>Ga0207797_1000236_pt1 | contig 41391 bp, 29 predicted proteins | sample PRCRCaboRojoPR_6_FD_187275 | JGI IMG/M metagenome (GOLD analysis project Ga0207797, IMG submission 187275) | Marine sediment microbial community from Cabo Rojo, Puerto Rico - PR CR 10% Liquid 1 (SPAdes) | ecosystem: Environmental > Aquatic > Marine > Coastal > Sediment | place: Cabo Rojo, Puerto... | reverse complement strand
GGGAGTAGGCACGATCGATCGGGTTGCGCAAGATTGCGATCAGGTGCGCATCGGGACAGTGTTGCCGGATGAGTCGGGGCGCATCGGCGTCGTACAGATACACCGGGGAGGCCTCGCCCACGACCGTCTCGGTCGTCGCTTCTGCAAACAATTCCTGGTAATCCTCCAGCGTATAAACGGCCCCGGCCGCCTCGTTGGAGGCCGCATCGCCGGGCCCGACCATGGCCGGGGGATTCTCGGCGTAGGCGAAGAAACGCGGCTCCTTCACCGGGCTCATGAAGACATCCGGATGCTGCCGAAGGTAATCGTACAGCGAGGTGGTGCCGGATTTGGCCGCTCCGATAATCACGGTGTTCGGCATTGTCGCCATGGAGAGCGTCGGGTCAGTGCGTGTCGGTGGCGACATGGAGCTCGCGGGCCAAGCGCTCGGCCTGATGCACCCGGTTGTGCTGCTGGATGTCTTCCCACGCGGCCCCCGATCGCGGATCCCCGGCCTCCCAGGCTGCATAGTGTGCGGCGAGGCCCTCTTTGGCCCGTGCGCTGTCGTTCCATGCAACGATCTCGCCGGCGTCGTGCTCCCGCAAGAGCGCGTTCGCATCCCCATTCGCGGGCCCGACGCCAAGGACGGGCCGGCCACTGGCCAGGTATTCGTAGAGCTTGCTCGTGATCATGCCGTCCGCCTGTGCAAAGGACTCGATCATCAGCAGGAGCAGTGTACTCTGCGCCATGCGCCGGAGGGCCTCATGATGCGGCACGAAGTCCTCGATGTCGACGATGGAGGACAGCCCGTACTGCTGGATCGACCGCCGCACCGCCGGATCGACGGTGCCGGTGAGCTGCACGCGGAGGCGCGGAATGCGGCCGTCCTCGCGGAGCGCGGCCAGGGCCTCCCACACGGCCACGGGATTGCGGCTGGCGTACAGCTTTCCGACGTGGGCAATCACGAAGTCTTCGCTCGGGGACGGATCAACGTTCCGGAAGGCGGCGGCGTCGAAGCCGTTTTCGACGACGGCATAGCGATTTTCGGCCTTGCCGGCAAAGAGATCGGCCCACGACGGGCTCACGGTAGTGACGCCACTGGCCTCCGTCAGCACCGAGTGCTCGAAGGCGGCGTCCACCCGCTGCGCCCACCGGGTATGGGGAAACTCGTCGTAGTAGCTGATGTCGGTCCACGGATCGTGCAGATCCGCGATCCACGGGATGTTGGTGGATCGATGCAGCGAGCGACCGATGAGATGCACCGAGTGCGGGGCTCCGCTCGTCACGATGGCGTCGAAGCGGCCGCTGCCGAGCAGCTGCTTGCCGCGGAGCATCGCGAACGGCCACCACCCAACCCGTGCATCGGGAATAAAGACGTTTGCACGGATCCAACGGGCCACGCGCTCGAGCAGCGACGCCGGGGCGTCTCCCAGGGAGCCCGCCGGCACGCCCTCCCCGTCCCCCTTCAGCCGAGCGTACACCGCGAGCGGATCGAAAGCGACCGTGCGGTGGAGGCGGACGGTGTCCGGAATCGCCCGCAACAGCGACGGGTCGCGGTTGGGATACGCCCCCGCGTTGACGGTGAGGACCTCGACCGCCCAGTTCGCCTCCGGGAGGTGTTCGATGAACTGCAGAATCCGCTGAACGGCCGGCCCGCCCGCCGGCGGCACGTAGTAAGCAATCAGAAGAACGCGTCGCACGCTGTTGGTTCATTGTCGGAAGTCTGCGCATGAGGCGCTGCACGCGGATCGCCGAGGTGCCGTGTCCGGGCGACCGCCGAGCGCCGCCTCAGTCGTCAGCCGTGCCGCTCCGGGCCTCGTCTTCGCTTCCGCTCTCCGCATTGAAGAAGCGGCGGCGGATGTACGGCACGCCGGCCAGCCACAGAATGCCGCCGTAGTCGAGGGCCGTCGCCACCCCGGCCACCCACGTCCCGATGCGGTCCACGGCCGGCTCGAAGCGCATCACGAGCCGGTGTTCGCCTTCCGGGATGTGCACGCTGCGGAGCAAATAGTTGACGCGGTGGATGGGCACCGGTTCGCCATCGAGGTAGGCGTTCCAGCCGGCGGGATAGTAGACCTCGCTGGCAACGAGCAGGCGGGGCGCGTCGGTTTGCACCGTCCACTCAATTTCGGCCGGGGTATACCGCTCCAGCTTTACCGTTGCGGTGCTCGCGCTGTCGATCGGCGTGACCGGCCGATCGAGGGCCTCGGGCAGCAGGGCCGTCTGCCGAGGATCGAAGTCGGAGCTCCGAATGCGCTGCCAGGTTGCCTGCGGGTCGGGCACAACGTCGGTCTGCCCGACCAAGAACGCCCGGGGCACCGCATCGGGATTCTGGAGGACCAGCACCCCTGACTGCTGACTTCGGTGGACCACCTCGGTTCCGGGGAGCTGCTGTCGCGCCACGATGTAGCGGGTATTCATCAGATCCAGCGCGTTCTCGTTGGGAGGCCCGCCCCGGCTGATTTGCAGAATGTGGTCGAGATAATCCTGGTACCGCTGCAGTTTGGCGCCGTGGTATCCGCCAATCTGCTGGTAGTGATACGAGGGACGTGCGGTGTTCGTGGGGTTTCCTTCAGCCAGCGAAAGCACGCGGAAGTGGCCCGGTCCGCCGGCCCCCTCGCGCTGCTGCTTGATGAACCGATCGAACGCGTAGGTTGGAATCTCCTGCGCGGCGTCCTGTCCTGACGAGTATTGGTCGCTGCCAAGATAGCGCTGGTCCACTCCCCATAGGTCCACGGTGACCAGGCCGACCACAATGAACCCCGCCACCCAGGGCTGAATGGTTTCCCGGCGATACAGGACGAGCGCCCCGCCGGCGACGAAGAGAAAGAAGAGCGTGCGCTGCGCATCGGTGGTGAAGTCGGTGCGGCGCTGGTCCTTCCGCCGCTGGATTTCCTGGCGTACGGCCTGCTGGACACGCCGGTTTTGGGCCGACAGATTCGGGTTCTGTCGCTGGATCGCCTGCACGATGCGCTGTTCTTCGTTCGGTTTTTCGAAGTCGAAGACCGTGTCGCGCACCATCCAGAGAAGCGCGACAGCGCCAAACGCGACGGCGAAGGCAATCAAGATGGGACGCTGCCGGGAATCCGGACGGTTCTTGCGTCGTCCGCGGGCTGGCTCGCGGCGCAAGGCGTAATCGAGGCCAAATCCAGCCAGGACGGCCAGCAGCAGGGCCGTAATGCTCAGCCACGTTTCTGGCGCCCGGAAGGCGTCGAAGAACGGGAAGTAGTTGAACATGAGCCGGTTCAACCATTCGGCATGGCGGCCGAATGCAAACAGCATCGTGATGCCAGCCGCCGCGCCCAGTCCCCAGACGACCCGCCGGCGCACCTGCCACAGCGCGAGGCCCGCGAGTGCCGCCATTACGCCCCCCACGTAGTGCGGACCCGCGGTAAAGGGTTTTGGCCCCCAGTACGTTTGCCCAGCGCCTCCGAAGGCATCAGCAATGACGAGCGTCACGATCTCTTTAATGCCTTGACTCCACCGCATGGCGTAATCCCAGGCCATCGCGCCGCCCCCTTGGGCCCCGGCCGTCGCGGCTTCGGAGGCCCGCGTCGAAAATTGCTTGTACTGGTAGGTCGCCAGATAGGGCTGGGCGACCATCAACAGCGCCAGCCCGGTGCCCAGCGCGAGCCATCCGGTCGATTTGGCGAACGGGGTAGCGGCATCCTCCCGCACTGCTCCGATCAGCTCCACGATCCACCAGAGGAAGAGCACCATCATCACGTAATACGTGATTTGCGGGTGTTTGGCCCGCAGTTGCAACGACAGGGCCGCGGCAAACAGCAGCCCGGCCAGCAGCGACGGATTGCGCAAGGCGTACACGAATGCCAAAACGACGAACGGCGCGTAGGCGAGCGCCACGAACTTCGTCTGATGCCCTGCAGCCAGGAGAATCGGGATGTAGGTGGTGAAGCCAAACCCGACCGCACCAAGGAGTCCGGCCAGGGAGTCGCGGCGGAGGTAGATGATCAAAAAGTAGACGCCGGCCATGAGCAGGAAGACGTGCTCAATCGGCCAGAGGGCCCCGCGCAGGGAGTTCACGAGGGTGTCGAGTTGCGGAACGACGATGCCGTAATTGATCAAGTAGGCCGGCATCCCGCTGAACACGTTTGGCGCCCACAGGGCCCGTTCACCCGTCTGCTCCTGGTAGTCGATCAGTGCCTCCGCATTGGCCCGCCAGCTTACCACGTCGCCACCGTGGATGGTTTTTCCCTCCAGCAACACCGGCGAGTAAAACGCAGCCGCGACAAGCAGCAACAGCCCCAAACACGCTGCATGACGCGCCGGAGGCGACAGGCGCGCCCACCAGGTATCGGCAGACTGCGTGCGGGGCGACAGGTCCCGAGAGCGAGAGGCCATGTTGACGCAAGGGCTGAAGGCAGAGATGCGACGAGCGAGGCCCGGACATCCGTCCGATTCTACAAGCCTCTCGCGAAACGGTCCGCTATTTTCGCTGTTCCCCCGCGGGTAGTTGGCGGCCCGGTTTGCTCGACGGGCCCGCTCAGGATCATTAGACGCGAAGGGCCGCAATGTGCGTCCGCGTCATCGTTTCGGAGGGGGCCCCTTCTTTCACCCGATCAATCTGATAGCCGCGCGCCTCAAGGATCCGCACAACCCGATCATGGTTGTCGTGGGTTTCGACCAGCACGACCCTCGGCCTCATCTTCATCTCGGAAAGGATAAACTCCTCCTCCCCCTCACAGTCCATTTCAAGGACGTCGGCGTCCGGTAAAGCGGCACACTCCACGGATGGCGCCGAGGCAACGGATCCATGCGTGAAGCACGACATGCGCTGCCTGCCTACCGCTGCATTCGCAACCGTGACCCTGTCGGCGCACTGGTTCCACCGAATGGTAGCCTCCAAAATGGCACAGGCTTCCTCGATGGGCTCATAGACATGAACGCCTCCCGTCGGTCCTACAGCGCGAGCGGCGACCACAGTCGTCACTCCCAGCCCCCCACCGATGACAACCACCCGATCGCCCTGATTGCAGTAGGCCCGAACCGCATCTACTTCATCGCCCTCGTAGCCCGGATTGTTCTCGATCGGGACCGGGGGCTTGTAGTACGGAAGCCACGCGTCAATCAGGGAGATGTCCATCGGGACCTCAATCCCGTTAAGAAGCAAGAGCCGCCTCCTCGTGGGCATCCATGGCCGCACCGCATTGCTGACCCACTGACGGTACCCATACTTGATTTTTCGCCCGACTGCACCCATTCCTTCCTCCCTGTATGCGTCGTAAAGCCGATGAAGCATAGTGCAGTGTCGCTGTTCTGAGGACGTCGTGGTCAGTATGGGGTGCGTTCGGCTTTCGAGGAGAGCGGGGCCTCGGCCGCGTAGGTGCGCGCCAAGGTCGCAAGGGCACGGGGCATCGGCGACTCACTGTTCAGATATTCATCGATCCACGCACCGGTGAACAAGCGAGTACGGTCGATGTCGTGGCGGCCTTCCATGTAGTGATACACGGCAGGAGGAGGTCCCTCCTCAGGATGTTGATCGTGGACCCAGTTGAAGCGGGGATCGAGGATGTCGTAGTCGACGTCATGTTTGAGGACGCTCAATGCAACCCCGATTTGTTCCGTCATCCAGTACTCGTACGTGCTTTTCGCGCCGACATCAGGAAAAAAACGGTCCTGAATCCGGTGCCATACCTCCGCAAGCATTTGGGACAAGGAATGGACCGACTCGCGAGACCGGCGGGCGTAGAGGGCGTACGAGATCTCCGGGGCTTCCTCCCGAATAATGGTTGCCGCCTTTTGGGTCAGAACCATCACGCCGCCGTTGAACAACGGATAGTCGGTGGGAAATCGCGGGTCGCTGTACGTTGCCAATGGCTCGTCTGCAGAAGCGACCTGCTCCCGGACGAGAGATTCGTAGGGGCCTGCACTGCGAGTGCCCGCCTCCCCGATCGTGCGTGCCTGAAAAAACGCCTGATCGGCGTCCACGCCCCGAACCATACCGGCCAGGTCACCAAGAATTACGACGTCACAGTCCAGGTAGATCAAGACATCGTACTCGTCCTCGACAGCGTACAGCGCATTGAATTTGTCCGCAAACGGATCTCCGTGCTGGCGCGGCATCGTCCGGATGGTTACAGGACCGAGCCGGCGCAGTGCGCGCTGGTCAGCCTCCGGCATGGGTGCAGCATTGATAGCGATCGTCACCGGGGCTTGGCTCAGCGCCCCCCCGTTCTTCCGCAAGCTGTAGAGAAGCAGCTTGATCATGTTGATGTATTCGGGGGTCGGCTCTCCCACCATCGCGACGTGAACGTCCATAGGATTACGACTCGCCTCGAAGCAGATCGCGGTTCTGACGACTCTCGACAGTCCCCACCGCTCCGAACATCCAACAGTTCCCCCGTGGTACGTGCGTCGAAGCCAGCCAGCTTGGGCCGCCGGCCCCGAGCCGCCCGCCGGGGGCGGCGATCGAGGTCCCGATAGGAGACGTCACTGCAGAGACGAGGCACCGTCCTGCTCCTCCTCCGTCTCTCGCTCCTCAGCAGTGAGACCGTTGCGAACATGAAGCGCACCGACCATCAGAAGGACGCCGGCCACAACGGGAAGGATGCCGACGAAGAAAAAGGTGTCCTCCGGAATGTTCCACTCGTGAGCAAACCAGAGAGCACCCAGTCCCCAAACGTAGAAAAGGGTGGCGGCACCGAACAGGCCTTTGTAGAGAAGTTCGCGGGTCGAAGAGCTCATTGGTACGTCACAGGCAATGATCTGTCACAGACAATCCGGGGGGCGTGAAGCGAGAGCTGCCCGCAGGTGGCGAGTCGGGTTCGCGCTCGCTGCTCCGTCCGGCAGGTACCGGGAATCAGCCATCGAGACGCGCGGACCGGCGCTCGACCTTGTCGACATACGCATCCGGGTCGGCTTTTCGCTCCAGGCCCCCTCGGCTCATGTAGCGCACTTTTCCGTACACCGGCCGCTCCTTCCATCCGCGGTCGTGGAGCCCGAAGATCCAGAGGACGTTGGCAAAGGAGTTCGGATCGCGTCCGTCGAGGAAATATCGGTTGTTGAGATGCAGCGTGCGCTCGAAGGCTGTCTCGGGATCGGGCGACCACTCCAAAATCTTCTTGCCCCAGTACATGCGCATGTAGTTGTGCATGTATCCCGTAGTGCGCATTTCTTTCATCGCCGCATTCCAGTACGGATCGTGCGTGCCTCCCTCTTCCAGTTCGCCGAGCCCATACACGTATTCCCGCTCGTCGTCGGCGTGCTCGGCCAGGGTTTCGCGCGCCCAGTCCGGAAGGCAGGCGAACGAGTCATAAGTCTCGGGTCGAAAGTGCACGTGGTTGACGGCCAACTCGCGGCGCACCACGAGCTCCTCCAGGTAGGCATCCACGTCTTCCTGCGGTCCGTCCGCCTCCTGAATGCGCTGAGCCAGCCATGCCGGCGAGACCTGTCCGAAATGCAGGTACTTGCTCATGTGCGAGACGGCCTGGGACTGCACCTGATTGCGGTTTCCGTCGTAGCCGTGTAGATGATGTGCGAGGAAGGCGTCCAAAATGCGCTCGGCCTCGCGCGTTCCGCCCCGATAGAGTTCGGAGACAGGGGGGACTTGTCGGTCCACTTCCATCCGGTCGGTGACGGCTTGCACGCTACTGAGGTCTAGACCGTCATCGACCGGGAGATCGAGCGAGTCGTGGTCGACTGCCACCGGATCGGGAAGCTGCAAGAATCGATCGAGATGCTCGTGGATCTTGGGCCTCAGGGTTCGCGCGGCGTACTCCGCTTTGTCCGTGGCCGTCTCGACGGGGACGACGACATCGGCCTCCACCTGCTCGACCCGACACTGCACCTGCGAGGCAACACGCTGCCGCCACTGCTTCTGGTGACGAAGATAGCCCCGGTCGCAGACCAGATGCGCAGTGTGCTCGGCGGCTTCGATGGCGACCTCTTCCGGGGATCCATGCCGCACAGCCATCTTGACCCCCTGCTCCGCCAATCGCTGCTGCGTCTCCTGGAGGCCTTCCAGCATAAAGGTGTAGTGGCGGAGATTCGCCTCGGGGTACTCGTCCGTCAGTCCAAACACGACCAGCAAAGGCAGCCCTGTGCTGTTGGCCACACGAGCCGCGTGCGTCAGCGCAGCGTTGTGAACGGCCCGCTGAGACTGCTGCATCCAGTACAACACGTAATCGCCGTCAGGATTGGGCGGACGGGAGTTGAGTGATCGAACGCGTTCTTCAGCAACGGGGCGCATGGGACGACAGACGGTGAGCCGATCTAGAACACGCGCAACATAGCCATGTGTGGGTGCAGATGTCCACCCCTCTGCTAGACGTCACAGGCACTGCACAATCGAATCCAATGACTTCGTGACGGGGTGCTGAGCCGGCGCGGCATACCAGCCCGGGGTTTCTCGAGTCGGATGCGGCGGCTGGTCCAACTTGTAACGATTGTTTGACGGCTGTAGACAATTCGACAGGTTCGCTCGTCTTGCAGGGTGAGCATCCGAGGGAGGATCGCCCCACGACGTACCGCCCTTCGTCGCTCTCTGATATCCTCCATCCAACCCTTTGACGACCCATGACCTGGTTCACGCATCGATCACGACACAGGAACCCTCGTCGCATTCTTCCGGGCCATGGCACCCCGAAGAAAAGCCAGACCTCGGCCTCAGGAGGCCTCCCGGGCGTAACCCGCAAAGAGCGGCAAGCCCGGCGATCCGTTTGGACCTACAATCACGCCCGCCGCTTCGATCAATCCGAAATCACCAACCGATTCGTGCTGGCCATCGCTGTGGCGATGATGCTTGTGGGCATGATGGCCGCTTTGTCCGGACCCAGCGTCTTGGAGCGGGCTCAAGCCATCCAGGCCGAAGCGGATGCCGCACAGGTGATTCACCTCGAGACCCCGCCCAACGCCTGATTGCATGCGATCCACCCCGACGTTTTTCACGCCGAGAGGACGATTTCCTCTCGGCGTTTTTTCGTGGAAACGCTCGGCCTCGATCGCATCTGCGGCTCGGCTTTCCTGCGAGGGATTCCTGGGAAATCTTCTCTCCCACAGCGAGACTTCGATCCGAGACTTCGATCCGGTGCCGGCGCTACTGGGCGGCTTCCTCCTGCATGGCGGAAGCCTGCACGTCGGCGGCCACGACGCGCCCGTCCTCCGCGACCGGTTTCTCGAGTTCGCCCTCGGTCGAGGCGATGACCGAAGCGACCATGGTGTCGCCCGTGATGTTGTTCGTGGTGCGGAGCATGTCCAGCGGACGATCGACGCCCAGAATGAGCGCGATGCCGGCGCTCGGCACGCCGATCGACTCCAGGATCACGACCAGCATGACGATGCCGGCACTGGGCACCGCGGCGGTGCCGATGGACGCGAGCACGGCAATAAACACGATGTTGAGTTGGGCAGAAATCGCGAGTTCAATGCCCAGCACCTGCGCGATGAACACCGCGGCCACGGCCTGGTAGAGCGCCGTCCCGTCCATGTTGATCGTGGCGCCCAGCGGCAGCACGAACGAGGACACCTCCTCCGAAACGCCCAGATTCTTCTCGGAAACCTCCATGGTGACCGGAAGCGTGGCCCCGCTCGACGACGTCGAGAACGCGACCAGTTGCGCCGGCGCGATGCCCCGGAAGAAGCTGGGGATGGACTTGCCCGTAAACAGCTTGAGGAATAGCGGATACACGAAAAAGACCATGATGCCGAGGCCCACGGCAACGGTGATACAGTAGTAGCCGAGGGCACCGAGCAGGCTCATGAGCTGCCCCGGGCTGTCTCCCGCAATGGACGTGATGGCATCTGCCAGGAGGCCGAACACGCCAACGGGGGCCGTGAGCATAATGAGCTCGACGAGCCGGATTACCAGGGTGTTCAGGCTATCGAAGAAGCCCAGCAGCGGTTGGGCTTTTTCTTTGGGGATAAGCAGCAGGCCGATTCCCATGAAGATCGCCACGAACACCACCTGCAGCATGTTGCCGTTGTCCGAGGCCGCGTTGAAGAAGTTGCCCGGCACCATGTCCACCAGCGGCTGCAACGGCCCCCGGTCCCGCGCCTCCTGAGCAAACTGTTGGCGCTGCTCGACATCGCCCTGGTAGGTCTGCTCCAGCTGCTGGCGCATGCCGTCGGGCACGAAAGCACCGGGCTCGAAAGTGTTCACCAGCACCAGCCCGATCGTCAGCGCGATGATGGTGGTGGTCACGTAGAGGGCGAGGGTTTTGCCCCCGATGCGTGACAGCTTCTTCAAGTCGCTGAGGGAGGCCACGCCCATGATCAGCGAGGCCAGAATGAGCGGCACGGCAATCAGCTTGAGCAGGTTGAGGAAGATCGTGCCAAACGGTGCCACCCAGTTGCTGGTGAAGGTGCCCCATCCTTGGGCTGCAGCCACAATGCCGTAGAGCAGTCCAAGAATCAGGCCGATAATGATTTGCCAGTGGAGCTTCTTATACCAGGGCATGAATCAACACGCGTGGGCGAGTGAGGAAGCGTCAGCGGGATCGTCTGTGGGGGCTGCGCCGGCCGCGGGCCGACAGCGAACAGACCGTAAGTAAAGGGATGAACAGTACCGACACAACCGCCGGACGGACATGATCCCGGAACCGCCCGGGGAGCTCTGCCCAGCGGGCCATGGCCGGTCAGAACAGACGGTCCGATGTTTCGGAAAGCGCTGCAAACTGATCGCGGAGCACCGGATACAGCGCCTGGTACCGCGCATACATGGCGTCGTAGGTCGCGACGGAGTCGGTCGGAGCGGTGCGGCCGGCTTCTCGATAGACGACGGACGTGGCCTCGGCGACGTCCGCGAAAAGATCGACTCCCACGCCGGCGAGCAGGGCCGCGCCCAGGCCCGCTCCGTGCGGCGTCGTGGCGTGCACAACCGGACGGTCGAGCACGTCGGCCAGGATCTGACGCCAGAGCGGGCTCTGTGCACCGCCGCCCGACACGCGCACCTCTTCGGCACGAATGCCAAGCCTCCGCATCAGCCCCAGCGAATCGCGCAGCCCGAAGGCGACCCCTTCCAGGACGGCGCGTGCAAGATGGCACCGTTCGTGGCGCAGATGGAGCCCAAAATACACGCCGCGTGCATGTGGATCGGCGTGCGGCGTGCGCTCTCCGCTCAGGTACGGCAGAAACAGCAGCCCCTCGGCCCCGGGACGGGCTTCGCGGGCGGCTGCGAGGATGTCGTCAAAAGCGGCCTCATCGTCCGAGTTGCCATTCCATACCGCCTGGCGGAACCATTGCAGCGATCCCGCGGCCGACAGCATGACGCCCATGAGATGCCACGTATCGGGGACAGCGTGGCAGAACGCGTGCAACCGCCCGTCGGGATCGACCCGGTAGCTCTTGCTCGCCGCAAAGACGACGCCCGACGTTCCGAGCGTAATCGACACGATTCCTTCCTGGGTCGCTCCCGTGCCCACGGCACCAGCGGCCTGGTCGCCCGCTCCACCAACCACGGGCGTTCCTTGCTGCAGGCCCGTGGCCCGGGCACCCTCCCGGTGGATGTGAGCACTCACTGCAGTCGACTCGGTGACCTGCGGCAGCCAGGCCTCCGGAATGCCAAGCGCGTCGAGCATGGCTTCGGACCACTGGCGGCGCTCCACGTCGAAGAGCGACGTGCCAGACGCATCCGAAACGTCGGTCGCCAGCGTGTCGGTGAGTCGGTAGCGCACGTAGTCTTTCGGAAGCAGTACGGTCGCGATCTGCTCGAACACCTCCGGTTCATGCGCGCGGATCCATTCGATTTTGGGCGCGGTGAACCCAGGAAGAACGGGATTCCCCGTCCACTCGACAATGCGCTCAGGACCCACCTGCTCGGTGATGGCCTCACACTGCTTCCCGGTGCGCTGGTCGTTCCAGAGGATGGCCGGACGGAGCACGGTCCCCTCTTCATCCAAAACCACCAGGCCGTGCATCTGCCCGGTCAGGCCGACGGCGGCCACCTGTTCGCCGTCCACGCCGCACTCGTCGAGCACCGCGCGAAGGCTTTTGACGGTAGCGGTCCACCACGCCTCGGGGGCCTGCTCGGTCCAGGAGGGACGCGGCATCTGGGTGTCGTAGCTGTGCGTCGCCGTGCCGCAGAGGCTCCCGTCGTCTTTCATCAGCAGCGCCTTGCTGCCGCTGGTGCCGAGATCGATTCCGAGAAGGTAATCGGACATGGGCGGGCAGGGGGAGTCAAGGGCAATTCGATTGGGGTGAAGCCGTGGGAGTCGGTGCGCTACCAGCGGTGATGCACCTGCGCCCGCACGTATTCGTCGTACACCTCGCGGACCCGGTTCATGGTGGAATCGGGCAGCGGCGGAAGATCGGCGGCGGCAGCGTTCTCCTCGATCTGGGCGGGGCGCTTCGCACCCGGAATGGCGCAGGTGACGGCGTCGAACATCAGGATCCAGCGGAGCGCGAGCTGGGGCATGGTCATTCCGTCCGGACAGGCGTCTTCGAGCGCACGGACAGCGCGGACACCGGTCTCGAAATCCACCCCGGCAAAGGTTTCGCCCCGGTCGAAGGCATCGCCCTGCCGATTGAAGTGCCGGTGGTCGGTGTCCGCAAACTCCGAGGCCCCCTCAAACTTGCCCGTCAGCAGCCCAGAAGCCAGCGGCACGCGGGCCAGAACGCCTACGTTGCGCGCCTGGGCTTCCGCAAAAAACCGCTCGGCCGGGCGCTGCCGGAACATATTGAAGATGATCTGGACGGTGGCGACGTTCGGATATTCGATGGCCTTGCGCGCCTCCTCGACCTTCTCGACGCTCACGCCGTAGTGGCGAATCTTGCCGTCCGCCACGAGGTCGTCGAGAATGCCGAAGACCTCGGGGCGGTAGTAGACCTCGGTGGGCGGGCAGTGGAGCTGAAGCAGGTCGAGCGCCTCCGTCTCCAGGTTGCGCAGGCTGCGTTCGACGAACGCAGTGAGGTTCTCCCGATTGTAGCCATCGGCCGTATGCGGATCGAGGCGCCGGCCCGCTTTCGTGGCAATGCGGATGTGGGAGTGATCCCGGGCAAGCTGGGCCAGAAGCCGTTCGCTTCGCCCGTTGCCGTACACATCGGCGGTGTCGAACAAGTTGATGCCCTGTTCGACGGCGCGGTGCAAGGTGTTCAACGAGGTGTCGTCATCGACCGGCCCCCAACTTCCGCCGATCGCCCAGCAGCCCATGCTGACGGCTGCGACGTCCCATCCGGTGCGCCCAAGCGTTCGATACTGCATGCCGTGTGTGGAGGGTTGATGTGGGGGAATGCTGCAAGAGGCGCTCTGCTCACGAGCGAGCGTCGCGCACCATGTCCGGGACGCTGACCAACCCATCCGGGTTGGGAGCGCGGGCCTGCACCAACATGGCTTCGACGACCCCACGGTGATCGCGCGGGTTCTGCCGCGCCTCTACGATGGCCGCGTGGTCGAGCCCGTTGATGCGATCGTTCATAGCCCGCAGGGCGTCCATCGAGATGCGCAGGGCGCGCTTTACCGGCATGCGCTCCGGATTGATGTCGAGGCCGAAGGATCCCTCGTAGCCGTGCATCTTGAGCGTGTACAGCAGCGCCTCGGACTGCTCGGGCGAGATGGCGCCTACGTTCTGGTCCTGGTCGTAATTTCCGAGCGGCTGGCTATTCCAGTGCGTGTGGGCAAGCCGTCCCTCCGAAAGCGGCCAGGAAAACGCGTAGGCCAGATCCTCGAAGCCCATGAGCGCGTGCCCGACCTCCGGGTTCATACCCACCAGCGCGTGGCCGTCGTCCAGCAATTCGCGATTGGTGGGGTGGTCGAGGTGCTGCTCAACCTGATGCCCCAGCAGGACGCCCTCCGGCGTGGTGGAATACAGAATCCGGCCGCGCGGCTCGTACGGCTTTGGCTCGAAGGCAATGCGTACGCCGGGCACCGCATCCAGGGCCGCGGCCATTCCCTCGACGAACCGCCGCCGCATGGCGGCAAAGTCGTGGCCGAAGGCGTTCTCAAACCCGTCGATGCCGGGCCAGACGACGCAGAAATCGGTGTCCAGTTCACGGTTCAGCTCCAAGGTTCGCGTGAGTCGGTCAATGGCCCGCTGACGCGGCTCCTCGTGCGGATTTGACAGGGAGCCGAATTCGAACTCCTCGTCGTAGAACAGAAGCGGAATGACCGTGACCAGCTCCACCCCGGTGTCGCGCTGAAAGCGTTTCCAGAGCTCCAGATTGTCCTCGTTGATCTCGTTCGGGTAGTGGGCCTCCAATCCCACGAGGCCGTCATCAGCCAGCGATGCAGCCATGTCGAGGCGTTCTTCGATCGTTCGATCGTCTTTGTACTTGGCGTGGAAGCGGCTGTCGAACGGGGTAAAGTACCAGATGCCCGCCGTGAACCGGAGATCGAGTTCAAACGACTGCAGGTGATCCAGAAGGTCGTCTGGCGCATGCGACTGGGACTGAGGACGCAGATCGGGAAGGGCCATGGCGTGCAGATCGTGTTGGGAGAAGAAGCACTTCCGTGAGGATCCATCGGGGAGACCGTCAACGCCGAAACCTAACGAGTACAGCCGTCGATTGCACGCACCGGCCTGCTATTGTCTACGCTGCGAACAGAAGGAATCCGAGCGCGGACACGCCGCCTCCGACGGCGGTTCCGATCCAATTCACCGTGTCGTTGGTGATGGCGTTCCAGCCCTGCACCGGAACGGCGTCTGGGGCAGGAGGCAACTCGGTGTGCCGGCCCGTGGCTGGATCTCTGTACTGAGCCTGGATGGTGGCGCCGGCGAGGCTGTCTGCGAGCATGCCGGCGATGCCACCGCCCGTGATGGTGGCTCCCAGCCCCACCGTGGCGGTTGCTCCCAGAAGGGCCGCTGCAGCGACACTGCCCGCGCCCAGAACGCCGCCCAGCGTTCCCAGAATCGACACGCCCCCTGAGGTGCCCGTCGGAACGGGCCGTCCGCTGCGGATGGAACGCGGGCGTTCGGGGCTGAGCGTGCCGAGCTCCGTCGCCCACGTATCGGCCGCGGCGGCCGCGAAGGCCCCGCAGCCCCCGGCATAGAGGACGCCTTGACCCGTGCTCCAACTGGGTGGCAGTACGGCCCAGAGGATCAGCAGCCCCCAAGCGACGCCGCCGTTGGCCAGCACTTGCCCCGCGTCGCGCACCGCTCCCTTTTCGAATCGACGCGCGACCTCCGTCTTCGGGCGAGGCTGCAGCTTCGACAGGGCGCTCGACAGCACGAAAAACGTCAAGCCCGGCCCGACCCACGCCCAGCCGCCCAGCCCCACCAGGCAGGCAGCCAGCCCCCCGCCTACCGCGGCCCCAGACGCCGTCAGGGCCCGTGCGCGGTGGGCCAGCGCGGCAAAGGCCACGCCCGCTCCAATTGCCGCTGCAACCGTCCAACTTCCCGCTGCCATCGTTTCTGCAGATGCAGGCACCGTTCTGTCCATAGCAAACGCCCCGCCTCCGGCAGGAGACGAGGCGTTGCCCGTTGACGCTAAGGAGGAGTGGCCTACTGACCGGAGTCCGCCTCGATCTGCTCGACGTCTTCCTCGGTCGGGGCGCCGTCGCCTGCCGCACCGTCGCCGGTTACGGCCTCGCCGTCGCCCCCGATCGCAGCCTGCAGCTCTTCGAGCTCGGACTTCGAGCCGACCACAATGTCGCGGTACTCGCGCTGGCCGGTTCCGGCCGGGATTTCGTGGCCCACCACGACGTTCTCCTTGAGGCCGTACAGCGGATCGGTGTTGGCCTCGATGGCGGCGTTGGTGAGCACCTTGGTCGTCTCCTGGAACGACGCGGCGGAGACCCACGACTCGGTCGCCAGGGCGGCCTTCGTGATGCCGAGCAGCACCGGCTTCCCGACGGCGGGCCGGGCCTCGCGCACCTCAACCTCCGGCTTGTCCTGCCGCTTGAGGTCGGAGTTGACCTCGCGAAGCTGGCGGCGGTTCACGATCTCCCCGATCTTGAGGTCGTCGGCGTCGCTGGGGTCGGTAACGACGAACTTGTCGTACAAGTCGTCGTTGACCTGCGCCAGCTCGTGGCGGTTGACGATGTCCTCCTCGAGGAACTTCGTGTCGCCCGGCGAGGTGACCTCGACCCGCTTCATCATCTGTCGGATGACGCACTCGATGTGCTTGTCATCGATGTCGACGCCCTGCAGGCGATAGACCTCCTGGATCTCGTTCAGCAGGTACTCCTGCACGGCCCGCGGGCCTTTGATCGAGAGGATATCGTGCGGCGCAATCTGGCCGTCGGAGAGCGGATCGCCGGCCTGCACGTAGTCGCCTTCGTGGACGAGCAGGTGCTTCGAGAGCGACACCATGTACGACTTCTGCATGTCGTCGTCGCGGCTCGTCACGATCACCTCCTGCTTGCCGCGCTTGCGGTCGCCGAAGCTCACGAGGCCGTCGATCTCCGACACGGCCGCCGGGTCGTCCGGCGTGCGCGCCTCAAAGAGCTCGGTGACACGCGGCAGCCCCCCGGTGATGTCGCTGGTCTTCGCGGTCTGACGCGGAATCTTGGCGAGCACCTGGCCGGCCTGCACCGCGTCGTTGTCGTCGACCTGGATGCGCGCGCCAACCGGCATGTTGTACTCGCGGGTGTCGCCTTCCGGCGTCTCGACCATAATCGCCGGTGTGAGCGTGCGCTCGCGGCTCTCGATGATCACCTTCTCCATGTGGCCCGTCTGCTCGTCGGTCTCCTCCCGATAGGTTGTGCCTTCGATGATGTCCTCGAAGCGGACTTCGCCGTCCACCTCCGTGAGGATGAGGCTGTTGTACGGATCCCAGGTGACGAGGACTTCGCCCTGATCGACCTCCTGCCCTTCTTCGACGAGCAACTCGGCGCCGTAGGGCACGACGTAGCTGGTGAGTTCGCGCCCGTCCTCGACCGGATCCATGATCTGGATCTCGCCCTGGCGGGAGAGCACCACCTCTTTCGAGCCGTCGCTCTCCTCGTAGGTGACCGTCCGCAGGTTCTCGAAGCGGAGTACGCCGGAAAACTTGGCCTGGATCGTCGACTCGGCCGAGACGCGGCTGGCCGTTCCACCCGTGTGGAACGTACGGAGCGTCAGCTGGGTGCCGGGCTCGCCGATCGACTGTGCGGCGACGACGCCGACACTTTCGCCGACCTCCACCATGCGCTGCGTGGCAAGGTTCAGGCCGTAGCACAGCGTGCACACGCCGCGGCGCGACTCGCAGGTGAGGACCGATCGGATCTCGACCTCTTCGATGGAGGTCTGCGCGATCTTGTCGGCCTTCTCCTCGTCGATCAGCTCGTTGGCCTCGACGATGAGCTCGTCGGTGTGCGGATCGTACACGTCGTGCACCGACACGCGGCCGAGAATGCGCTCGGAAAGCGGCTGGACGATCTCCTCGTTGTCCTTCAGCGCCGAGACCTTGATGCCGCGGAGCGTGCCGCAGTCGTGCTCGGTGATCGTCACGTCCTGCGAAACATCCACGAGGCGGCGCGTCAGGTAGCCGGCGTCGGCGGTCTTGAGCGCCGTATCGGCCAGGCCCTTCCGGGCGCCGTGGGTCGAAATGAAGTACTCCTGGACGGAGAGTCCCTCCTTGAAGTTCGACAGGATCGGATTCTCGAGAATCTCGCCACCGCCTTCGCCGATGTTTTTCTGCGGCTTGGCCATCAGGCCGCGCATGCCGCCGAGCTGACGGATCTGCTCCTGCGAGCCACGTGCGCCGGAGTCGGCCATCATGAAGATGGCGTTGAAGCCCTCGCGATGCTCCTTCAGCGAGTTGAAGAGCACCTCCGAGACGCGGTTGTTCGTCTGCGTCCAGATGTCGATGACCTGGTTGTAGCGCTCGTTGTCGGTGATAAAGCCCATCGCATAGTTGTTGCGGGCCTTGTCCACCTTCTCGTCGGCGTCCTCGATCAGCTTCTGCTTCTCGTCCGGCACCACAATGTCGGACAGCGAGAACGTGATGCCCGAGGTCGTGGAGCGGCCGAAGCCCATGTCCTTCATGTCGTCGAGGAACTTCGAGGTCCGCTTAAAGCCGGTCGTCTCCAGCACACGCCCGATGATAGAGCGCATGCTCTTTTTGGTGAGGACCTCATTGATGTAGCCGACGCCCTCCGGCACGATGTCGTTGAAGAGCACGCGTCCCACGGTCGTATCGAGCATCTCGCCGGAGCCGTCGGGGTCGCGCAGCTTGATCTTGGCGTGTGTGTTCAAGACGCCCTGATCATAGGCCTGTCGCGCCTCGGCCAGACTGGAGAAGCGCATGCCCTCGCCCTTCTGGTTCGACTTGGCCTTCGTGATGTAGTAGAGGCCGAGAATCATGTCCTGCGTCGGCACCGTCAGCGGGCCGCCGTGGGCCGGACTCAGGATGTTGTGGCTGCTCAGCATGAGGATCATGCTTTCGAGGCAGGCCTCGTGGCTGAGTGGCACGTGCACAGCCATCTGGTCGCCGTCGAAGTCGGCGTTGAAGGCCGGGCACACAAGCGGGTGCAGCTCAATTGCCTTGCTCTCCGTCAGCACCGGCTGGAAGGCCTGGATGCCGAGACGGTGCAGCGTGGGGGCGCGGTTGAGCAAGACCGGCCTGCCCTGGACGACCTTCTCCAGGATGTCCCACACCTCCGCCGTGCGCCGGTCCACGTACTTCTTGGCACTCTTCACCGTCTTGACGATGCCCCGCTCGATGAGGCGGCGAATGATAAACGGCTTGAAGAGCTCGACGGCCATCTCCTTCGGCAGGCCGCACTGATGCAGTTCCAGGTGCGGACCCGCAACGATCACCGAGCGCCCGGAGTAATCGACGCGCTTGCCGAGCAGGTTCTGACGGAAGCGGCCCTGTTTGCCCTTCAGCATATCGCTGAGGGACTTGAGCGGGCGGTTCGACGAGCCGCGCACCGAGTTCGACTTCCGGCTGTTGTCGAAGAGCGAGTCGACGGCCTCCTGCAACATTCGCTTCTCGTTGCGCAGGATGACCTCCGGCGCCTTGATGTCGATGAGGCGCTTGAGGCGATTGTTGCGAATGATGACCCGGCGGTACAGGTCGTTCAGGTCGCTGGTGGCAAAGCGGCCGCCGTCGAGCGGAACGAGCGGACGCAGCTCCGGCGGGATCACCGGGATGACGCGCATCACCATCCACGAGGGCTTGTTCTCCTGCTTGCGGTTCGCCTCGCGGAAGGCTTCGACCACGTTCAGACGCTTGAGCGCCTTGGCCTTGCGCTGCTGGCTCGTCTCCGTCTTCACCTGGTAGCGGAGTTCCTGCGCGAGCTTCGGGAGGTCGAGCCGCTCCAGCATCGTTTCGACGGCCTCCCCGCCGATCATCGCGATAAACTTCTCCGGGTCGTCGTCCGGCAGGCGGTTGTTGTCTTCCCGGATCTGGTAGAGGATGTTGTAGTATTCCTCCTCGGTCAGGAGTTGGTTCTCCTCGACGCCCAGTCGTTTGGCCGTTCCGGGCTGGATGACGATATAGTTTTCGTAGTAGATCACCTTCTCCAGGTCCTTCGACTTCAGGCCCAGGAGGTGGCCGATCTTGTTCGGCAGCGTCTTGAAGTACCAGATGTGAACGACCGGGACGCTCAGGGAGATGTGCCCCATGCGTTCGCGCCGGACCGCCTTGCGGGTGACCTCCACGCCACAGCGGTCGCAGATAATGCCTTTATAGCGGATGCGCTTGTACTTCCCGCAGTGGCATTCGTAGTCCTTGACCGGCCCGAAGATCTTCTCACAGAAGAGTCCCCCCATCTCCGGCTTGAACGACCGGTAGTTGATGGTTTCCGGCTTCATGACCTCGCCGTACGACCGCTCCAGGATGTCCTCGGGAGAGGCCAGGCTGATGGTGATCTCGTCGAAGTCTTTCTTGATCTCCTTGCTATTACCGTACGGCATATGCGCTGTTGAAATGTGGAATTTGGAATGCGGAGGGAGAGATCAGAAGCTGACGCCGGGCGGCGTGCACACGGCTGCACGCCCCCTGGCATCGTCCGCAATTAGTCGAGCGTCACTTCAAGGCCGAGGCCCTGAAGCTCGCGAATGAGCACGTTGAAGCTTTCCGGCACGTTCGGCGACGGCATGTTCTTGCCCTTCACGATGCTCTCGTAGGCCTGCGAGCGGCCCTGCACGTCGTCCGACTTGTAGGTGAGCATCTCCTGCAGCGTGCTGGACGCGCCGTAGGCGTAGAGCGCCCACACCTCCATCTCGCCCAGGCGCTGACCGCCGAACTGTGCCTTCCCGCCGAGAGGCTGCTGCGTGATAAGGCTGTACGGCCCAATCGAGCGCGCGTGCATCTTGTCTTCGACGAGGTGGCTCAGCTTCATCATGTAAATCTGGCCCACCGTGGTCTTCTCGTCGAACGGCTCGCCGGTGCGACCGTCGTAGAGCTGCGCCTTGCCGTCGCGCGGGAGGCCGGCCTTCTCCAGTTCGTCGCCGATGTCCTCCAGGCTGGCGCCGTCGAAAATCGGTGTCGAGTACTTCACGCCGAGCTTGTCGCCGGCCCAGCCGAGCAGCGTCTCGTAGATCTGCCCGAGGTTCATGCGCGAAGGCACACCGAGCGGATTCAGCACGATGTCCACCGGCGTTCCGTCGTCGAGGAACGGCATGTCCTCGACCGGCACCACGTTGGCGATCACGCCCTTGTTGCCGTGACGGCCGGCCATCTTGTCGCCGACCTGGATTTTCCGCTTGCGCGCGACGTAGACCTTGGCCATCTGCACGATGCCGGCCTGCAGTTCGTCGCCCATCTGCACCTGGTGCTCCTCGCGCTTCGCCTTGCCGACGATGTCGCGGCGGCGCGACTTGTAGTTCCGGAGAAGCGTGCGAATGTCTTCGTTCACGTCCTCATCCTCCGTGAACTCCATTCGCGTCGACAGGCTCTCGGGATCGACGCTTTCGAACACGTCGGGGTCAAACTCGGCCCCCTCCGGCAAAATCGTGTTGCCGTCGCGGTCCTCGATGCCGGCACTCTTCACGCCTTCCACGACCCGGAAGAATTTGTCGAAGAAGCGCTCGTTCAGATTCTCGAGCTTGCGTTCCTTCTTGCGCTCGATGTTTTCGAGCCGCTTCTCTTCCATCTTCTTGGACGCCGGATCGAGCTGGCGCCGGCTGAAGAGCTTCGTGTCGATGACGACGCCGTCCATGCCCGGCTTGGCCTTCAGCGAGGCGTCCTTCACGTCGCCCGCCTTGTCGCCGAAGATGGCGCGAAGGAGTTTCTCCTCGGGGGTCGGATCCGTCTCGCCCTTCGGCGTGATCTTCCCGACGATGATGTCGCCCGGATTCACTTCGGCGCCGACGCGGATGATGCCGCGCTCGTCGAGATCCTTCGTGGCCTCCTCCGAGACGTTCGGGATTTCGCGCGTCAGCTCCTCCTCGCCGCGCTTCGTGTCGCGCACCTCGTGCTCAAACTCTTCGATGTGCACCGAGGTGTAAACGTCGTCGGCCACGAGGCGCTCGCTGATCACGATGGCGTCCTCAAAGTTGTAACCCTGCCACGGCATGAACGCGCAGAGCACGTTCTTGCCGAGAGCCAATTCGCCCTTCTCGGTGGCAAAGCCGTCGGTCAGTACCTGCCCTTGTTCCACGCGGTCGCCCTGCTGAACGATCGGCTTCTGGTTCATGCAGGTATCCTGGTTGGTCCGGCGGAACTTGGTGAGGTCGTACTCGCGGACCGGCTCGCCGAAGGTGAGGTCCGTCTTCTGCTGGTCCTCGTCGTAGCGGACGACAATCCGCTCGGCGTCCACATACTCGACGACGCCGTCGCCCTCGGCCACGACGCAGGCGCCAGAGTCCTGCGCGACTTGTCCCTCGAGGCCGGTACCCACGATCGGGCTGTCACTGCGCAGCAGCGGCACGGCCTGGCGCTGCATGTTCGCGCCCATGAGCGCGCGGTTGGCGTCGTCGTGCTCGATGAAGGGAATGAGACTGGCCGACGGCGAGACGATCTGGTTCGGCGCGACGTCCATGTACTGGACCTCCTCCGGATCCACAATCGGGAAGTCGCCGCGGTACCGGCACTTCACCTGGTCCTCCTTAAAGTAGCCCTCGTCGTCGAACGGCGCGTTCGCCTGCGCGATAATGGCCTTGTCTTCCTGCTCGGCCGTTAGGTACTCGACCTCTTCCGTCACGCGGCCGTCTTCGACCACGCGATACGGCGTCTCGATAAAGCCGAAGTCGTTAATGACACCATACACGCAGAGCGACGAAATCAGGCCAATGTTAGGGCCCTCCGGCGTCTCAATCGGGCAGATGCGCCCGTAGTGCGTGTAGTGAACGTCGCGCACCTCAAACCCGGCCCGTTCCCGCGTCAGCCCTCCCGGACCCAACGCCGACAGGCGACGCTTGTGCGTCAACTCCGCCATCGGGTTGGTCTGGTCCATGAACTGGCTGAGCTGGTTGGTGCCGAAGAACGTGTTGATGACGCTCGAAATGGTCCGGGCATTCACCAGGTCCTTCGGCGTGAACTTGTCCGCGTCCCGCAGATTCATCCGCTCACGGATCGTGCGGGCCATGCGGGCCAGGCCCAGCGAGAACTGCGACCCGAGCTGCTCGCCGATCGTCTTCACGCGACGGTTGCTCAGGTGGTCGATGTCGTCGGCGGTGGCCTCGCCGTTTTGGAGCTTCACGAGCTCGTGGACGATGCCCACGACGTCCTCCTTGGTCAGCACCTGCGTGTCCTCGTCCACGTCGAGCTCCAGCCGCTCGTTGATGCGGTGGCGCCCTACGTCGCCGAGGTCGTAGCGCTGGTCGGAAAAGAAGAGGCGTTCGAGCGCCTGCTTGGCGGAGTCCAGGTCCGGCGCCTCGCTTCCGCGCAGCTTCTCGTAGATGAGCCGGAGCGCTTCTTCCTCGGTGTGCGTCGCATCCTTCTGAAGGGTGGTGACGAGCGTGCTCCGGTCGAGCGCCTCCTCGTCCACGTCCTCCTTGATGACGTAGACCCGGCTGATGTCGTGTTCATCGAGCGTTTCGAAATCATCTGCTTCCAGCTCATGCTCGGCCGGAAGCAGGACCTCGCGCTCCGTCTCTTCGTCGACGACCTCGCCGGTGTCCTCGTCCACAATCTCGATGACCTTCTCGATCGTGACGCTGTTGGCCAGTTCGCGGCCCACGGCCTTCTCCTGGAACGACTCTTCGTCGTCAAAATCGACCGCGTCGGCCAGATCGAACATCCGGATGATCGTCTCATCGTCCGAGTAGCCTAGGGCGCGGAGGAGCGTCGTCACCGGCACCTTCTTCTTGCGGTCGACGTACGCCCAGAGCACGTCGCGCACGTCCGTCGAGAACTCCATCCACGAGCCGCGGAAAGGAATGACGCGGGCGCTGTACAGCTCCGTGCCGTTCGAGTGCATCTCCTTGCTGAAGAAGACGCCCGGGCTGCGGTGCAGCTGGGAGACGATCACACGCTCGGCGCCGTTGACGATGAACGTGCCCCGCGCCGTCATGAACGGCAGCTCGCCAAGGTACACCTCCTGCTCGATCGCCTCGATGGCCTCTTCGCCGTCTTCCTCCTCTTTGCTGGAGAGGCGCAGCGTCGCATTCAGCGGGACCTCGAAGGTGAGGCCCTGTGCGATGCACTCTTCCATTGTGTGCTTCGGGGCGTCGAGCTCGTAGCTCACGAACTCGAGCGAGTAGCGGCCCCGGCTGTCCTCGATCGGGAAGTGCTCGTTAAACACCTCCTGAAGGCCCTGATTCTCACGATCCTCAGGGGGGACATCGTCCTGCACAAAGTCATGAAAAACTTGAAGCTGGATATCCAAAAAGTCCGGATAATCCTCAACAGTCGGGATGTCTGCGAAGCTGTGGCGGGGAGCCGCATCCTCCAAATGACCGTTGGTGGTGATGTCGCCGGAAAGAAAGGTGGGCATAGGCTAAGTTGCTCGCGTCAGGTTTGCGTTCGCAGATCTTCGAGCGCCCTCCATGCTGCAGTCGGGCGCGACGTGGACTCAACGACCGAGGGCGGGCGGGAGCGCACCGGATGGACTTAGGCCGCGGGATCAAGGACGGCGGCGCGGCTACGTCTGGCCACGCTGCGGTTCGTGCACCCATCTGGACACGCGGAGTGGGCCGGGGTCGTTGGGGAGGCACAACTGGTTACACGGGGGGCGACGTCCCTGGCGGGATCGGCGCAGAATGTAGCGTGAGGAACGGTTGCTGAGAAGCACACAGAAGGGAACTGGCGAAACGAGGGTCGTTCATCACGCGATGGTCGCCACTGGAAAGGACAGCTGCGGCCGGCTCGGTTCTTTCTTGGCCTCGACGTGAGGAGGAGCCGGGACTCAGGGATTTCTCCAAAACCCAGAGTTACAGTAGATCCCTTACGACCGCAGGTTGACCGTGTTTCACGACCGGACCGGGTGGACACCATCGTCCGGGCAAGACGGGGGGCGGACCGGTTTCCCAGACACCGAAAGCCAACCTCCACAGGGAGGTCGGCCTTCGGGAAAGGGGGTCGGGATGTCGGGCCGAAACTCGGCCCAGAACGGAGGCTACTGCAGCTCAACCTCGCCGCCCGCATCTTCAAGCTGCGCCTTCAGGTCGTCCGCCTCTTCGCGGGTGACGCCCTCCTTGACGGGGCTCGGGGCCTCGTCCACCAGCGACTTCGCTTCCTTCAAGCCCAGGCTGGTGATGGAGCGCACCTCCTTAATCACTGCGATCTTGTTGCCCGACACGCCAGTGAGCACGACGTCAAACTCGGTCTGCTCCTCGGTTTCGGCTTCGCCGTCGCCGCCTGCACCGCCGCCCGGGGCGACCGCTACGCCAGCCGATGCCGGCTGAATGTCGTATTCCTCTTCGAGATGTTGCGCCAGTTCGTTCGCCTCTTTGATCGTGAGGTTGACAAGCTGGTCTGCGAGTTCTTGAATGTCTGCCATGGTAAGATTGCTGGGGTCCTGCGACGGTCTCTGCCCCGACACGGGGACGAGGCTGCGTCGCGCATTAAGGGGATAAGCGATTTAGGATGCCGGCCTTCTGGTCGAACGTTCCCGTCCAGAGGCCGAAGGGACTCTACTCTTCGTCGTCTTCTCCGATCGATTGGATGGCACCGGCGAGGGTCTGTCCCGGCCCCTGCAAAGCACCCACAATGTTCTGGGCGGGAGCCAAGAGTAGACCGATGATATCGCCGATAAGCTCCTCGCGCGATTTGAGGTCGGCGAGGGCATCGAGGGCATCGGCCCCCTCGTACATGTCGCCTTCGATCCAGGCGACCTTCAACTCCGGACGTTCAATCTCCTCGTCCTCAAGAAAGTCCTGCAGAACTCGGGCCGGCTTGGCGGGGTCATCGCTGAAGGCGACGGCCGTCGGGCCCGCAAAGAATTCCTCCAGCTCGCTCATGCCCTCGACATCGGCCAGGGCCATCTTGGCGAGCGTGTTCTTCGTTACCTTGTACTCGACGCCAGCCTCGCGGAACCGTCCGCGCAGCTCATTGGTCTGGGCGACGTCAAGGCCCGCATAATTCGTGAGGTACAGAATGGGGTATTCGTTTAGCTTTTCGCCGATCTCATCAATGATCTCGGCTTTTTGCGCTCGGGTCTTCGGCATAGGTCCAACGGTCGAATCAGTTCGAGAGGCGGAGAGGCAAGCGGCAGCCGGCAATTATCGGGCCTCCGACAGCACGGAGCGCCGATCCACGGGCACGGGCGGGCCCATCGTGGCCGACATCGTAACCGACCGGATGTACAGCCCCTTCGAGGCCGCCGGGCGCAGGCGGACGACCTCTTTCAGGAACGCCTTGGCGTTTTCGTACAGCTCCTGCGCCGAGAACGACGCGCGTCCGATGGGGGTGTGCAAGTTGCCGGTGCGGTCGACGCGGAACTCAATCTTTCCGGCCTTCATCTCTTCCACCGTCTCCGCCACGTCCATGGTCACGGTTCCACTCTTGGGGTTCGGCATGAGACCGCGCGGACCGAGGATGCGGCCGAGTTGGCCGACCTGGCCCATCACGTCGGGCGTCGCAATGACGACGTCGTAGTCAAGCCAGTTCTCTTCCTGGATGCGCTCGATGTATTCGTCGAGGCCTGCGTAGTCGGCGCCCGCGGCTTCGGCCTCTTCCTGCTTGCCTTCGTTGGCCAGCACGAGCACCGTCACGTCGCGGCCGGTTCCGTGCGGCAGGGCAACCGTTCCGCGCACCATCTGGTCGGCGTGGCGCGGATCGACGCCCAAGCGCAGATCCATGTCCACCGACTCGTCAAAGTTGGCCGTGGCGGTCTCGCGAACCAGTTCCGCGGCCTGCATCAGACTCAGCGGGCCTTCATCCGAGGGGACCGCTTCCTTGGCCTCCCGGTATCGTCTTCCTTCTACGTTCGCCATAAGTTGTGTTCGGTTGTGCGGTGCAAACGTGGGGGCTCCACTCCCGCGTGCAAAATGGAAACGAGAGATCATCGGTGCAGGGCCGGAGCGTACTCCTCCGGCTATTGCCCGCGCCGAGCTATTCGTCGCGTGGCGGCTTGCCCTCCACGTTGATCCCCATGGACCGGGCCGTGCCGGCCACCATGCGAGCGCCCTGTTCGGGCGTGTGGGCGTTCAGGTCCTGCATCTTCTGCTCGGCGATATCGAGGCAATCGTCCCACGACACTGTGGCCACCTTCTCGCGAAGCGGGTCGGCCGCGGCGGTTTCGATGCCGGCCTTCTGCTTCAACAGAACGGAGGCCGGCGGGCTCTTGACAATGAAGTCGAAGGACCGATCGGCGTACACGGTAATCACCACCGGAAGCAACGTGCCCATCTTGTCCTGCGTTTCCGCATTGAACTTCTTGCAGAACTCCATGATGTTCACGCCGTGCTGCCCCAGCGCCGGACCAATCGGCGGTGCCGGGTTGGCTTGCCCGCCCTTGATCTGGAGTTTGATTTCTGTCTCAACTGGTGCTGCCATATCGAATATCGCGGTGCAACCGTCTGCCAGCGGCAGACTTCCGCTTGTCTTGTGTGTATGACGTTCGAAGGGAATCCCCTACGCCCCAGGCCTCTGGGGTTACTCTTCGTGTTCGACCTGGAGATAATCGAGCTCGACCGGCGTTTTTCGGCCGAAGATGGACACCATCACTTTGACCTTCATCTTCTCGGGATACACCTCCTCGACAAAGCCATTGAAGCTGTCGAAGGGGCCGTCCACCACTTTCACCGGGTCGCCGACCTGGAAGGGAATCTCCGGCTGCTCGCCCTCGGCTTCGGCGCGGTCCATCTTGCCGAGGATGCGTTGCACCTCGTCCGGACGAAGCGGGGTGGGGTCGTCGCCCGTCCCGGTGGTCAAAAAGCCGATGACCGACGGAAGATCCTCCGCCATGTTGCGGAGTTGCGGCGTCAGCTCGCAGTGCAGCAGAATGTATCCTGGAAAGAAGGTTTTCTCTTTGGTCTTTTTCTTGCCCCCCTTCATCTCAAACACCGTCTCGGTCGGGATCAGCACCTCGCTGACGTGTTTGTCCAGATCGAGGCGCTCAAGCTCCCGCTCGAGATAGCGCCGCACCTTCTTCTCGTGTCCAGAGAAAGTGCGCAGCACATACCATTTTTCGACAGCCATGCTCACACTGAAGTCGTTGAGCAGATTATAGTTGCGGACGGCCTAGTTGTAGATGAAGGTCAGCGTCGTGCTGATCACCTGATCGGCCGCGTAGATGAGGGCAGAAATAATGACCGTCGCCACAAGCGTAATCAGCGTACTGCTGATGAGCTCATCCCGGCTCGGCCAGCTGACCTTCTGCATCTCCGAATAAACGTTCTTGATGTACTCCTGAATCCAGGTCATGGCAGAAAGGACAGTCGTGTGTGCATCTGTTCGGTCCCGGAGGGCCCGCAAACCGAGCACGCAGGGAAGAGTCAGCGAGGTCCTACGCGATCAAAGCTGCGCTCACCGGCTTCGAAGAGAGGCGCGGATGCCACAGCCACGCGTCCTCTCTGCGCAGGATGAAAATAGCACGGGCGGAAGGACTCGAACCCTCAACCGGCGGATTTGGAGTCCGCTGCTCTGCCAATTGAGCTACGCCCGTATGTAAGCGAGGGGGCTGGAAGAACCAGCGCGAAGGAAGCAACGCCTGCGTTCTGGTTCTGCCTTCCCCCACGCATCCAAAGTACGTGGAGGCGGTCGGGCCGCCGGGTCGCGGGCCGTCCCGGGTCGCGGGCCGCCGGATCGCGGGCCGTCCCGGGTCACGGGCCCCGCCGGATCGCGGTCAGTCCAGAATCTCGGTCACCACGCCCGCGCCGACGGTGTGTCCGCCCTCGCGAATCGCAAACCGCAGCCCCTCCTCCAAGGCCACCGGCTCAATCAAACTCACCTCAAACGTCGCGTTGTCCCCCGGCATCACCATCTCTACCCCCTCCGGCAGCTTGATGTCCCCCGTCACGTCCGTCGTCCGAAAGTAAAACTGCGGCCGGTAGCCCTTGAAAAACGGCGTGTGACGCCCCCCCTCGTCCTTCGAGAGCACGTACACCTCGCACTCAAACTCCTTGTGCGGCGTCACCGTCCCCGGCTCCGCCAGCACCATCCCGCGCGAAACCTCGTCCTTCTTGATCCCGCGGAGCAATATCCCCGCGTTGTCTCCGGCCTCCCCCTCCTCCAACGTCTTGTTGAACATCTCAATGCCGGTCACCACCGAGGTCATCTTCTCCTCCTGCATCCCGACAATGTCCACCTCGTCATTGAGCTGTATCTTGCCGCGCTCAATCCGGCCGGTCACCACCGTCCCCCGGCCCGTAATCGTGAAGATGTCCTCCACCGGCATGATGAACGGCTTCTCCACGTCGCGCTCCGGCGTCGGAATGTACTCGTCGACCGCCTCCATCAACTCGATGATCTGCCCCTCCGCCTCCGCGTCCCCCTCCAGCGCCTTCAGGGCACTGCCCTGAATCACCGGCACCTCGTCCCCCGGAAACTCGTACTCGGACAAAAGCTCCCGCACCTCCATGTCCACCAACATCAACAGCTCCTCGTCGTCGACCAGGTCCGTCTTGTTCATGAACACCACCAGGTACGGCACCCCCACCTGACGCGCCAACAAAATGTGCTCCCGCGTCTGCGGCATCGGACCGTCGGTGGCCGCCACCACCAAAATGGCCCCGTCCATCTGCGCCGCACCGGTCACCATGTTCTTCACGTAGTCGGCGTGCCCCGGGCAGTCGACGTGCGCGTAATGGCGGGCCTCCGTCTCGTACTCCACATGCGAGGTCGCAATCGTAATCCCGCGCTCCCGCTCCTCCGGCGCATTGTCAATCGACTCAAACGTCCGCTCGGCCGCTCCCCCGACCTTCTCGGCCAACACCTTCGTGATGGCCGCCGTCAACGTCGTCTTCCCGTGGTCAACGTGCCCGATCGTCCCGATGTTGATGTGCGGCTTCTTCCGCTCAAACGTCTCTTTCGCCATGGTCCTGTGTGCTGATTGGGTCGGTGGTAACAGTTCAGGGTGGAAAAAACGGCAGGGCTCCGGTGGAGCCCTGCCGGGGTGTGCAATGGATGTTAGGCCGCCGCGCCGACGGCTTCGTCGTCAATGATCTCCTTGGAGATGTCCTTCGGCACGGGGGCGTACTTCTCAAACTGCATCGTGTAGATGGCCCGGCCCTGGGTGATGGACCGCAGATCGGTCGAGTACCCGAACATTTCGGACAGCGGCACCAGGGCATTGATGACCTGGGCGTCGTTGCGCTGCCCCATCTGCCCGATCTGACCGCGGCGGCTGTTCAGGTCGCCGATCACATCGCCCATGTACTCGTCGGGCGTGATGACCTCGACGGCCATGATCGGCTCCATAAGAACAGGGTTCGCCCGGCGGGTCGCCTCACGGAACCCCATGCGGCCGGCAATCTCGAACGAGTTCTGGTCGGAATCGACCTCGTGGTGGTCGCCGTCGTACAGGCGTACCTTCACGCCCTCGATGGGATAGCCCGCGATGGGACCGTCTTCCATGGCGCTCTGGATGCCCTTCTTCACCGACGGGATGAACTCCGTCGGAATGGCGCCACCATAGATCTCGTCCTCAAAGACCAGGTCGCTGCCCTCTTCGTTGGGGCCGACCTCCATGTAGACCTCGGCAAACTGGCCGCGGCCTCCGGTCTGCTTCTTGAGGACGTAATGCTCGTCAACGGTCTGCGTGATCGCCTCGCGGTACGCCACCTGCGGACGGCCCACGTTGGCCTCGACCTTGAACTCGCGCTTCAGCCGGTCGACGATAATCTCAAGGTGCAACTCACCCATGCCCGCAATGAGCGTCTGCCCCGTCTCCTCATCCGTCGAGACGTTGAAGGTCGGGTCTTCCTCAGCAAGCTTGACGAGGCCGTTCGTCAGCTTGTCGCGGTCTTTCTTGGTCTTCGGTTCGATCGCAATGCGGATGACCGGCTCGGGGAAGTCCATTGACTCCAGCACGACCGGATGATCCGGATCGCAGATCGTGTCGCCGGTCTTCAGGTTCTTCGGCCCCACGACCGCCGCGATGTCCCCCGCACGGATCTGATCGACATCCTCGCGGCTGTTGGCGTGCATGAACATGAGGCGTCCCACCCGCTCCATCTCATCGGAGCCGGGGTTGTACACTTTGGTGCCCTTGTCCAGCGTGCCGCTGTAGCAGCGGACGAACGTAAGCTTTCCGACGTACGGATCTGTGGCGATCTTGAACGCGACCGCACTAAAGGGGTCGTCCTTCTCCGGCTTGCGAATGATTTCTTCGTCTTCGTCCTGCGGGTGATGCCCAGCAACCGGTGGCACATCGAGCGGGCTCGGCAGGTAGTTGACGATGCCGTCCAGCAGACGCTGCACGCCTTTGTTTTGCAGAGCCGTTCCGCAAAAGACGGGCGTAATCTTGCGTTCGACCGTGGCCTGACGGATGACGGCCTCCAGTTCCGACGGCGGGATCTCCTCGCCCTCGAGGTACTTCATGAGGAGCTCGTCATCGTACTCTGCCACACTCTCCAGCAGGTTGATCCGCCAGTGGCGGGCGTCGTTCTTGAGATCCTCCGGGATGTCGATTTCGTCCCAGGTCATGCCCTGGTCGTCGTCCCAAATGATGGCCTTGTTGCGAATCAGGTCGATCACGCCGCGGAACATGTCGCCGGAGCCGATCGGGTACTGCACCGGCACCGGATTGGCGTTCAGGCGGTCCTTCATCATGTCGATGACGTTGACAAAGTCCGCGCCCGTGCGGTCCATCTTGTTCACGAACGCGATGCGCGGGACGTCATACTTGTTCATCTGGCGCCACACGGTCTCGGACTGCGGCTCGACTCCGCCGACGGCGCAGAACAGCGCGATGGCTCCGTCGAGAACACGCAGCGAGCGCTCCACCTCCACCGTGAAGTCGACGTGGCCGGGCGTGTCGATGATGTTAATGCGCCGGTCGTCCCAGTAGCAGGTCGTGGCGGCGGAGGTAATCGTGATCCCGCGCTCCTTCTCCTGATCCATCCAGTCCATGGTCGCGGCCCCCTCGTGGGTTTCCCCCATGCGGTGCAGGCGCCCTGTGTAAAACAGGATGCGCTCCGTCAGGGTCGTCTTCCCGGCGTCGATGTGAGCCGCGATCCCGATATTTCGGGTGCGCTCAAGGGGAAACTCTTTGTTTTCGCGTGTAGCCATGGATGATGCGGTGTTTGAATGCGTGCGTGCCCTGCCCCCTCTCGCGGAGGACGCAGGACACAAATACTGCGTACGGTGTCGTACGGATGATGGACCGGACTAGAACCGGAAGTGGGCGAATGCTTTGTTGGACTCGGCCATGCGATGCACGTCGTCCTTCTTTTTCACGGCGGCTCCTTCGCCACGGGCCGCGTTAATCAGTTCACTGGCAAGCCGATTGCGCATGCTCTTTTCACTGCGCGCCCGGGCATACTGGATGATCCAGCGGAACGCCAGCGTGATGCGGCGGTCGGGGCGCACTTCAATCGGCACCTGGTAGGTGGCCCCGCCCACTCGGCGGCTGCGAACCTCCACGAGCGGCGCCACGTTGTTGACGGCCTTTTTGAAGACCTCCAGGCCTTGCTCGCCCGTCCGTTCCTCAATCACATCGAACGAGTCGTAAACAATGCGCTGGGCGAGGCTCTTCTTGCCGTCTCGCATGACGGCATTGACGAAGCGGGACACCAGTTCGTCGCGATAGATGGGGTCCGGCTGCGTCGTGCGCCGCTTGGCTGCCTTATCTCGTGCCATGGGTTGGTGTAGAATTCGTCTGGATGAAAACTGCGCGGGCGACGGCGGTCGCGCAGCGCGTATCGTGAACGCGCGAGCTCGGTCAGGAGAAGCGCGCCGGCCCCGGTGGAGCCCGGCCGCTTGGGGGTTAGCTGCGCGGCTTCTTCGTGCCATACTTGGAGCGTCCTTGCCGGCGATCCTGCACACCCGCAGCATCGAGCGCACCGCGCACGATGTGGTACTTGACGCCCGGAAGATCCTTCACGCGCCCGCCGCGAACGAGCACGATGGAGTGCTCCTGGAGGTTGTGCCCCTCGCCGGGAATGTAGGCAGTCACCTCGTTGCCGTTGGTGAGCCGGACACGCGCCACCTTACGAAGCGCCGAGTTGGGCTTCTTGGGTGTCGTCGTATAAACGCGCGTGCACACGCCGCGGCGCTGCGGGGATCCTTCCAACGCCGGCGCGTCGCTTTTCTCCTTCTCCGTTTTTCGGCCTTTGCGGACCAGCTGTTGTATCGTCGGCACAGTTGTGGGTCGTCACTCAGTGAAATCTCGTTCGAGAGGCGGTGTCCAGAACGCTCCGGACCCACCCGTCATGCGCGCAGACTTGTAGTAGTGTTTGGGGGCGCGAATGGTTCATCTCGCATGTCGAAGATGGGGTGAAATGGACTTCACACCGGCCCATCGTGCCTGTGAGCGCTTGAAGCTTGCGCTCAGCTGTTATATCGGCATATACCCATCTATCAACTATTTTATCTCCGTGCGGCATGAAAAAAGGCGAGGGAGCCTCGCCTGGGGTGCTGCTTACATGGGGGCATCGGGCCCGACGGAGGACGCACTCCGCGCTTGCCGCGGGATGCAACCGCAAAGACTGCGCAGAGCTACGAGGGGTCTTCGGCGTGGGTTTCCGGGGATTCTTCAGGTTCGGACGTTTCAGACGAACTTCCATTTCGGTTCGTCGCGCCTTCGTCCGGCGCTTGGCGGTCCGAATCGGTCGCTGGGGTGGCACGCTTGAGCGTCTTGCCCTCCCCGTTTACGGTGACGTACTCGCCGTGCGGGCGCTCCCCGAGGAGGCTGACAAGCTCCTGGGCCCCGAGCACCTCCTGCTCCAGCAACGCCTCGGCCATGCGGTCGAGGGTCTGTCGGCGTTCGGTCAGGAGGTCGCGTGCGCGTTCCCGGGCTTCGGTGATCAGAGCCTTCACCTCTTCGTCGATAATCTTGGCGGTGGACTCGGAGTAGGGCTTGTCGAAAATCGGGTCCTCCTCTCCTCGCTGCGACAGATTGAAGCTCACCTGCCCAACCCGCTCGCTCATGCCATAGTCGACGACCATGGCGTAGGCCATTTTGGTGACGCGCTCCAGATCGTTCTGCGCCCCGGTGGTAATGCTACCGAACACGATCTCTTCGGCAACGCGCCCGCCGAGCATCATCGTCATGCGGTCCATCAAGGCTTCGCGCGAGTACAGATAGCGTTCTTCGGGAAGGTGCTGTGCGTAGCCGAGCGCGCTCAGGCCCCGCGGCACGATGGAGACCTTGACCACCGGGTCGGTGTGCTCGGAGAACCACCCGACGATGGCGTGACCGGACTCGTGGAACGCGATCACCTCGCGCTCTTCGGGCGAGATGATCTTGTTCTTCTTCTCCAACCCGGCGATGACACGATCGATCGCCTGCTCGAAGTCCTCCATCTCGATCTCGTCCTTGTCCTTGCGTGCCGCCAGCAGGGCGGCTTCGTTGCAGACGTTGGCAATTTCAGCCCCGGCAAATCCAGGGGTCTGCCCGGCCAAGACGGTCATGTCCACATCGTCGCTCAACAGGAGATTGCCCGTGTGGACCTCGAAGATTTGCTCGCGATCGCGGCGATCGGGCTTGTCAACCAAAATTTGTCGGTCGAATCGTCCCGGGCGAAGCAGCGCCGAATCGAGCACGTCGGGCCGGTTGGTGGCCGCCATGATGATGACGCCCGCGTCCGAGTCGAACCCGTCCATTTCAACCAGCAGCTGGTTCAGCGTATTTTCCCGCTCGTCGTTGCCGCCCACCATACTGTTGCGGCCGCGCGTACGACCGATGGCGTCCATCTCGTCGATGAAAATGATGCAGGGTGCGCTCTCCTTGGCGTTCTTGAACAAATCGCGCACTCGCGAGGCCCCAACCCCGACGAACATCTCGACGAAGTCGGATCCCGAAATGGAGAAGAAGGGCACGCCGGCCTCGCCCGCGACGGCCTTTGCCATGAGCGTCTTGCCAGTGCCCGGAGGGCCCACAAGCAGAACGCCTTTGGGCAGCTTGCCTCCGAGACGAGTAAACTTGTCGGGGTTTTTCAGAAACTCGACGACCTCCACGACCTCTTCCTTGGCCTCCTCAAGGCCCGCCACGTCGTCGAAGGTGACGTTGTTGTCATCGGAGGCCTCGAAGAGCTTCGCCTTGCTCTTGCCGACGTTGAGAACCTGGCTGCTCGGATTCATGCGGCGCAGGAACCAGATCCACAATCCGACGAACAGCGCAATCGGGAGCACCCAGAACAGGATGCCGCCCAGCCAGTCGTCTTCTTGCACGGCCGTGAACTCCACAGTCGATTGACCGCTGCCCTTCGCCGATGCGTTGTACTCGCGCAGGAACTGCGTGAGCTCGTGGTCGGCGGGCTTCATCGTCGTGAACCGCCGCCGCTCTTCGGCATCTGTATTGTCGAGCAGAGATCCATTGGAGGAGGACACGCGCACCTCTCCGCCCTGCACCGCCTCAGTCGTGTAGCGCCCCCGGATCTGTGCGTCGTTAATGATCTCGACGCGCTCAACATGGCCTTTTTCGACGTAATCGAGAAAGGTGCTGTACTCAATGTTCGACGCCTCCGTCCCGCCCCAATAAATAAACAGGTGAACCACCAGAGCCAGGAAAATGGCCAGGTAAATCCACAGAGCAAACCGAGGCTGGCCATTGGACTCGTTCGACGAGCCCGACCGGGAATTGGGCGTGTTGTGTTGCTGCGACATAAGACCAAAAAACGTTAAGCCACCGCACCGACAAGGTCGGGCGGCCATGCATCGACAAAGAGTGGAGGGCCGCTCGGGCGGCCCAACGGAGAAACGGCGGGGGATCGGCAGTGCGGTGGTCTGGACGACTCAACACTGCCAGGGGCAGCAAGTGCGGCGAACCGCGCCCCTGGCGTTAGGTTCCTCCAGGGGCCGGTGCGGAACTGGTATCGGGAGCGGTGGGCGACGGAATGGTCGAGCCGGGCGCCTGCTGCGAATCCGGAGGCACGCTGCGACCGGGCGGTCGCGGAATGGGCCGACGTGTCGTGTCCGCATTCGCACGATTGGCTGCGGTGTCGGACGGCGCAGGGGCGGACCTCGGAGACGGAATGGAGCTCGAGGATGAGGTGGTATCGGGCGGCGGGGAGTCCCCCGCTACGGAGTCAGGAGCGGCGCCAGGGCCTGGCACGGACAGGGCCGTCGTATCGGCCTCTGTCGTGTCGACGGAAGGAGACCGCTGCGCCACCGCCGCTGTATCGGCGGGAACACGTGCCGAATCGGACGGCGCGGCCGTCGAGTCCTGTGGCGGGCCGGTCATGGCCGCCACCATCTTCTGCGCCCGCTTGGCCTGAGGCGTGTCCGGATACCGGTCCGCCAGGCGCTGCAGGAGAGTCACGAGCGGGTCGGGCGGCGCCGCATCTCCGGCCGCGCTGGTGCGAGGCCGCGCGGAGTCGGCCGGTGCCATGGATCGGGCCGTGTCCGCTCGTGCACGAGCGGTGTCGGGCGGGACCTCACGGCTTGAGTCGGCGACGGCGCGCATGGTGTTGTCGGATGGAGCCCGACGGCTGGTATCCGCAGCAGCCGTGCGCCGGAGCGAGTCGGCAGGACTCGGGGTCTTTCCCGTCCGCGTTGTGTCGACCGAAGACGTTCGGGCGCTGTCCGGTGCCGCGGGCGGGTTTCCCACCGTTGCAATCGGGCGTGTCGTGGTGTCGGAGCGCACCGAGTCGGTCGCGACGGGCGGCGACGTGGTGGAACGGGCCTGCGCGGTGTCGGCGCCTGCCGGTGCCGAGGCGGAGTCCGCAGGCAGAGCGTTAGCCTGGGCGGAGTCAGGCGGAGCCAAGGCCTGCAGCACTGCATCGAGAGCGTGCTGGGGCGCCTGCGTGGTATCGGACGCAGCAAGATGATGATAAATCACCCCCGTGGCCAGCGCGGCTTGGGGAGCGGCCCGCGTCTCGGGGTACTGCTTCACCACTGCAATCATCGACTGGAGGGCGGCAGAGAGGCGGCCGGTCTGCCAGGTGGCGTAGGCGCGGGCGTACACGCTGTCTGCTTCCGCCTCCAGGCTACGCACCGTTGGGCGCGAGGTCCCTTCCAACTGCTGGAGGGCGCGATCGGCAAACTCGGAGTCGGGATGGCTGTTCAAGAGGCGGCGGTAGAGCGTCCGTGCCCTCTCGGTGTTCCCCTGTGCCATGTGCACCTCGGCCAGGGCATACAGCGCCCGACGGGCGATGGGGTGGTCGCCGTTTTCTTCAATCACGCGCTCGAACCAGACGGCGGCCGAATCAGGACGGCTGGCGGACAGGAAGAGAGCGCTGCCCAGTTCGTAGCGTGCGACGGCTCGTTTGCGTCTCATCTCGGCCTGGGCCACCGAATCACGCGGTACGGCCGAGACATCGACCTGCGCTGCTCTGCCGGTGCCTTCCTGCGCGCTTTCCCCCTGCGTCGGCCTTCCCCCCCCGGCGGCGCCGGCTGTTTGCTCCACGGTGTCCTGCTCGCTGCGGCTGCCCGCGACCGCCTCGATGCGGCGCCAGTTCTCGACCCGCGGGCGTTCCCCCCAAATCCGCTGGAAACTGCGCCTCGCTTCCTGGACACGCACCGGATCGTCGTAATACAAGAAGCTGGACTCCGCGTCATTGACCGTGGAGGCGGCTCGGCTCCGCTGCCGGTCGCGTGCGGAGGAAGAGCGGCGGGACGCAAAGCGCCGGGCGCTTTCCCGCTCCTCGCGCGCCCGCTCCTCGGCAGCTCGTTGGGCCGCCCGCTTGGCCTCCAGCTCCTTAACGAACGCGCGGAACTCCTCGTCCGGCATGCGGCCCAGACGGAGCAGCGAGTCCATCCGGGCGACGGCCTGCGCGCGCTCGGCGATGTGGCCAAACCGATCGGCGAGATCTCCGCTGTCGGTTATCGCGAACGGGGTAGTTTGGCGGGCCTCCTGCCCCTGCCCCGCTCCGCCACGGGGCTGGCCGAGCGAGGTGGAGGCGGTGTCGAAGTGGGCGGCGGCCTTCTCAAACTCGCTGAACGCGTCGCGGTAGAGAATGGCCAGCGCGTAGTGGGTCCGGCCCTCGACCGCACCGCTTGGACCTTGGCGCCGGTCGCCCCCATCGTCCCCGCCGTACAGCAAACCGCGTAGGATTTCGCGCGCCTGCGGGCCGTCGCCCTGCAGGCGGTGGAGCCGCCCGCGCAGCAGCGTCAGTTCGAAGCGACGGTCGTAGTTCTTGTCGTCTCGCTCCATATCGCGCACCCGGTCCAGCGCCTGTTCCGTGGCGCCGCTTTGGCCCAGCATCCGGATGGCGCTGTACTGTGCGGCATAGGCCAGTTCGTAGCGCGGCCCGTACTCGAGCACCCGGTCGTAGGCCGTGGCTGCGGCATCGGGCTTGCCGAGGGTTTCCTGCACCTGGCCGAGCAGAAAGGTGCCGCGGGCGGCCACGTCATCGGGGATCTCTCCCTCAAGGCCGCGCTGGAGCGCCGTTTCGGCCTCTTCCCAGCGTCCCTGGCGTACCGCCAGTTGGCCACGCACGAGGTGCAGCCGATCCGTCCAGGTGTCGAAATCCTCCTGATCGCCCAGCCCCGCGGTGAAGGCCTGGCCGGCCTCCTCGTAGCGCTCGGCCGTCACCAGCGTTCGCGCCAGCCAGAAGCGCGCCTTGCCTTCCAACTCGGCGTCGAGGTCGATCACTTCCCGGAATTTCTGCTCGGCGCCGACGAAGTTTTGCTGGAAGTAGTAGGACTTCCCGATGAGGATCAGCGCGTCGTCAACCCATTTCGAGTCGGGATGCTCGCGAAGCAGACTCGCGCTTTTGTCGATCGCCTTCTTGAAGTTTTTCTCGCCCCCGCTGGCCGGCTGCTGAAAGACCGCGATGTAGTGGCGCTGCGAGACCCGCTCGGCCCCGGAGGTGAGGGTCTCCATCCCCTTGTCGAACGCCTTGTTGGCGTTGTAAAAGGTATTGTAATAGGCCGTAAAATTGTTGTAGCCCTGCCCCAAGAACGAGGCGTTGCCACATCCACCCGCGAGGAGCACAAGCCCGAGCACGGCGGCGAGGAGCCCCCACCGTGGCAACACCCCGTTCGTCTGAGCAGCGAGGCAGTGAGTGGTCATGGAGCGCGAAGCAAGACGAACAGAGACAAGAGGCCCGACGCCTGTAAATGCCGCCGGCCTCCGATGGATCCAGACGTGCGGCGGACGCGCCGCCCCGGGACGTCGGGGCGTGACTGGAGGGAGCGCACGTCACTGGACGCGGCTGACGTGCACCATGTTGGTGCGTCCGCGGGCGGGAAGCGGCATGCCGGCGGTAATCACGACAAGGCGACCGGGATCCACCAGATTGTGCTCGCGAAGAACGCTGTGCACCCGGGCGATTCCCTGATCGGTGTCCTGCTGGAATGGAATGTGGAAGGCCTTCGTCCCCCACAGCACACCAAGCTTGCAGACGACGCGCTGGTCATCGGTAAACGCGTAGATCGGCATGCTGGGCCGGTGGCGGGCAATGTTGCGGGCCGTGGTGCCCGAGTTCGTCAGGCAGCAGATGGCGTCGGCACCGACCTGCTCGGCCAGGCGACAGGCGGTAAAGCTCACGCTCTCGGTAACGCTCTCGGTGCGCTCCAGGCGGCCGGGGGTCACCTCTAGCGACTGCCGGAACGACTCCCAGTGCTCCTCGGCCTTCTGGATAATGTGGCTCATCGCCTTCACCACGCGCACCGGATGCTGTCCCACAGCGGTTTCGGCGGAGAGCATGACGGCATCGCTGCCGTCGAGGACGGCATTGGCCACGTCGCTCGCCTCGGCCCGGGTCGGTCGGGGATTCTCGACCATGCTCTCCAGCATCTGCGTGGCCGTGATGACCGGACGGGAGCGGGCCATGCTGTCCCGAATGAGCGTTTTCTGCGTACTGGGCACCTCTTCCATCGGCATCTCGATGCCCAGATCCCCGCGGGCCACCATGATTCCGTAGACGGCGTCCAGAATGTCGCTCATGTTGCGCACGGCTTCGGGCTTTTCGATCTTGGCCACCACGCCAACATTCTTGCCGGACGCCTCGATGCGGCGGTTCAGCTTGTCGACGTCGGAGCGCTGCCGCACGAACGAGAGCGCCACGAGGTCCACGTCCATCTCCAGCCCGAACTCCAGGTCGGCCCGGTCTTTATCGGTCAGCGATGGGGTCGAGGTGCTGATGTTGGGCAAGTTCACGCCCTTGCGGGAACGGAGTGGCCCGCCCTCCACGACCTCCGCCACGACCTCCTCGTCTCGCACGTCGGTGATGGACAGTTCCAGCAGCCCGTCATCCAGGAGAATCCGCCCCCCGACGCTGGCATCCTGGGGCAGCGTCTCGTAGTCGATGAAGATCCGCTCCGGGGTGCCCGCCTGCCCCGAGTCTGTCGTCGCAATGGTGACCTCCTCGCCCTTTCGGAGCATGATGGTGTCGTCCTTGACCTTTCCGACACGAATCTTCGGCCCTTGAAGGTCTTGCAGGATCGTGATGCTCCGGCCCGCCTCGCGGGCAGCCTCGCGCACCCGGCGGATGCGCTCGCCGTGCTCTTCGTGGGTGCCGTGGGAGAAGTTCATGCGGGCTACGTCCATGCCAGCGTCGACAAGGGCGCGGATGGTGTCCACATCCGACGTGGCCGGACCGAGGGTGCAGACGATTTTCGTCCGTCGCTTCATGATCGGATTGAAGGGTGGGCGTGAGAAGACCAACGGAAAGGCAGCATGCTCGCGCAGCGCCGCACCCAACGTAGGCACTGCATTCCGGAATGTCGCCTTCGACGTTCGCAGCCGCGATTAACAATGCCGTAAGTCTGGCCCTGCCCGGTCCCGTCCGGACTATCCGGAGGGGGTCTCGCGGCCGGCCAGGCGCCGCAGCCGGTCCTCATCGATCTCGTGGCGGTGAAAGTCGCGGTCGCCGTGCGTCCGCATTGCCGACGAGACCATGACGAGCTCCCCGACGTTTTCGAGCGTCAGCAGTCCCACAAGCCGGTCTGCTTCCAGCACCGGGACCGTGGAGCACTGCGCCTGATTCATGCGCTGGAAGACCTCGTCGAGCGGGGCGTCGGGCTCGATGGTCAGGCACTCGTTGCTGGCCACCTCCCGCACCGGCGTGTCGCGGTCGTGCGAGGACAGGGCGTTAATCAGTTGCTTGCGGCGCAACATGCCGATCACGTGCCCGTCCTCGACGATGGGGAAATCATGGTCGGTGCCGGCAAGGAGCTCATCGACGGCGTCGTTGAGCGTGTCGTCGGGCGCGAGCGTCGCAAAGCGCGTCATCATGGCGTCCTGGACGGTGGTGTCTTCCGTGAACGTCCGGAAGATGGCCTGCTGCGATTCTTGCTGCGCGCCCACGTACACAAAAAGCGCAATGAACAGCAAAATAAAGTTGCCGGTGATCAACCCAAACAGGCCGAACAAAATGGCCATGGCCTGGCCGACGTTGGCCGCGGTGCGGGTGGCCCGGGCGTAGTCCTGCTTTAGGGCAAGCAGCGCGCGCAGGACGCGACCGCCGTCCATCGGAAAGGCCGGCAGCAGGTTGAAGCCGGCAAGCGCGACGTTAATCCAGAGAAGCGTGCTCAGGAAGTGGGCGTTGGGGGTCTGCAGTGCGCCGGGCGAGAAGGTGCCGCCTGTCGCCAGGAGCAGCGCTGCCATCACCGCGGCAAGGCCCACGTTCACGGCCGGGCCGGCGACGGCGATCCAGAACTCTTTCATGGGCTCCGACGGGATGCGCTCCAAGCGGGCCAGCCCCCCGATGGGGTACAGCGTGATGCTCTGCGTCGGGACGTCGAAGCGCCGGGCCGTCAGCGCGTGCCCCAGTTCGTGCAAGATAACGCAGACGAACACCGCCAGGATCAGCCCCATGCCCACCAGCGCCGCCGCCACGCTCTGGCTTTGCGTGTAGTAGAAGACGAAGATTGCGACGACCAGCAGCAGAAAGGTCCAGTGCAAAAAGATGCCGATGCCGGCAACGGACCCAATCTTGAGCGACTTTTTCATGAGAGCGGGGAGCGCAAGAAAAAAGACCAGGGAACCATGCCTTCGTACGTCCCGCAGCCGCCCGGTTTCCCCGTGGCCCCCGTTTGGCCTCGGCTTCTGGTTGCGCCCCTTCGGTGGCGTCCGCTGGTTGCGTAGCAGGTCATGGACGCGCCGACACGCGCTCAAGCTTCGTCCACAGGTTCTCGCGCCAGTACGGCGTGCGGAGCTGCTCGGCCAGCGTGGCCGTGTAGCGGCCGCTGTGGCCCTGCCACTTCACGAGCACGCGC
>Ga0207797_1000235_pt1 | contig 41445 bp, 33 predicted proteins | sample PRCRCaboRojoPR_6_FD_187275 | JGI IMG/M metagenome (GOLD analysis project Ga0207797, IMG submission 187275) | Marine sediment microbial community from Cabo Rojo, Puerto Rico - PR CR 10% Liquid 1 (SPAdes) | ecosystem: Environmental > Aquatic > Marine > Coastal > Sediment | place: Cabo Rojo, Puerto... | reverse complement strand
GACGCGGACGACGACCAATGACATCTACGCCATATACAACGTGCTGGGTATCGAGGCCGCCCGCAACGCCATCATCAAGGAGGCGCATAACACCCTGCAGGAGCAGGGCTTGAACGTTGACATCCGCCATATCATGCTCGTCGCGGATACCATGACCTCCGATGGCACCGTTAGGCCCATCGGGAGGCAGGGTGTCAGCGGAGAGAAAAGCTCCGTTATCGCCAGGGCAGCTTTCGAGATCACGGTCAACCATTTGCTGCGCGCGGCCAAGGAAGGCGAGGTGGACGAGCTGCGCGGCGTGGCGGAAAACATCATTGTCGGACAGCCCATCAAACTGGGTACGGGCTCCGTTGAGCTCTCTGTTGACGTAGGAAAAGTCAGGAAAGGTGAATAAAGATGGATATGCAAAAAGAACTGAACAGGCTCCTTACCACGGGACAGGTGTACATGGGTGCCAGGGAGGCGCTGAAGCACAACGACGAGGTGAAGCTTTTCATCATGGCGAGCAACTGCCCGGAGAAGCAGGCGGTGCTCGAGGCGGCAGAGGACACCCCGCTGTTCGTGTATCAGGGCAGCGCCATGCAGCTCGGCATGCTGTGCCGGAAGCCGTTTAGCGTGTCGGTGATCAGCGTGGTGGACGAGGGTACCTCTAATATAATGGAGCTGAGCAGATAGATGGAAATCCGGCTGTCGAACGAGGAGATGCAGTACATCGCGCTTGCTGAGAACGTGACGAACGCGCCGGTGAAAGACTGCATCGAGATGGACGACCGGGTGACCTTCATCGTTGAGCACGGCAAGCTGGGCAAGGCCATCGGCAAGAACGCCAAGAACCTGAAGCGCCTTGAGAAGATGCTGAACAAGGAAATCAAGTTCGTGGAGAACGACGAGAACGTGGAGCGTTTTGTCAGGAACCTGTTCAAGCCGTTCGAGGTGGAGGAGATAGATGTCTCGGAGCAGGAGAACGGCGTCCGTGTCGACGTGACGATTTCGCCCGAGGATAAGGGAAAGGCGATCGGGGCGAACGGCCGGAACATTAACATTCTCCGTGAGATCGCCCGGCGTCATCACAACGTCGTCCGGCTGAAGGTCTTGTAGCGTATGCGGTTTTTGTGTGACCAGATGCTGGGCTCGCTGGCGAAATGGCTGCGCATCCTTGGCCATGACGCGGCCTATGTCCGTGAGGGCGAGGGTGACGATGACCGGCTACTGGAGCGTGCAGCCGATGAGGAACGGGTGCTGCTCACCCGTGATAAGGAGCTGGCTGACAGGGCCGCTGGGGCGGTTTTGATTGAGGGCACCTCGCTCGAGCGGCAGCTGCGGCGCGTGTTTGACGCCTGCGATGTCGAGGTTTCCGTTGATGCCATGTTGAGCAGGTGCACTGTCTGCAACGTGCCCGTCGTCGCGGTGGACAAAACGGAGGTGCGAGGTGATGTCCCGGAGCATGCATATGAGATGCATGAGCGGTTCTGGCGGTGCCCGTCATGCGGTCGGGTGTACTGGAAGGGTACCCACTGGGACAACATGCGTGGCTTCATCGAACGTTTCGGGTGAGGCTACCAGAGCTCTCCGCGATACTGGGAGGTGAGCGGGCATCCCATGCATCGGTTTTCCTTGTGGTGGCTGCATGTGGTGCAGGCGCAGTGCGGGCATGCACTCTCGGTCGTTGCGGGGAGCTGGAGTGGATGGATGACCGTGTTTTGGGCGCCGGCGATGGTATCCTGGTGGATGAGATCGAGGCCGTCGTGTTGCTTCAGCCGGGAGGTAACCGAGTGGATGGTGGATGCTGTTTCGCCGACCATGAAAAGGGAGAGCCTGGTGGGGTCTGTCATGTGGAGCACGTTGACGATGTAGGGGCACTGGTAGAAGACGTCGAGGGCGTTTTGTTCGCCGTTGAGGGCTATTTCCAGTTTTGCGAGGGGCAGGTTGAGCTGTTTGAGGTCGATGCCGATGGAACGGGAGAGGTATCCCTGTCGCATGAGTTTTTTGACGCGGAGGCTGACCGCTGGCTGGGAGAGGTCGGTGGCGGTTGCGATGTCGCTCTGGGATGCGTGGGGATTGCTCTGGAGCAGCCCGATTATTTTTCTGTCTTTGTCGTCAAGGTCTGGCATGGCAGCACCGGGTCACACGTGTTAATGGCCTCATACTTTATAAGCTTGTTTATACTCTATAAATCCCGGCCGTGTCGGCGAGGGTCCGTTTCCACTGAAAAGTTTATTATGGCACATTGGATTGTATGGGTGAGCGTGATTGTGAACGCGATGGGAATCGAGGCATGAGGTGTTTTCATTGCTCTCTACCCCTCCTCGATTCCCGCCCCTTGTTATGTCTGCGGTATCATTTAAGGATGTCGAAATTTTTCTGCGTCGTCATGGGTGATGAATTCTTCGGCGAAGCGGTCGAGGGAGGCGTGCATGCGATGGTACCATCGCTCGATGCATGCATGGATGTGCTGTTTTACCTCTGCGGGGGGTGTCGCGCGATATACGTAGTAGCGGCCGCCGCTGTTGACGAGCCGTCGTTCCCGGATGCACAGGCCTCCGTCGACGAGGCGGGTGAGCGAGCGGTGGACGGTGCTCCGGTCTTTGTCCACGACGGCGGCGAGGTCTTCGGCTCGTTGTTCTCCCTTCAGGAGATGCCGGTATATGTGCAGGTCGAGCTCGTTGAGGTCGAAAAGCAGGCAGAGCATGTCGCCGCACTGCATGCTGTCGGCTTTCATCGGTCCGGGTATATGCCGGGGCATACTTAACGTTTGTGCAAAATTTATGCAAAAACGTTATATATCTCCTGCCACATGCGGCTACCATGAGCGAAGAAACAGAAAACATCAAGAAAAAAAAGATGAAGGACCTAATACAACGGGTTAAAGGCGGCTCAACAATGCCAGGTAAACCCCTCAAAGTCACCGACAGCGACATGCAGGACGTGGTGCAACAGCACCCGCTCGTCGTCGTCGACTGCTGGGCGCCATGGTGTGGCCCCTGCCGCATGCTGTCCCCCGTCATCGAGGAACTGGCCAAGGACATGCAGGGCGACGTCGTGTTCGCCAAGCTCAACACGGACGAAAACCAGCAGACGGCGAAGCAATACGGCATCATGAGCATCCCAACGCTGCTGCTCTTCAAAAACGGCGAGCTCGTCGACCAGCAGATGGGTGCCATGCCCAAAAACATGCTCCGCTCATGGATCGAGCGATACACATGAAACGGCTGTTCCTGGCGCTCGCCCTGACAGCGATAACCGTCTCCGTGCTGACCGCCGGCTGCCTGGAAGAAAACGGGGGCAATGGCACGCCGACCTCGGTTCAGTGGGTTTCCTACGGCACGGCGCTCGAACAGGCCGAAACCACGGGGACGCCCGTCATGGTTGACTTTTACGCCGACTGGTGCGGCCCGTGCCAGCAGATGGACGAAACCACCTACAAGAACAGGCAGGTCATCCAGCAGATAGCGGATTCGTTCACCGCCGTGAAGGTCAATGTCGACCAGCGGCAGGACCTCGCCACCCAGTACAACATCCGCTCGATTCCCACCATCGTCTACCTGAACGAAAACGGCAGCGAGATACATCGCACCGTCGGCTACCGGAGCGCCTCGCAGCTCATGGACGACATGGACAGGGCACTGCAAAAAACATAGCGGATACGAGGGGGAGGGAGGCGTGGCAAAACGCCGGTCCCCGTATCCACAGCACAAAACGGCCATCAATTAAAAAATTATCTATTTTTTTTCGGCCGGGCGGCACGACGTGGTCTTCGTCCCGTAGTTTTAGCTGTTTTTCTTTGTCTATCGAGATATGCCCTGTTTTATGGAGGCAGAAATCGATATACACAAATAGGTGCTCCTGTTGCCTGTATATAGGGAACGGTGAGTGTATGATTCGCCAGAGGCAGGTGTACATCGCGCTGGCTGTGTTCGCCGTTTTCTCGATAGGTATCAGTACGGGGACACTGTATATCTACACGACGACCGGCGAACAGATCATCGACCTTAAAAACAACTATACGCCGGACGAGGTCTATGACACGCTTTCCAACATGGGCGGCGGGGGACGGGATGCATATCTGTATGTGGTGCTCGCCGATCTCTATTACCCGCTTGCCTATGTGGCGTTGCTCGTGCTCGTCATCGGGTATCTGCTGCAGCGCATGTTTCCGCATAACAGGATGCTGCACAATTTCATGTTTCTGCCGCTGCTCGCCGGCGCCGCCGACATCGGGGAGAACATCTGTCTGGCGACGATACTGTACAGGTTTCCCGTCCGCGTTGACGATGTCGCCCGGGTTGCAAACGGCTTTACATCCGTTAAAAACATCGCGCTGCTCGTCTCCATCGCTTTCGCCATTGCGGGGCTGCTTCTCCGCGTGAAGCGAAAAAAAGATGCACGGTGACCACCCCGGGCGGTTGTCGGGGAACAAATGATTTAAGCCCTTCGGTGTTTGTGCCATCCAATGAACGAAGACGATGTCCGCGACATCCTGCAGCGGCTGTCGGCGGGCGACCTTGCCGTGGAGGAAGCGCTCCACGAGCTCCGTTTTGCGCCCTTCCTGGACCTGGGCGAGGCCAGGTTCGACGTGCACCGCGAGATGCGCACCGGCGTCCCTGAGGCCATCTATGCCCCGGGCAAGACCACCGAGGCCATCGTCCGGCTCGTCGAGGCCGCCGAGGCGCGACCGTTGTTTATCACACGTGCAGGCCGGGAGGTATACGAGGCGGTCAGCGAAAGAGCGGATGCAACGTATCATGAACGGGCGCGGCTCATCGTGATAGGAACCGCCACTGACAGGGACGGAGGCAGGGTTGCAGTGGTCAGCGCCGGAACGTCGGATGTGCCGGTGGCGCAGGAGGCGGCCGCGGTCGTCGACGCGCTCGGCCATCGGGTGGAGCGGGTGCATGACGTCGGCGTGGCCGGTCTCCACCGGCTGCTTGCCCACCGTGACACGCTGGCCGGAGCGCAGGTTATCATCGTCGCCGCCGGCATGGACGGCGTGCTGCCAGCCGTGGTGGCGAGCCTGTTCACGGCACCGGTCGTGGCACTCCCGACGAGCGTTGGATATGGCACCGGCATGGATGGATATGCGGCATTGCTCACCATGCTGAACAGCTGCTCGCCGGGCATCGCGGTGGTGAACATCGACAACGGCTACGGCGCCGGCGTGTTCGCCCACAAGATGCTGACGCGAATGTCTGGCAGCCAATGACACCGCTTCAGGAAGGCGAAAGCAACACGTTTATATATAACGTATATATTCTTTGTGTGTCGGGATGGGAAGCATGCGCCTCAAAGAAGTACAGTTGGAAAATTTTAAATCCTTTGGGAAAAAGATTACGGTCCCGTTTCTCCCCGGCTTCACCGCCATCACCGGCCCCAACGGGTCGGGCAAGTCAAACATTTCAGACGCAATCCTGTTTATCCTCGGGCCGCGCAGCCCGAAGACCATCCGCGCCGGCCGGCTCACCGACCTCATCTACAACGGCAAAAAAAACGTCAAACACTGCACTGTTTCTCTTGTTCTTGAGGACGGCGACGAAACCATCCGGCTGACCCGGAAGGTAAAGCGCTCGCCGCTGCCCGACGACCCCGACAACTACTACAGCTATTTTTACATCAACGGCAACTCGTCCTCGCTGACAGAGTTCGTGCAGCTGCTGTCGTCGGCGAACATATCCGACAACTGCATCGTGCAGCAGGGCGACGTGACCGCCATCGTCGAGATGGGCGACGTCCCCCGCCGGCGGGTCATCGACGACATCGCCGGGGTCTCCGAGTTCGACCGGGACATCGAAAAATCCGAGAAGGAAAAGCAGGAGGTCGAGCAAAACCTCGAGCACCTGGGCATCATCCTCAAGGAGATAAAAAGCCAGCTCCGCAAGCTCAAGCGGGAGCGCGACGACGCGCTGCAGTACAAGGAGATGCAGGATGAGCTCAGCCGGACGAAGGCGATGCGCTCCTACAAAAAACGCCTCGAGGTCGAAAAAGACATCCAGGAAATCGAAAAACAGATACAGTCATACAAGGACGAGCGCGAGCGCCTCAAGGAGCAGCGGAAGGAGCTCCAGGAACGCTACCGCAACAAGCAGCTCGAGCTGCAGGAAGTCGAGGACCGGATCGCGGAGCTCGGCGGCGAGGAAATCGAGGAGCTCAAGGAGCAGATAAACGAGGCGCGCGAGGAAGCCATCAAGGCCAAGGAAAAAATCAACTATTACACCAAGGAGATATCGGAGGGCAAGCAGGAGCGCAAGGAGCTCGAGGCCACGCACGAAAAGCTGCAGAAAGAAATCCGTTCCTACCAGAAAACCGTCGAAAAGCTGGAAAAGGAGCACGAGCAGGTTACCCGGGCCATCGAGGACACCGGCAACGAGCTCGAGGCCATCAAGGAGCGGATGAGCAATTCGGACGAGCGGGCGATGGACATCACCCGCAGCCTGGCGAAGATAAAAAAACAATATGAGCAGGAGCGCCAGGCACTGCACGAGCTCGAGCTCGAACAGGACCGGCTGGAGCAGCAGATGGAAAGCCTCGACGTCTCCATCTCGGAGCTCGAGGAAAACCGGCAGACCTATGAGTTCGAGCTCAAGGACGTCAACTGGCAGATAAAAGAAATCAAGAAAAACCAGAAGGAACAGCTCAAGGAAAAAGAGCGCCTTGAACAGGAGCTGTTCGACAAAAAAAAGGAGGAAGCCGAGATATCGGAAACATTGCAGGAGCTCGACCAGCAGGTCATGCGCTACCAGCGGGAGCTCGCCAAGCTCAAGGCGCGGCAGGAGGCCAGCAGCTACACCCGCGCTGCACGCGAAATACTCAAGGCCCGCAACGAGGGCACCATCCGGGGTATCCACGGCAGCATATCCGAGCTCGGCAACGTCGACGACCAGTATCAGCGGGCGCTCGGCGTCGCCGCGGGCCGCCGCGCCGAGGCGATTGTGGTCGACGACGACGAGGTCGCCTCGAAATGTATCAGCTATCTCAAAAAACATGACTACGGCCGCACCACGTTTTTGCCCCTGAGCAAGATGACGGCCGGGAAGCCGCGCGGCAAGGCGCTGATGACCGTCAAAGAGGACGGGTCGCATGGGTTCGCCATCGACCTGGTCAACTTCGGCCCCGAGTACAAGGCCGCGTTCTGGTACGTCTTCCGGGACACCATCGTCATGGAGGACCTCAAGGCGGCGAGGAAGGTCATGGGCGGCGTACGATTGGTGACACTCGACGGCGAAATCGTCGGGTCGAGCGGGGCCATGATCGGGGGCAGCACCCCTCGCAAGGCATCATTTGGCAAGGGAGACCAGCGCAAGGTCGGCGACATCAGCAAAAAACTCCGGGAGGTCACCCATCAGCAGGAGGCGATGTCGGAGCGGCTGATGGAGGTCCGCGAGGAGATATCCACGGTGCAGCAGCAGCTCCGCGACTGCACCGTCGAAGAGGAGGACCAGCTCGAGCGGCTCGACGCCCGCAAAAAAGAGTTCGACGGCAAGCTCAAGGTCATCACCGAGCGGCTGGAATCCCGGCAGCAGGAACGCGACAAGCTCCAGCGCAGCATCGACGAGGTACAGGAAAACATCGCCGAAAAAGAAAAACGTATCGAGGAGCTGGAGGAGCAGCGCGAGCAGACCGAGCAGGAGCTCAAGCACATCAGCACCAAGGAAACCACCAAAAAAATCGACGCGTTGAAGGAAACGCTCGAGGAGCAGCGCGACCGACAGCGCTCGCTGACCTCCGACATCCGCACCCGCTCCAAGGAGCTCGAGGTCATGGAGGAACGACGGCAGGAGCTCGAGGACCGGCTCCAGGCCATCGACAGCCAGCGCGAGGAATACCGGGCGGAGATAGCACAGCTCAAGCAGGTGCACGAGGAAAACCAGGAAAACATGGAGGCGCTGATGGAGGTGGAGGACAAGATGCTCGGGAAGCGCAAGGGGCTCACCGAGGAACGCGACACCCTCTACAGGGAAAGCGTTGACATCGAAAACAAGATAGACAGCATCTCCACCAAGATGGAGACCAACCTCGACCTGATTTCCAGGGCCAAGGCACGGCTGCCGACGCTGGAGGAAACCCTCGGCGAGCTGCTCATGGAGACGCAGGACTACGAGTTCAGCGAGGACGAGCTGGCGGGGCTCGACGAGCTCAAAAGCCGGATAAAGGAGCTGGAGCGCGGGATGGAGCAGCTGCAACCGGTGAACATGCGCGCGCTCGAGGAATACGAGCGCCAGGAGGAGCGCCGTGAGTCGTTTGAGCAGGACATCGACCGGCTCCGGGAGCAGCGGAAAAACCTCGTCAACCTGGTCGAGGAGATCAAAAAGAAAAAGAAGGACGCCTTCTATGAGGTGTACGACGCGGTGAAGGAGCACTTTGCCGAGATATATGCCGAGCTGACCCCGGGGGATGCCAAGCTGGAGCTGGAGAACCCGGAGCAGCCGTTCGACGGCGGCCTCATCATCCGGGCGCGCCCCAAGGGCAAGCGGTCGCTCCGCCTCAACGCGCTGTCCGGCGGTGAGAAAAGCATGGCGTCGCTGGCGTTCATTTTTGCATTGCAGGCCTATGACCCGTCGCCGTTTTACATCCTGGACGAGGTCGACATGTTCCTGGACGGCAAGAACGCGGAGCGTGTCGCCACCATGATCCAGCAGCGGGCGCAGAGCACGCAGTTCATCGCGATATCTTTGCGGCGCATCACGCTCAACAAGGCCAACCACATCTACGGTGTGACGATGCATGACAACGGCGTGTCGACGCTCATCGGCAACGTCGACATGGAAGAGGTCGAGCAGCTCGTGGAGGTAAAATGAAGGACGACGTGGTCGACCATCTGCTGCTGCAGCGGGAGGACGTCGCTAAAAAGGAGAGCCTCCAAAAATATATTGAGATGGCCGACGGCAGAGCGACGATGTATGTCGACAATCCATTCGACAAGGCCATTGCCGCCACGTTCGAGCTGGTCATCGACGAGCAGTTCGACCCCTGGGAGATCGACCTCATCTCGTTTTCGCGGCTCTACCTCCGGAAGGTCAGGGAGGCGCAGAGCATCGACCTGATGACCGCCGGCCGCATCATCCTGATGGCCTGGAAGGTATTGAAGCTGCAGTCCGACTACATGGTCCAGCGCCTGGAGGAAACGGGGCAGGAGGAGGAGCCCGAGGAATGGGACGACATCCCCGATTGGTACATGGAGGACGACGGCTACACCTACACCCGGGCGGTCATCGAAAACGAGGCGCCCATCGAGGAAAAAGTCCGCCGGGACGGCAAGCGCAAGGTCACCCTGGTCGAGCTCATCAACGCCTTTGAGGAGGCCCGCGACGAGGTCGTGGAGCGACAGCAGCGCCAGGAAAAGCGGGCGGAGCAGCGACAGCGGCAGGCCGAGCAGGACGAACACGACGTGGGAGACAACGCGCACCAGGAGGACATCGAGATGGAGATAAGCATCGTGCTCAGCCGGCTCAGCCAGCTGAACGGCCGGGCCATCGCCATCGGCGAGCTCTGCGACACGAGCGACAAACAGGACCTGGTCATGACGATGTCATCGCTGCTGTTCCTGGCCCGGGAGAACCGGATACAGCTCTGGCAGGAAAATTTTCCATATGGCACAATCTACATAAAAAATGCCCACTATGAACAAACGTAGCGTTCGACAGGTAGAGGCAGCGCTTTTTTCTGCGGGTCGCCCGCTATCAGTGGAGGAACTGTGCGAGGCGCTCGACCTGGGCGAAAAAGACGTGGTGAAGGCCATCGAGCATCTGCAGCAGGAGTATATGGCTGCTGCGGAGAAGGATGCGACGGCGCTGGAGGTGGTTCGTGCCGGCGACAAGTACGTGATGCAGCTCCGCTCGAAATATGCCTCCTATGGGCAGCAATTGTCGCCCCGTGAGGTGCCGCAGAAGCTGCTGAAGACGGTGTCGCTCATTGCCTACTATCAGCCGGTGAAGCAGTCGGATGTCAGGGACATGGTCGGGAGCAAGGTCTATGACCATGTGCCGGAGCTCGAGGAGCTCGGGTTTGTCAGAGCGCGGCCGCATGGCCGGACGAAGATGCTGGAAGCAACGGAGTATTTTTATGAATATTTTGGGCTGGAAACCACTGACAGGGAAAAAATCCGGGAGCAGCTCCGGCAGCGGATGCAGGGGTAGCACGTTTTGCGAATCGTACGATAATCTTTATATACCAGGAACACGTTGTAAGAGTGTAGCACGATAATGATAGCAAAAAGTTAGCGATATAGGAAAGAAATATATAAGAAAATATATAAGCAGGGGAGGAATGAATACAATGATGGAAAAAATTGGGAGAATAAAGGGTAAAGAAGGTGTCTCAGAAATCATCGGCACTGTGCTCCTGCTCGCCATCGCCGTCATCATATTTTCATCGCTGATCGTCTACGTGCTCTCAATGGACACCTCGCCGTCCGCGCCGAGCGTCCACATGGTCGGCTCGATGGACGACAACGCGATAGCCACCGTCGAAAACCGGGGAGGAGACTCCATACCGATCGAGGACATCAGGGTCGTCGTCAAAAAAGGAGACAACCAGTCACACACGCTGGAAGGGAGCGCTCTTTCAGCAGTTTTTCATGACGCAAACGACAACGGCCGCTGGGACGTCGGCGATTACATCGAGCTTGACTGCACGAGCATGTTCGGCGAGGTCGCCCGCTGGCGGATATCAGTCGCCATCATAGACCGACCGAGCAACTCCATCATCATGAGCGGCGTCCTCCAGCAGGGCATCCTGCACACCATGCCACCGGTCGCCCGGTTTAGCTACAACCCGTATGACCCCAAGACACAGGAAACACTGTATTTCAATGCGACGGAGAGCTACGACCCCGACGGTGGTAGCATCGTGGAATACCGATGGGACTGGACGAGCGACGGGGTTGTAGATGCATACGGGCCGACACCCGTCCACACCTATGCATCTGAAGGCACCTATAATGTCACGTTGACCATCGTCGACGACGAAGGAGAGACCAACACGACGAGCACCGCTCATTCCCACGGTATAAATGTTCCTCCGCCGATACCAGTGTCCGGCAACGTCCCGCCGGACAGCAATTTCTCATGGAGCGTCAACCCGAATGTCAACGGCACCATCGATTTCACCTCGAACGTGAGCGACCCAGACGGCGAAATCGTTTCCTATGAATGGAACTTCGGCGACGGCACAAGCTCGACCAGCCAAAACCCCAGCCATACCTACGACACCAGCGGCACCTACACGGTGACGCTGATCGTCACCGATGACAACGGTGAAACCAGCACCAGGGAGATAAACGTAGAGGTGCCGAACATCCGCCCACAGGCAGGGTTTTCAACGAGCTCCGCGAATATCACCACCGCTTCAAGCGTCACCTTCGACGGTGGCTCCCCGTATAGCTACGACAAGGACGGCAACATCGTCAACTGGTCATGGGATTTCGGAGACGGCGACACCGCGTACGGCTCGACCGTCAGCCACCAGTACAACACGCCCGGCAACTACACGGTGACGCTCAACGTCACTGACAACAGTGGGGGCTGGGCCGTCGAACAGAAAAACGTCACGGTGAGCTCGCCGGCGACCGCATCCTCGCCCCGGTTCCTGTTCGTCGATAACACGCCCACGGGATGGGAGAGCGGCATCGATAACCTCAAGGACGCCTGCCAGAACATCATGCCCGACTCCGACTACTCATACGGCAAGGCCATCGACCAGTGGGTATTTACCGACGATGCGGATACCTCTCCGGACCTCCGCGGGGCAAATATTTCGGAGACGGTGCTCAACCAGTTCGACATCGTCATCTGGAGCACCGGTAACTTCCCCGGCGACGGGAGCGACGCAAATTACTATCCATATAACACCAATTCCAACTATTGGAGCACGCCGATGACGGAGGGCAGCGACGATGTCTCCGACCACATGCGTGAGATAGAGCAACATATGGAGGGCAACCATACCGCCGGCGTGTTCATGATGTCCGGCACCTACGCTGTCCGCGACCTCGTCAACTATCCCGGCAACGGCGCAGCTCCCAGCGAGGTCGACCTGGGCACCACGCTCGGCCTTTACTATGACAACGATGACCAGGGCGGCATCGTCTATGATTCAGACTGGGTGTCCTATTCCGACCGTCTATCGGATGACTACTTCCGGGGAAAACCATACAGCGCGTCGGGCTCGATGGTCGGCACACTCGGCACGTCCTCAGGTGGAGCATACCTCAACTTCTCCTCCCCCATCGAGCTCTACGGCCTCAACAAGCAATCTAGCTCGCTGTTCAACTACTCGCTTCAGGCGGACAGCCTCAGCGGTGGCAGCGGAGAAGAGACCCAGATTTTCTATGAAAACTTTTACAACCAGGCGGGCTGGACACACGGCGGCACCGGAGATGAATGGGAATACGAGGAATGGGACTACGATTGGGCTCCACCATACCGGGAAAGCTGGATGGCAGGCACCGATATACTATACTCTGGATCTGAAACCGGATGGTACAGCAACGACGCAAACTGCTATTCTCTTTCCCCCACCATCGACCTCTCCGGGTACAGCAGTGCCACCCTCGAATTCATAGACTGGTACGAATTCGGTGACGCATATGACCATGTCACACTGGAGGTATACGATGGAAGCTGGCATGAGCTCGATACGTTTGACCAGGGAAACGACCCGGATGCATGGACAACCCGCACATATGACCTTTCAAGCTATGTGGGTGGAACCATTCAGCTGCGCTGGACACTCATATCAGACAGTCATGACAGATATTATGGATACTACTTTGACAGCGTCGAAATAACCGGCATTACATCTGACAGTGTCACCGGTAACTTCGCCATTGATGCGACCCGCGACCAGAACCGGAGCATCATCCTGGGCTTCGACCTCAATGCGGACGAGATAACAGAGGAAAGCCGGACGAACTATCTTCGCAACGTGCTGGCATGGATGGCCGAAGGCGCGGGTTACAACACCGAGGTCTGGGTGAACAATGATCCGCCGGCGGGATGGCTTGACGATGAAACCCATCTTGACACCATACAGGCCGGCATTGACGCCGTTCCGCCAGGGGGCACCGTCAACGTTATAGGGTCAAGCGGACAGATATACAACGAGCAACTCGTCATAGACAAGTCGGTCACCCTCATCGGTATAGACACGCCCACGATACGGGCCAGCAGCGGCAGCATCCTCACCCTGCGGGCGGATTGGACAACGGTGAAAGACATCGATATCGAGGGCAACGCTGCGCAGAACGGTATCTATCTTGATGGAGCTGCCCGCTGCTCCATTATCAACTGTACCCTGGCAACCAACATAGCCGACAAATGCATATCGCTCGAAAACGCCCACAACAATACCATCCGCGGGTGCACCCTCAAAAACGCCACCTATGGCATCCATGGCAGATACAGCCTGGGGACCAAAATCAGGGAGAACAGCATCCAGTCGACAGGTCAGATGGGTATCTCGCTGTACCGCTCCAGCCTTGCATCAATAACCAACAACACAATTCGCCTTACGGACGATGCTGTCTACATGGAAAACCTCGAATCATGCACCGTCTCATACAACACCATCACAGACAACACAGGCACCGCAATCGAACTCGTGTCCGCCACGGACCAGAACACCCTCAGATATAACACGATACAAAACAACACGCGAGGCATCTATCTTAACATCTCGAACAGCAACATCGTTACCGACAACGTGATATCCGACCACTCCGGGAGCGCTCTCCTTGTAAGTGACTATTCCCATTCCAACACCATCGAAGATAACACGTTGCAGTCAAATCTGAACGGCGTGGAGCTACAGGATTCAAGCAACAACGACATCGTGCACAACCAGATTGAAGGCAACCAGTATGGCATTACGGGGAGCAGCTCGAGCAACAATGTGATACAGGCAAACCAGGTTATGAATCACACAGAAACAGGGATATCTCTCTCAGCTTCCTCCAACTTCAACACCATCTACAACAACACCGTTCACAACAACTCGCGTGGCTTATACATCTATGATTCAAAGAACAACACCGTAGAGCGCTGCACGATATCGAACAGTACCACCGATGGCGTCTATCTCAACCGGGCTCTCTACAATCTCCCCGGCGGAAACGTCGTTATATACAACGTTATCACCGGAAACGGCAGACATGGTATCTACATGCAGTCGTCAAATGAAAACGAGATAACACAGAATGACATCTATGGCAACGGGCAAAGCGGCATCCGGCTGTACTCGTTTTCGAACACCAACGCCGTCTACAACAACACGCTCTGGGAGAACTTTTACGGTATCTATGTCGAGGGGAGCAGCTACAACAACGTGACCGGCAACACCATCAACAACAGCAGCGTCAGCGGCATCTATCTCAACAACTACGCGCAGGAAAACACCATTGTCGACAACCTCGTCGAGTACACCGGCAACGGCATGAAGGTGCAGTCCTCGTCCACGAACAACATCACCGGCAACGTCATCCGATGGAACCAGGGCTTCGGCATCCTGTCCACGAGCTCCTCCAACAACCGGCTCGCAAGCAACTATCTCCATAACAACACGCAGACGGGCCTGCTTATCACCTCAGGGGATAGCAACGACGTGCTCTCCAACACCGTCGAGCATAACGACATCGGCATCCACCTCTCCTCGTCTGGAGGAAGCGGAAACATCATCGTGGATAACATTGTTCATTCGAGCGCGTCCCATGGCATCTACCTGGAGAACTCCAAGCCGGCGACCGCCGGCAACAACGAAATACGTAACAACACGGTGCATGACAACGGTGGCACCGGCGTCATCCTGGCCACCTCGAAGGGCAACTCCGTGGAGGATAACACGGTATACGGCAACCAGCGGGGCATCTATCTGTCGTCCTCGAACGGCAACAGCATCTTTGATAACACCGTCTATGGCAACACGGATGGTATCTACCTCTCCGCTTCAAACAGCAACAGTGTCGGGGACAACGCGGAGGGCGGAAACAGGATATATAGTAACTCCGTGACAGGTATCTATCTTGGATCCTCCTCCGATAACAACGTCGTCAACAACAACACATTGTGGCAGAACGCGCCGGGCATCGTCATCAACAACTCCGACACCGCCGACGTGAAAAACAATCACCTGTACTGGCATAACACCTCGGCCGCCATCCAGGTGCTCTCATCGACGCTTGGCTCATCTCGTCCCATACAGACCAATACCATCTGCAACAACAGCATCGGCATAGAAATCAGAAGCTCAAACGGCACCCATGTCGAAAACGGGAACACCATATCCTACAACGAAAGAGGGGTATACATCGAGAACTCGGGTTCCTGCACCATCACCGGCAACACCATGTCCTCGAACACAAACGAGAGCATCTATGTGTACTCATCCACCTATTGTACAATCGCCGGTAACACCATCTCGGGCAGCACGCGAGGCATATATCTGAACCAGTCAACCGACGGAACAATCCAGGATAACACACTGTCATATAACAGCCGGGGTGCATATCTCACGTCTTCCACAAGCAACAACGTCCTCAAAGAAAACACGTTCACCATCGACCTGTCCACCAGCTACGGCATATACGTCGTAGGGAGCAATTCCAAAAACAACAAGATATACTCGAACAACTTCGAAAACACCAGCTTCAGGAGTTCCAGCCTGTGCTACGACGAAGGCGGCGGTAACAGCTGGTACAACCCTGACTCCGAGGAAAAAGAGGGCAACTACTGGAAGAACTACGAGCAGCGGTATCCCAATGCAACGCAGCAGCCCGCCACCGGCACCGCATGGTACTGGAGCGTGTATTACGACATTGCTGGCCCCAGCAGCGAAGAGGACATCCGTCCGCTGGTCAGCCGTGTCGAATAAAGATCACGATGAAAAAAAGCCTCCCGCTCGCTCTCCTAGCCGTCTGCCTCCTGCTCCTTTCTTTTAGGGGATACGTTACGGAGGGGGAGACCATCACGGTGGATGTCAACGGCGGCGAGGATTACACCTCCATACAGCAGGCTATCAACGACGCCAACCCAGGAGACACCGTTTTCGTATACGCGGGGACATACCATGAACGCATATCTCTCAACAAACAAATCAGCCTGGTGGGCTCCGGTCGGGATGCCGTCATCATCGACGGGGACGGACAGGGATACGTGGTGACCGTGAAGGCCAGCGGGGCATCCGTAACTGGCTGTACCATCAGGAACGGCGGAGCCGGGAAAGGCGGCGTACTCCTCGACGGGACAGAGCATGTAAGGGTCTCACAGTGTACCGTTACCGACAACTATGACGGGATACGGCTCCGGCTTGCCAGCAACAACGTCGTCCAGGAGAACCGTATCGAAAATTCCGCCAACCACGGGCTGTACATCGAAAAATTTTGCTCCGGCAACACCATGTTTCACAACTCATTTCTCAACAACAGCGCCTACGATGCCGGACATGACAACTTCTGGTACAATGCCACGCTCAATGAGGGTAACTACTGGGATACCTATGGCGGAAATGACACCAACAATGATGGCATCGGTGACACCCCATATCCCATCCAGCCAGCCACAGGTTCAAATTTCGATCGCTATCCCCTGATGCGGCCGTACGCCGGGATAAACATTTTCCATCTCCAGGCAGACCCGCAGATACAGTCACCCGGTGGGCAGGTCAACATCTCATGCCGCATCACCAGCTCCGCCAACGTGAGCATGAACTACATCAATATCACGCTTCCAAACGGCACATGCCACAACACAAGCATGAATCGGACTGGTAACACCACCAACTACCATTTCACCCGTAGCTACACTACAAAGGGCACCTACCGCTATACCGTGTGGGCAAACGACACCAACAACAACACGGTTCGGTCAGCAGAAAAAAAATTTGTGATAGCCAACAAGCCGACGGCCAGCTTTACATATACGCCGGCCAGCCCCACAAGGCTGGATACTGTCACCTTCAATGCAACCAGCTCGTCAGACCCCGACGGCAGCATCGTGAGCTACACATGGAACATGGGAGACGGCACAACGATGACCGGGGAAACGGTCGGATATCAGTACAGCAAAAACCGGACCTACACCGTCACCCTGACCGTCACCGACAACCATGGAGCATGGGACACGACACAGCAGGAGGCCACCATCCGCAACATTCCGCCTGTCGCCGATTTCTCTTTCACGCCGGACAATGCAACCGTGGGAGAACCCATTTCGTTCACCGACCTGTCATATGACCCCGACGGTGATGTCTACGAACACGAATGGAGCTTTGGCGACGGCGCAACGAGCAGCAACGACAATCCCACCCATGCATATGCCTCCAACGGCAATTTCACCGTCACCCTGACCGTCACCGACGGGGATGACGGCACCGACACCATGACAGGGGAGATAACCGTCAGGGACGTCGAGCCGCCCCGGATAGAGAATGTTTCCGCGTATCCAAACCCCCAGGAAATACAGGGCAGAGTCAACGTGACCTGCCGGGTCACCGACGACGTGGCAGTCGACCAGGTCCGGATAAACATCACCGGGCGTGACCCCGTGAGCATGCACAGCAACGACGGCACGACATGGTGGTATGAGGCGCCATACAACACCACCGGCAACTATTCCGTGAAAATATGGGCGATTGACCCGAGCGGCAACAGCAATACAAGCGCCCCATATATCTTCCAGATTTTCCGCCCGGCGATGCCCCCGGAGATACACGACGTACAGGACATCCCGCTGGAAAAACAGTACGGCTACCCCGTTAACATATCCTGCAACGCCAGCGACAATGTCGCCCTGTCATCCGTCACCATCAACGTCACCCTTCCGGACGGCAGCAGCACCAACACCAGCATGGACCCTGCCTGCATAGATGACGACTGCAACGGGATATATTTCCACAACGAAACATACCCTGCGCTCGGCACCTATAGCTACAGGATATGGGCAACCGACGTGAACGACTACGTCACCAATTCATCCATCCATCACTTCACGATCGTGGACACCATGCCGCCCCAGCTCACCAATCTCTCCATCAGTCCGGGGATACAGCAGCCAAACGAGACGGTTAACGTGTCCTGCATTATCGCTGACAATCTCGCGATGCAGAATGTTTCCATTACCATCACACACGCCGGCGACATCGTGGCACACAAAACAATGAACGTCTCGTCGCTGTATTTTCTCGAGTGCAACGGCAGCCAGCAGGGACGCTACAACGTCACCATCCACGCCAACGACACACTGGGAAACAGCCCGTCTCCCCCGTTCACGGGGCAGTTTACCGTAACCATGTTCCCCAAGGCGAACTTCACATATAGTCCGGCTGCTCCCGTCAGCCGGCAAAACATAACCTTTACCGACCAGAGCAGCGACCCCGACGGCAGCATAACCGCGTGGCACTGGAACTTCGGCGACGGCGCCACAAGCACGGAGCAACATCCCACCCATAGCTATGCAACGGATGGCGCCTACACCGTCACGCTGACCGTCACCGACAATGACAGCGCTACTGCCACATTGTCCAGGCAAATAACGGTACAAAACGTTCCGCCGACAGCCAGCTTCACCCACACACCGGGGCAGCCGACCGACGTCGACATCGTCACGTTCAACGCATCCGGCTCCACCGACCCCGACGGCGGAATCGTCAACTACACCTGGAACTTCGGCGACAACGCTTCAGGGACAGGTGCCATTGCCACACATAGCTATCAAGACGACGGCACCTACACGGTCACGCTGACCGTGACCGACACCGACGGCGCATCCAGCCAGGCTCAGCAGAACGTCACCGTTGACAACGTTCCACCGGTCGCCGATTTCGGATACGCACAGAACGGGATGCAGCTCGGCGTCTCCCCCAACGCATCTGACCCCGACGGCGCCATCGTCAACTGGACATGGAACTTCGGCGACGGCACCATAAAATATGAGAACACGAGCAAAGACGTGACACATCAATATGAACAGGATGGAGGCTACACCGTTACGCTGACCGTTACCGACGACGACAACGCCACAGCAAATGCAACGGCGCATATATCAGTCGGCACATACCTGACAGCCGATTTCACCTACACGGCAGATCCCGCCACCGGTAGCCCGGTTGCCTTTTACGACAACTCGTCGCATGCAGCCACCTGGCACTGGAATTTTGGAGACGACACAGCCAGCAACCAGACAAATCCCTCGCATACCTACCACATCGGCAACTATTACAATGTCACGCTCACCGTCACCAACGGCAGCGCGAACGCCAGCATGAGCAAAACCGTGCCGGTTGACACCACCATCCACATCGTCAAAAACGACAACAACGTGGTCAACTACATCCCCTGGCTGGGCGACAACATAACAGCGTCGGCGCTCGCGTCGCAGATAGGCAGTGACATCATGCCCCCGGGGAGCGTGGTGAGCCGGTGGAACACCAGCACTGGCAGCTTTGACAGCTACGTCGTCGGTGTCTCCCCGCCCGAATATGACTTCGTCATCCATCCCTATGATGCGGTGGTACTCCGCGTTGCAGCGGCGGGCACGTTCACCGAGCAGGCCTACCGGCTGGCGGACCGGCTCGTCCAATTCCACAAAAACAGCGACAACGTCGCCAACCACGTGGTGTGGAGCAGCGTCACCGCCGTACAGGCGTCGGCGCTCGCGTCGCAGATAGGCGGCGACATCATGCCCCCGGGGAGCGTGGTGAGCCGGTGGAACACCAGCACTGGCAGCTTTGACAGCTACGTCGTCGGTGTCTCCCCGCCCGAATATGACTTTGTCATCCATCCCGGAGACTGCGCCGTTCTCAGGATAGCGCAGTCCGGTCAGTATCACATAGAGGTGAAACCATGAAAAAAATACAGAGTGTCGTAATAGCCATCCTGCTGTTGACCAGCCTGATACCGATGCTGCTTTCGAGCGACGCGCTCGACCAGTCGTTTCCCGTCTACGGCGTCATCAAAAACGCTGACGGGGATACGCTGCCGGCCGGCGTGTCCGTGACGGTGAAAGATGTCTCCAAGTCAACGCTTATGACCGTCACCACGAACAGCGATGGATACTACCAGGCGGACCTGTCGGCGCTGGAAAACTGCGAAAACGGTGACACCATCCAGGTGTCCTGCGTCCATGACCAGCAGGAAAACCGTAAAAGCTTCGTGCTCGACGTCAGCGAGCCATCCCGGAACATCAGTTTTCCCCTCGTCGGCTTCCCCGACGTCGACACCAACGAGCTCTCATCAGGAGATTACGGCAGCACCACGGCTACGCTCAAGGGTGCGCTCAACGACCTGAACGACCCCGATACGGGCTCCTGCCAGGTATGGTTCCAGTATGGCACGAGCCAGTCCTATGGCCGGTCGACCGGCAAGGTTGAAAAAACGGGCACCGGCTCGTTTTCCTTCTCAGTGTCAGCCCTCGACCCCGATACCACCTATCATTATCGGGCTGTGGCCGAGAACAGCCAAAAAAAGAGCTACGGAGACGACGAAACGTTTCACACATCGGCGGCGAAGCCCTCGGTGTCCACCAATACGGCGAGCTCGGTCGACTACGACAGCGCCAGGCTGAACGGCTACCTGAGCAGCCCGGGCGCGGACAGCTGCACCGTATGGTTCGAATACTGGACGGACGGCAGCCATGTCACCGTCGGAGAGACCACGATGCATTCTTCCGGGAGCTTCTCCCACACGCTCACCGGCCTGTCGCTCGACACCACTTATTATTTCAAGGCGTATGCCAGCAACACCGCCGGGGAGACAGATGGCTCCACCAAAACGTTTACCACGCATGTCGTCCGCCCCGCCGTGACAACCGGGAGCGCCGACAACGTCACCAGCAGCACCGCCTTGCTCAACGGCGCTCTGGACGACTGGGGCGGCGAACAATGCACTGTATGGTTTGAATACGGGCCCACGACCGCCTACGGCTCAGCCACCCAGGCCATGTCCCTTGAGGATGGTGCCTTCACCGGCGCGCTGACCGGGCTACAGCCGGGCACGACCTACCATTACCGGGCGGTCGCCGAAAACAGCGCGGGCACCACCTATGGAAATGATGGCACGTTTACCACCACGGCGGTCAAGGCGCAGGTGGACACCGGTTCGGTGGAACATGCGGTCGTGCTGCAGGCAAACGTCACCGACATGGGCGGCGACCAGACATGCGAGGTCTGGTTCGAATACGGGCAAAACGGCAATCTCACGATGGCGACGCCGGTGCAGACGGTCACCGGTGAGGGCCCGGTCAGCACGGTGGTAACAGGCCTTGCCGGCAACACCACCTATCATTACCGGGCGGTCGTCAACAACAGCCAGGGCAGATACAACGGCACCATGCTGTCATTCAGGATGACCTCGGTGCCCGCAGCCCCGACGGTCGCCACCGGACAGGCCATCATCACCGGGGAAAACGCCACGTTGCACGGCAACCTGACAGCTCTCGGTGACAGCACGTCATGCTACCTCTGGTTCGAATACTGGAACGGCAAAAAATCCTCCACCAACGTTGTGACCGCCAACCAGACGGGTGGTTTCAACGCGAGCATACCCGGCGTTGCGGCGAGCGAGACATATTACTACCGGGCTATCGCCGTGGGAGACACCGGGCGGATCGCGTATGGCGAGAAACGCAACCTTTCCGTCCCCGCCGGTGACAACCATCCGCCATCCATCATGCTGCAATCACCCGCCAACGGGAGCACCACCAATGCAAACCTTTCCCTCAGAGCCACGGTTACCGACCCCGACGGTGACACCATGGACGCCGTTTTTTATCTCAATGGAACGGCTGTGCACACGACGGAGACCGGCAACGGCACCGTGAGCGTCGCCCGTAGCCTCGAGCACGGGCAGACCTATACCTGGCATGTGACGGCATCGGACGGCACAAACACCACGACATCGCCGACCCGTCTGTTTACGACGGTGGAGCGGACAGCGGTGAACTACACCCATTCATTTCCATTTGTCAACGAAACCGTGTCGTTCAACGGCACCGCCGACGCCGGCATCACGGCATGGACATGGACGTTCGGCGACGGCGGAAGCGCAACGGGTCCGAACGTGTCCCATGTCTACAGCCGGCCCGGCTCCTACACCGTGACGCTGAGCACGACCGACAGCTACGGAAACAGCCAGACAGCGTCGAGGGAGATAACGCTCTGGCGGCGCGGTGACGCCACCATGGACGGCCGCATCAACGCGCTTGACATCACGAAGACAGAACTGGTCGTCCAGCACCTCGCTGCTCATCCCGGCGCGGCATATCCGCCGCCGGCTGACGCCAACGCTGACGGCACGGTGACCACCGCCGACGTGACCCTCGTTATCCAGATGATCCTGGGATTGGCATGAAACAGGTTGCTGCGCTGCTGGCCTGTGCATGCTGCATCATGGCCATCGGCGCCGCCGTTCCTGCCGCCGGCGAGGAGCAATCATCGGTGTCCCTGACGGGGCCGGACATGGCGCTGGTCGGCCAGAACATCTCGGTGCAGATATCGGTGTCGGAGCTGACCGATTTTAACGCAGCAAGCGTTACGATTTCCTACAATGCCTCATGTCTCACAATCGGTGCGGTCGAAAACGGCAGCGTCAACGGGACCGATGTGCCGACCAGTGCGAGCGTGCACGACGGCGTGCTGCACATCGTCAACGACATGGGACTGCAGCCGGTCAACGGCTCAGGTTCCCTCGCCACGATATGGTTTACCTGCACCGCCGCAGGCCATTCGGACCTCGATGTCGGGGGGAACCTGAGCAATGGAGGCGGCCAGGAGATACCGGCGTCGTGGCATGGCCATCGTGTTACCGTTGCCGGCACGCTCCTTGAGGTGCAGGCGCCCGAAACCGTGCAGGGGTCCTTTGACGCATCCCTCGGCGTCTCCAACGTCACCAACCTCAGCAGCGTAAACCTCGACCTTCACTACGACCCCGTCCTGCTGTCGTTCACCGGAGCTGACGATGGCTCCATCGATGGCACCCCGGTCGGCGTCACCCTGAGCCAGGAGGACGGCATCGTGCATCTCGTCGGCCGGACAAACGCAACCGGGAGCGGCCACGTCGCCGTGCTGCACTTTAGCCCCAGGAGCGAGGGCGCTCTCTGTTATCTCAACATCTCGAACGTCACCCTGAGCAATACGGCGGCGCAGGAGATACCAGCGTATGTCCGGAATGTACAGGTGCTCCTTGAGTCTACCTCGCCGGTTGCGCCGACGGCGTCGTTTGCATGGCATCCCCGGGTGCCCGTGAAAAACGAAACCGTTACCTTTGACGCATCGAACAGCAGCGACCCCGACGGAAATATCGTTGGGTACACCTGGACCTTCGGAGACGGCGCCAGCGATACGGGACCCGTTGTTACCCACCGGTATCAGGCAACGGGAAACCAGACGGTGACGCTCACCGTGACAGACAACGACGGGCTGACGAACACCACCACGGCGACGCTCACAATTGCCGGTCTGCCACCCACCGCACATTTTTCCTATACCCCGGCGGAGCCCCGCGAGGGACATCCCGTTGAATTCACCGACCAGAGCAGCGACGACGGCGACATCGTCAACTGGACATGGGATTATGGCGATGGTACCACAGCCCATGAACAGGACCCCACACATGTCTACGAGCACGCCGACACCTACACGGTCGCCCTGACGGTCAGAGACGACAGCGGGGCGACCAATACAACCCGGCGGGACGTCACGGTGACGGCCAACAATCCGCCGGAGCAGCCCTCCAGCCCCTCACCAAACGACGGAGCCAGTGGTGTATCCACCAATGTGGCGCTGCAGGTCTCGGTTGCGGACCCGGACGGCGACACGATGAACGTCACCTTTCACGATGCAAGCGACGACGACATCATCGATACAATATCCGGTGTCGACAGCGGCGGCACCGCCAGCGTGACATGGAGCGGCCTGAGCTATGCAGCAACATATAGCTGGTACGCGGTCGCCGACGACGGCCGCAACGCCACCGTCTCCCCGACATGGCAGTTCACCACCGAGAGCATGCCGGTGAACGAGCCGCCAGGGCAGCCGTCCAATCCTGCTCCAAATGATGGAGCGAGCGGTACCGCACGGACGGTTACCCTGCAGGTCACGGTGACCGATCCCGACGGGGACAGCATGGATGTCACGTTTTACACTGGCGCCGGCAGCATTATCGCCGTCGACAGCGACGTTGCAAGCGGGGGCACCGCCAGCGTTACATGGAGCGGCCTGAGCTATGCAGCCACATATAGCTGGTATGCGGTCGCCGACGACGGCAACGCGTCAACGAATTCATCCATATGGAGCTTCACCGTGCGGCAGGAGCCCACGCCTCCACCCCCGCAGCCCGAGCCGCCCAGCGCCGCCTTCACGTACAGCATGGACGGCCGCACCGTGACGTTCACCGACCAGAGCAGCGACCCCGACGGCAGCATCACCGCATGGCAGTGGAGCTATGGAGACGGCGCCACCGCCAGCCAGGAGAATCCGTCCCATAGCTACAGCGAGGACGGCACATACACGGTCACCCTGTCCGTGACGGACGACGACGGCATGACCGACGAAACAAGCACGGAGATATCCGTTGCAGCGCCGCAGCCACAGCAGCCCGACCTCACAATCGCCGGCCTGTCCATGACTCCTGCATCGCCGGACGCCGGTGACACGGTCCAGGTCACCGTCACCGTGGCCAACAACGGAACCGGAAATGCAGACCAGACATTGCTGGACATCATCATGAACAACACAGTGATAGCCTCCGTCATGCTGCCCGCCATCGAAGCCGGCGGCCAGGTAGAGCGAACCCAGGCCATCAACGTCACCGCGGGAACACACACGCTCAAAGCAGATGTCGACCCGAACGACGACATCCACGAGCAAAACGAGGGCAACAACCAAAAAACCATGCAGTTTTCCGTCCCCGGAAAAGACGGCGGCGGCAGCAATGAACCTCCATGGCTCATCATCGGCGCCGCTATAGCAATCATCGGCGCCGGGGCGGCCATATATCTCATGTTCAAACGGGGGATGCTGTCATGAAACACCGGGAACACGGCGAGCCAGAAAAAGACAGCAAATTTTTCATAAACTTATTTAAACCAGGGGCGGTTAGTTCCCCGATGGGAAAAAACGAGCGCGGGCAGGTCGGCGTCGTCGTTGCTATCCTGATGGTGAGCCTGTTCGTCGCGGTCATCGTCCTCGTCCAGGTCTACTATGTCCCCAACTGGATGAAGGACCGGGAGGCAGAGCACATGGACACCGTCGCCAACCAGTTCTCCCAGATAAAAGCCTCGATAGACATCGAGACGATGGCGCAGCGGGACATGTCTCTCATCAACTCCATCACGCTCGGCAGCAAAGAGCTCCCGTTTTTCGTGTCAGCCAGAGCATTTGGCTCCCTGAACGTCCTTTCCACTTCGAACAGCGGCTTCCAGGTGGGCATAGCAGGGGACGGGCTCTCCTCCATGGGCATGTCCAACGTCGAGAAAACCGGCGGCAACCTGACCAACGTTCGTTCCCTCAGCTCCTTCGACCTCCAGCTCCATGGAAGCAATCTCTACAGCGGTGACTATTTCAACGCATCAACGGATACCGCATACGTCAACGTATCCGTGTCGAGCTTTTCCGCTGACTTCTGGCAGCTCGACCTCCGGGTGTCCAACCTGTCGGCGGTCCCCGTCTACAATCAGCCGGTGGCATGGATTCCCAAAAACGCGAGCTACACCGTAAACCTGCTCGATGACGGATACCGGTTTTCCACCCGTATCCTGCCGGCCCTGTCGACACCGTTCACCCTCTCGTTCGACAGCTCGAACACCAACGGCGGCGCATTCGTCATGACCGGCAGCCGCTACGACCCCGGTGGTTCCATCGGCAGAACCATCCGCATGGGCACCATCGAATACAGCTCCGAAAACGCCTACTTCGTCGACCAGACCTATGTCTACGAGGGCGGCGCCGTCATCCTCAACCAGAGCCAGGGGCAAGCTGTCATATCAGCGCCAGCGCTTTCGATACAAAACGATACCACGGGCGGCGACCCAGTACACCTGGTCAGCTTCGGCATGGTCGACGTCACCGGCCTGGCGGGTAAAACCAGCGTGAGCGGCTACGGCACCTATTCCATCAAAACCAACTATTCCTCCATGCAGGAACATGACTACATTGCCAGCAACATTACCATCACCATCGCCACCAAGCACGTCGCTGCCTGGTATCGCTATCTGAACAACACGCTCAGCCGGGCAAACCTCGGCGCGTCATCCTACACCCTTACCAACACGTCCAGCGCGGTCGTCCTCACCATGCATGGCCCCGCGGCTGATGACAGCTACGACATCGATTTCACGACGACCCGGACAAATATCATGGCGCAGGTCGGCCCCGGCTGGGTGAGCTAGCCCTCGCCATCGTTGCTGGAGGCACTCCGCGGCTGACCCTTTCCCTTACGGGGTACCTTGCTGGTCGCACGCTCCGACTCAAGGTCGACCTTGCTGACCACCGAGGGCTGCAGCTTCTCGAGCTTCTGCATCAGCGCGTCTTTTTTGACGCCGACCAGCACGTTGTCCAGCACGTCCTTCAATGTTTCAACGGGCACGATCTCTATCTGATCCTTGTACTTGTCCTCGATGAGCACGTCCTGCATGTTCGCCTTCGGGATGAGCACCTTTTTCAGGCCGACCTTGGCCGCTGCCTCGATCTTCGCGGTGACGCCGCCGACGGGCAGCACGGCGCCGTGGACGCTCAACGACCCGGTCATGCCGACCTCCTGCGACAGCGGCACGTTTTCCATCGCCGATATGACCGCCGTCGCAACAGAAATCGAGGCGGAGTCGCCCTCCACGCCCTCGTAGGTGCCGACGAACTGGATGTGGATGTCGCGCTTCGAGATGTCCTTCCCCATGTATTTTTTGAGGATGGCGGAGACATTTTGTACCGCCTCGCTGGCGATTTCTCCCAGGCGCCCCGTGGCGATGATTTTTCCCTCCGACTTTGAGCCGGCAGGGGTGACCTCGGCGACGATCGGCAAAATCAGGCCCGCGAACTCGCTCATAGACGGGTCGGCGGACATAACGGCGAGGCCGTTCACCGTGCCGATCTCGGCGCCCGCGGTCTTGAACGACTGATAGGTCTTCTTTTTCTGCAGGTAGCGCTCAGCCACCTGCTGCTCAAGCGACGAGGAAAGCTCCTTCGCCCTGACGACATGGTCGGCGGTCACGATGTCCGCTTCCTCCCGGATGGCGAGGTCGCCCGACGCCCGGACGAGCCCGCCCAGCTCACGCAGGCGAAGCGACAGTTTTCCCTTCCGGCCGGCCCGGCGCTGTGCCTCCCGGATGATCTCGGTGATGGCCGCCCGGTCGAAATGCGGGATCTGGCCGTCCTTGGCGACCTCCTGCGCCACGAATCGGATGAGCTTCGTCCGGTTTTCGTCGTTGTCCTCCATGTCGCTCTTGATGTAGATCTCGTAGCCGTAGCCCCGGATGCGGCTCCGCAATGCGGGATGCATCCCCTCGACGGCGTCGAGGTTGCCCGCGCAGACCAGAATAAAATCGCAGGGCACCGACTCTGTCTTCACCATGGCGCCGCTGCTCCGCTCCGATTGCCCGGTGATCTGGAATTCCTCTTCCTGGATCGCCGTCAAAAGGTGCTGCTGCGACGGCAGGCTCAACGTGTTGATCTCGTCAATGTACAGGACGCCACGATGTGACTTGTGGATGGCGCCCGCCTCAACGCGCAGATGCGGCGGCGTTTCAAGGCCGCCCGCCTGAAACGGGTCATGGCGGACATCTCCGAGCAACGCCCCCGAATGTGCGGCCGTCGCATCCACGAACGGCGGCGAGTCATCGTCTTCATGTGACACAAGGAGCTTGGGCACGTCCTTTTCCTCCTGATTCTGCATCATGCCGCCGCGCATCCCGATGAGATATATCATCGCCGCGGCGATGATGCCGAACAGGGCGATGGTGAGCTCGCCGGTGACGATGGCGCCGATGATGGCACCGCCGACGATGAGTGCGAGGATGGTGGCCATCATCTGGGACTGCTGTTGCTTGCGTTTCCGGGCCTCGGCCTTCATCGCGTCGACGATGTCCTTGCCCTTGCCGGCGGGGACGATGCGCACCCGAGGCGTGTTGGGGTCGTCCTGGTTTGGATAGGTGAGGATGTCCTCGAGCTCCTCGGTCGGCAGGAACTCGGTCATCGCCCGGGCTATCATGGACTTGCCGGTGCCCGGGTCGCCGATGAGCATGACATGGCGCTTCTGCCGGGCGGCCTGCCGGACGACGTCGACGGCATGGTCCTGCCCGATGACCTGCTCCATCAACGTGTCGGGGATCTCGATGTCATCCGACGTTTCGACGTTCTGCTCCTGCATCCATGTATCGATGGGTGGAAGCTGCTCCTTCAGTTCTTCCTGTTCTTCTGCCACGATTCGGACAAAACCCTCGCTTTATATAATCTTTTTGCAGCGCTCCATACGACCACATGGTTAAATATCGCCTTCGGCTACGATGACGATGGCCACGGGCAGCCGCCGATACTGGGAGATAGACGCAGCGCGCGGCGTCGCCATCCTGATGATGGTCACATTCCACGTGGTCTACGACCTCGATTACTTCGGCAGCGCAGATATCGGCGCTACATCGGGCTTCTGGCGGATGTTTGCCCAGGCGACGGCATCGCTGTTCCTCCTGCTCGTCGGCGTCTCGCTGACACTGAGCCACAGCCGGGCTGCCGGCCGGCTTGCAGGCATGGCGCTGCCGTTGAAATATGTGCGGCGGGGCGCCCGCATTTTTTTGTATGGCATGGCAATAACGGTGGTGACCTGGCTGTTTCTGCCAGATGGCGTCATTTTGTTCGGCGTCCTGCACTGCATTGGCCTGTCCATCATCCTCGCATATCCGGTGCTGCGGCATCGCTGGCTGTCGCCTTTCCTTGGCGTGGCATGTATCGCCGCTGGCATCGTGGTGAGCAGCGTCGAGGCGAACACGAATTTGCTGCTCTGGCTTGGCGTCAGGACGGGCGGCATGTACATGTTCGACTATTTTCCATTGTTGCCCTGGCTCGGCGTCGTCCTCCTCGGCGTGTTCCTCGGCGGCATGCTCTACCCGGGTGGCGAGCGCCGCCTCCATCCCCCTGATGTTACAGGGTGGCCGATGGCCGGCCTGCTTTCCTGGATGGGACGGCATTCGCTGGCCATCTACCTGGTACATCAGCCCCTGCTCGTAGCGATGCTGATGGCAGCCGGCGCCATCGAGGTCGGGTTGGTATAACAAGAGATAAAAAATAAAACTGAAAAGGAAAAAGAGAGGGAAAAGGGCTATTCTTCGTCGGGGAGCGAGCCGTACATCCGCTTCCACTTGCGGTCAGTCCACTGCTGCAGCGTGTCGAGCATCTCCTCGCTGAAATGACGGAAGCGGCCCTGCTCGCCGATGTAGTCCTTCACCGGTATCTTCTTCTTGGGCTCGTAGATGTCCGTTATCTCTCCATGCTCCGCTTCATACAGCGTCCACATGCCGCTCTGGACGGCCAGGCGTCCCATCTCGATGGTTTTCGCGGGATCATGCCGCCAGCCGGTCGGGCATGGCGAAAAGATGTGCAGGTAGCGGAATCCTTCCATGTCGCGGGCTTTTTCCACCTTGTTGAGGAAATCCCTGGGATACGAGATGCTGGCGGTCGCCATGTACGGGATGTCATGGGCACGCATGATCTCCGGCATGTTTTTCTTGTGCCGCATCTTTCCCGGTATCTTTTTGCCGACCGGGGTCGTGGTCGTCGCCGCGCCATAGGGCGTCGAGCCGGACCGCTGGATGCCCGTGTTCATGTAGGCCTCGTTGTCGTAGCAGACATAGATGACGTCCTCGTTTCGCTCCGCCGCACCCGACAACGCCTGGATGCCGATGTCGTAGGTGCCGCCGTCGCCCGCCACGCCCAGCACCGTGGTGTGGTCGTTGCCCTTTTTGCGCAGTGCGCGGGTCACGCCGGAGATGCAGGCTCCGGTGTTCTCGAACGCCTCGTGCAGGTAGGGTATCTTCCAGGCTATCTTTGGATAGGTGCCGCCGAAGACCAGCAGGCAGTTCGCCGGCGCGTAGATGATGGTGTCCTCGCCGAGAACTTTCATCAGGTTGCGCACCACGATGGGGGCGCCGCAGCCGGGGCAGGCCGTATGTCCCTCGGTGAACAGGTTTTCCTCGGGCAGGTCCTTGATACCCGGGCTCATGCTTCCACCCCCCGTGTGCCGATCCAGACAACCTCTTTCTCGGGCTGGCCCTCCCTGGCTGCCTTCAATGTTTTCTCGAACATCGTCCGCACGTCATCCTTGACGACGTCTCTGCCGCCCAGGCCGGCCAGGAAGTTCACGATGGGGATGTCATGGCCGTACAGCGTATGCCTCGTCTCGATGAAGGCCGGGCCGCCGCTGCTGAACGAAATCGAGCGGTCGTAGACCCCGATGGCCTCGACGCCCTCGGCGACCTCTTTCAGCTCCTCGGCGGGGAACGGACGGAAGAACCGGAGCTTGACCAGGCCGACCTTTTTGCCCTCCTGGCGCATCTCGTCGACCACGTCGCGGGCCGTCCCCGTCACGGTGCCCATGGTGATGAGCACCACGTCCGCGTCATCACATCGATATTTCTCAATCAGGCCGTGGTAGTCGCGTCCGAACTCGCTGGCGAACTCGTCGTTGACGTCACGGATAACCTTCCGGGCGTTCTGCATGGTCTGCTCGTTCTGCCACCGTATCTCCTGGATGTATTCGGGCGGCGCGAACGACCCGATGGTCATCGGTTTCTCCGTGTCCAGCACTGCCTCGGGCTCGTAGGGCGGCAGGAAGTCCGCCACCTCGTCCGTCGACGGCGCATCGACCGGCTCCACGGTATGCGACAAAATAAACGCGTCCAGAGAAGGCATCACCGGCAGCAATACGTCGCTGTGCTCCGCGATCTTGTAGGACTGGATGACCATGTCGAGCACCTCCTGGTTGTTCTCACAGTAGACCTGCAGCCATCCCGAGTCACGCTGCGGCATCGTGTCATTGTATTCGCACCAGATGCCAATCGGCGAAGCGACCGTCCGGTTGACCACGGGCATCACGATGGGCATGTGCAGCGCCGCGGCGACGAACAGCATCTCGTGCATCAGTGCCAGGCCCTGCGACGCCGTCGCCGTAAACGTGCGGGCGCCCGCTGCCTCCGCGGCGATACAGGCCGACATCGCGGAATGCTCCGATTCCACCATGACGAACTCCGTCTCGGTTAATCCATCGTTGACGAACTCCGAGAAATCCTCGACGATGAACGTCTGCGGCGTGATCGGATAGGCAGCCACGACGTCGACGTCGCAGATGAGCGCTCCATATGCTGCGCTGTAGTCTCCCGTGACGACCATTCTCTTACTTTCAATCTGTTGTACCATTTTATTACACCTCCTTTACCTCTCGGCTCATCGTGATGGCATCCACGGGGCATTCCGCCGCACAGATGCCGCATCCCTTGCAGTAGTCGAAGTTGATGACCGCCTTGCCGTCTTCCATGGAGATGCATCCCTCCGGGCAGTAAAACCAGCACTGCCGGCAGCCGATGCAGGTGTCGACGTCGATGCTGGGGATGAACGTCCGCCAGTCACCGGTCTTGTTCTTCACGAACGAGCCAGGTCCAATCAGGCCGGCGTCGGTCTCCCTTGTTTCAACGGAGCCGCCGAGCGGGAGCTCCTGCGCCGTCGGCATCCATTCCTCCTGTGCCACGAACTCCTTGCCGCCCTGGCAGACGCCGACCTCGAGCTCCTCGTATGCACGGCGAGCCGCCTCGGCGTTCTTCCGGCCGATTTTTTCGCCCATCTTGGAGCCGAATTTCTCCATGATCGCCTCCTCGATGCTCTCGATGGACACCTCGCCCGTCGCCTTCGCCAGCGCACCGAGCATCGACGTGTTGGTAATCGCCCGTCCGAGGGTGTCAAGCGCTATCGATGTCGCATCGACGGTTGCGCAGTTGACCTCGCGGGACAGCTCGACCTCGTCCGGTGCTTTGTCGGTGTTGATGATCACCATGCCGTCGTCCTTCAGCCCCTTGAGCACGTCGACGGTGTCCAGCAATGTTTCGTCGAGCACGACCACGTAGTCGGGCTCATATATCTGGGTTTTTATCCGTATCTGGTCTTTATCGACACGGGTGAAGGCCATGACCGGCGCACCACGTCGCTCCGCACCAAAAAACGGGAAGGAAACAGCATAGTTGTCCTCCCGCACGGCGGCGAGCGCGTAGGTCTGAGCGGCCATCTGGCCACCCTGGCCTCCTCTGCCGTGAAACCGTATTTCATACATGATTATCCAAGCCGGTAATAGAGCCAGTGAATATTAATGTTATGGCCATCTCTGCCGGATGTGTCATCACGATGCCTGCACACGCCCTGTTTCGCTGGTATGCTCGAAAAAAAGGGGCGATATGGCTACAAGCCATCGAGCAATCATGACGGTTTGTTTGCTGCCGCCCGCCAATCGAACTCCCATATACCTGGATATGCCCGCGAAAATGCTTTAACAGCCTCGTGATTACATGTCCATGAACGTGGTCGTCTCCCTCGGGGGATCCCTGCTCGGTACCAACAAAGTTTCGATGCTCCGGCAGCTCGGCGGCCTGCTTGCACATGTCTCGGCAAACATGGCGCTCTACGTGGTCACCGGCGGCGGCGCCACCGCCCGACGCTATATCAAGGCCGGGAGAGCGCTCGGCGTGTCGGAACGCCGCCTCGACCTGATGGGCATCGCGGCCACCCGGCTCAACGCCATGCTTCTCGCCGGGGCCATGGACATCGACGCCGATGTTCCCTCGACGATAGAGGAGGCAGCCATCATGACGCCGCCCGTGGTGATGGGCGGCACCGTCCCCGGGCATTCGACTGACGCGGTGGGAGCGACGCTCGCTCGCGAGGTCGACGCGAACCGCTTCGTCATCGCCACCGACGTCGACGGCATCTACACCGACGACCCAAAGAGCGACCCCGATGCAGCACTGTATGATTCCATCGCCATCGGCGAGCTGCGGTGCATGATACCCGACAGATGGCAGCAGGCGGGCACCTCCTCGCCCATTGATGGCATCGCCTGCCGCGTCATCGAGGAGGCATCGATTGCCACGATGGTGGTCAACGGCGCCGACCTGACGGCATTGGAAAACGCTATATATGGCCGGGAGTTTCATGGCACACGGATAGAGGTGTAACATGGAACGGATACCGCAGCATGATCACTGCCAGATATGCGGCAAGGCCATCCCCACCGGGGAGACCGTCTGCTCGGATGAATGCCGCGAGGAATACGAGTCATTCGTGAAAAAACGGAAGACATACATGTACATCATGTATGGAGCCCTGGCCGTGCTCGTGGTCATGTTCATCCTGTTTCTGCTGGGCTGATAGCGACCTCGATGCATCTGTCGCCCGTCTTTTTTTCCCATGCTATGTCCATGAATTTTTGCAGGAGCCAGAGCTCCGTTTCCGCATGCCCGCTCAGCTCACGGCAGCGGAAGCGTGACGGTCCATCGGCGAGCGCCAGATAGGGAACGAGGTGGTCGACCGCGTGGACGTCCAGGTCGGCGCCGGCGTCGATTTCCTCCAGCAGCATCTGTGCCGCCTCCCTGCCGACGGCCTCCGCCGGTTTTCCCTTCTCGCCGAGCACGTCGGCGCCCAGCCGCCGCGGCCCCGTCGTCCAGAGCACGATGCCGACGCCGGGCGACGCCGCCGCATATGTCTCGATGGCGATGTCCGCGTCCATCCCCCGGCTGATGAATTCTTTCCGGGCTGCCTTCCGGATGCGGCGGGCGATGTGCCCCGGCAATCCGGCGATGTTTATTTTTCCCTCGATATGCCAGTCGCCGTCCCGGTCGAACGAGGGCGGCGTGAGCTGTGTGCAGGGCTGCACCTCGAGCGATGCCATGCCGCCGCCCTTCGGGTAATAGCCCCGCCGTTCAAGCGACACTGTCGCATCCACGCCCATGTGGCGGAGCAACGGCAGGAACACACCGGTGAAGTAATCCCAGGGCGGCGACCATCTGACGTCGGTGCCACCCCGCAGTCGCATCCCGGCTGGCTCCATGGCGTGCAACATCGGGGGGAGACAGGCCTGCATCGCCAGCGTTATGCTGCCCGCGGTGCCGATGTCAACGGAATGGCTGCCGCCCGTCACCTCCCCCGGATGGAACGTTATCTCCATGGCATGCTCATGCAGGTTTTCCGCGTGGCCGTTGCAGAGCCGCCGGACCGCCTCGATAGCCGCGATGTGCTGCGGGCGCAGCCCCGGGTTCGAGCGCCCGGCCCTGATGTTGGAGACATGGACTGGTCTACCGGTCAGCGCGGACAGCGCCACCGTCATCCGGAGTATCTGTCCGCCACCCTCGCCATGGGAGCCGTCGACGTCAATCATGGCTGACATGGTCATACAGCATCTGGAGCGCCGCTCTGCATGTCGCCGTTTTGTTTTCCCGCCGGCTGCCGTCGAACACGTGTTTTTGTACCGTTACCCTGCCGTCGCTGGCCAGGCCGATGTAGACGAGGCCCACCGGCTTCTCGGGTGTGCCGCCGCCCGGCCCCGCGATGCCCGTGGTGGCGATGCCGACGTCGACATCTGCAGCATTGCGTATTCCGAGAGCCATCTCCCGGGCGGTCTGCTCTGAGACGGCGCCATGCCGCTCGAGGGTCTCCGCCGCCACGTTGAGGAATCGCTGTTTCAGGGCGTTGCTGTACGAGATGACGCCGCCCTCATAATAGGATGAGCTGCCCGGAACGCTGGTCAGCGTGTCCCCGATGAGCCCGCCGGTGCAGGACTCCGCGGTGGCGACCATGACCTCGCGCTCGGTCAGCAGGTCTGCAAGGCGCTGCATGAGTTTTTCCATGCGCTATAATCCCGGCCCTCGTTTAAAACGTTGTCATGCGATAAAAATAAATACCTGCCGGCAAATATCACAGCGAGACACGATGAAAGAAAAAGTCGCTGAAGTTATCGATGAAATCCGTCCTGCGCTGCAGGCCGACGGGGGCGACGTCGAGCTTGTCGACGTCGACGAGGAGGAAGGCGTGGTCAAGGTCCGCCTGACCGGGGCATGCCGGGGCTGCCCGATGTCACAGATGACCCTGCAGATGGGAATCGAGCAGGAGCTCAAAAAACAGGTGCCGGACGTCACAAAGGTCGTCGCCGTCTAACCTTTTACCACTATCTGGATGTCCATCACGTTCGTGCCAGTCGGCCCGGTCACGATGGCGTCCCCGAGAGCCTTAAAAAACGTGTAGGAGTCATTGTCGCGGAGCGCCGCCGCCGGGTCAAGGCCGCGCTGTCGCGCCCGTCGCAGCGAGGTGCCATCGGCGATTGCCCCCGCGGCAGGGCTACAGCCGTCGACGCCGTCTGTGCCACATGACAGGACAACCATGTGCTTCCCCTCGATTTCCTGCAGTGCGCCGAGCATAAACTCCTGGTTTCGTCCCCCGGAGCCGTCGCCGGTGACCGTCACCGTTGTTTCACCGCCGAATATCACGGCGGCATGGTCACGAGGCAGCATCCGCGCATACCGGGCGACATCCCGGCCGGCCTGGCGTGCCTCGCCCGACAGCCTCGTGCTCGCTACATCCGCATGGTACCCCATTTTTTGGGCTTTGGTGCATGCATGCCGGCAGGCTTGCTCGTTGCTCGCCACGATGACATGGTCGACGTTGTCCAGCCGGTCCGGGGTCTCCTCGAGCTCGCCGGTGCAGCCCCGCTCTATGCGGCGCATGACCTCGCCGTCCCGCCGGAGCCCATATTTTTCGAGCACATCCCGCGCATCTGCATAGGATGACGGGTCGGGCGCCGTCGGTCCGCTCGCGATAAACTCGAGCGGGTCGCCGATGACGTCGGAAATGACGAGGGAGAGAATGCGGGCGGGGCAGCGGGCTGCCAGCCGTCCCCCCTTCACCATGGACAGGTGCTTCCGGACCGTGTTGAGCTCCTGGATGGTGCAGCCCGCATGCATGAGCTCACGGGTCGTGTCGCGCATCGCCTCCAGCGAAACGGCGGGCCGGCAGAGCAGCGCTGAGCCGCCGCCGGAGACCAGCACGACAACGAGGTCGGTTTCCCCGGCCCGGTCGACAATGTCGAGCAGCTCCCCCGTTGCATCAACGTTCCGCTCGCTCGGCAGCGGATGGTCACCCTGCCGCACCGTTATACTGTCAAGGTCTGCGGCCTCGGTGGCGATAACGAGGCCGTCGTCGACCGGCAGCCGTCGTTCGACGGCGCGCGCCATCCCGACGCTGGCCTTGCCAAAACCGACCACATAGATGTGTTCCACCGATGACAGGTCAACGGTGACGTCGCCCGCCGTCAGCACGCCATTGCTCAGCGACAGCGCCTCCCCGGTCGCTCGCTGCGGGTCGACGCTGTCCAGCGCCGCCTCGAGCATGTCGAGCGCGTCCCGCCGCATCGACCGGAATGGCTCCGCCACGTCGAGCAGCCCGCCGCGGTTGGTGACATACATGATACCACAAGCACACCATGATATTTAAACGCCCTTTCCCTCGCTCAGGGGGCGCGCATGTCGATGGTGGTGATGGTGTACGTTATCTTCGCGTCTTTTTCGTCGCGCCAGAAGGTGTCGTTGCCGTCGTCGGAGCCATCGGATGAACCCTGATAGCTGCGGCCGATTTCGTTCCCGAGATGATATTCGACCAGCAGCTGTTTGTCATCCGGGTCTTTGTTGATGTCTATCTGTTGCTCCCCGATGGTGTCCTTGTCAAATAACTCGAAACGAATGATATGTGAACGGTCATCCGACACGTTGACGCGCATGCTCCAGTTGAGCCGGATGTCCTCGTCGATTTCAAGCTCGGCGGGGCCGCCGCTTGGAAGCTCGCCGATGAGCGTCCCGTCGACATACACGCGGATAAATGCCTCGGCGGGGTCGTTGATGTTCTGGTCGAGAATCCCGTCAACCGGGTCGTTTATCCTGATGGAGTCGATGGATATCTGGATGCCCGCGTCTTTCAGCGGTATGAGATCAAGCCCGTCTTCAACGCCGTCGCCGTCGGTATCGGGGTTTTGCGGGTCGGTGCCGAGCGTGTATTCCTCATGGTTGTACAGCCCGTCGCCGTCCGGGTCCTCGTTTCTGTCCGCGGGGTCATCCGGGTCCAGCCCGTTTTCTTCCTCCCAGTCGTCGGGCATGCCGTCGTTGTCGCTGTCGGGGCCGCCGTTGCCGCCGTTGCTTTCATTGTAGAGCATCGGTGCGATGATGATGGCCGCGATGACGAGCAGCACCGCCACGAAAAGAGCGACCAGAACCTTGGCCGAGGCGACCCGGTCGGCTATCGACGGGCCGTCAAGCGGAGCGCTGCATGCCTCGCAGTGTGTGGCATCATCCGGATTTTCCTCCCCGCAGATATCACATATCGTGGCCATTTCCTCAAATCCTACAATAAGCATGACCTTAAAAATGTATCCGTGGCTAGGCCTTCGTCAGGATGTCCGCAACGATTTTGCGGAAGTCGGAGGGCAGCGTCGTCCGCTCGATGACCTCCTCGGCGCCGGCCTCCTCGAGCTCCTTCGCCCACCGGGTGGCAAACCAGGCGGTGTAGCCGTAGATGCGGGCCTCGGGGTCGGTGTTCAGGATGCGCCGGGTTGCCTCGACGCCGTCGATTTCTCCCTCCCCCCACTGGGTCAGATTGAGATCCATGATGACCAGGTCGGGGGTCAGCCCTCTGTCCATCAGGTCCTTGTACATGTCGACGCCCTCCTCGCCGGTCAGCGCCATGTGCACCTTGACGGGCAGGTCGAGCAGCGACAGGTTACGCCTGATAAGGTCCTGCATGGTGTCCTCGTCGTCGACCACGAGAACGATGTACGGCCTGTCAGTCATCACCAGTGAAATGGCAACCGGTTTATATAGTTATATCTTTTTAGCCGCATGGCTCACGAGTAAAAATAAAAGACAGGAAAAAAACCGCCGGGTGGCGGTAACGGAAAAAGAAGAAACGGGCTCAGCCGAACAGCGCGCCGAGTCCTTCTTCGACTTCTTCTTCGCTGACTTCCTCTTCCTCCTCCTCTTCCGCCGCTTCCTCTTCCTCGGCGCCGCCCTCTTCGGCGGGTGCCGCGGCCGGTGCAGCTGCAGCCGGTGCCGCAGCGGCACTTGCGATGACGTCTTCGATGTCGACGCCGTCGAGCGAGGCGGTCAACGCTTTGACGCGTGCATCTTCAACACCGATGCCCGCGGCTTCCAGGACCTTGCTCAGGTTTTCCTCGTTGACCTCTTTTCCGGCGGAATGGAGAAGCATTGCTCCATATACATATTCCATTTTTATATCACCTTTTTTTCCTCATTCAGGTTCGGTTTTTAACTCTTTTGCCAGTGTTGCCGCCTGCATATGAGCGCGACCGATGAACTGCGTAATGGTTTCCCCGGTGTAGGTGTCGGTTTCCAGCGCCAGCGCGAGCGCATCCCGATGCGCCTTGTGGAGGAGCTGTGGCAGCACCTGCGGGGCAGGAAATGCGATGCCGCGGGCGAGTGCGAGCGCACGACCAATCGCTGTCCTGAAGTTGCCGATGACCTCCTGCTCGTCGATGCTGAGCACGTCCGGCATGAACAGGGAGCCGTCCTCGTAGATGGCGCGGACGTCCAGGCCGACCTCCATCGGATAGATTTCGAGCTGGGTCAGCATCTGCGCCATGCGGGGTTCGATGGTTTCGCCTTCTTTTGCGACCGTGACCGTTTTTTCGATGACGATGGCGCCTTCGCGGATGGCTGCCGGGATGCCGACCTGCTGCAGGTCGCCGACGATGGGGCCCGGCTTGAACGGGGTTTTGCCCTTCTGCACCACGATGTCGTGGGGCGCTGTTTCGCCGCCCTTGGCCGGGGCGTCCATCTTTGCTGCTTCCAGCCGCTTGTAGAGCTTGAAGGGGTTCATGTCGGTGGCGATGATGGCGCTCTGCCCCTCGACGTGTTCGGCCAGTTCCTGCTGACCGTTTTTGTCGGCGAGGGCGAGCTTGATGAGGGTGTTTTTTGATACTCTGAGGGTGGCGTCGCCGCGGAGCTCCCGGCGCATTTCGTGCATCTGTGATGCCGGGATGCCGTGGATGTCGACGATGCCGACGACGGGGGAGCTGTCGATGATGTCTTTGAGCTCCTGGACTTCTTCTATCTTCCACTGTGCCGGCATTTAGGCCACCTCGACGGGCTTGCCCATTGTCGTTTTCACGTAGATGGCGTCGATGTTGTTGCGGCCGCGCTCCAGTTTTTCTTCGAGGATTTTGAGGATGGCGTCGATGTTGTCGGCGATGTCCTCCGGGTCCATGGTTTCCATGCCCACCCGGCAGTGGAACGTGGTGGCGCTTCGAGACCGGACGCGGGCGGTGTGGCGGAGCCGTTCGACCTCGTCGGCGATGTCGGCCGTCGGGGGTACCGGTGTCGGCATCTTGCCGCGGGGGCCCAGGAACCGACCGAGGTGTTTACCGATGCTCGGCATGAGTGGCGCCGCTGCGATGAAAAAGTCATAGGTTTCCGCTATTTGTTTGGCCTGCGCGACGTCGTCGGCGATGTCCTCTATCTTGTCGGGTTCGAAGACGCCGTCGGCAACCTCTTTTGCCTTGAGAGCCATTTCTCCGCTGCCGAATACGCCCACCTTTGCGTCTTCGCCTCGTCCCGACGGCAGGTGGATTTCTTCGTCGACGCGGTTTGAGGGCTCGTTCATGTCGATGTCTTTGAGGTTTATAGCCAGGTCTACGGTCTGGGTGAAGTTCCGTTTTTTGTTGTGGTCTTCATCCAGTGCTTTTTGTACTGCGGTAACTATTTCTGTAGCTGCCATAGCAATCGCGACAGACATCGGAATGGCGATGTGTTATATAAAAGTTGTTTTTGGCGGGACAGGGAATGTTGCCGGTGTCCCATCCGATGATGCTCTGTGATCTCTGTATCTGATGTGTATCCCGTGTGTGTATACATGTATTGTGGCCGTTTTTGTCGGATGCGGCGTGCCGACGACAGGAGTTAAATTTTTTTTTAACTGGGTTCAATTCCCGTTGAGAAAACGTTATTTAACAACCGCTCAATCATTCGTCACCTACCAGGAGATACCATGGCATTTGCAACAACGAAAGACACCGATTCCGCGTTTCTTGAAGAAGTCAACAGGCGCCTGGCCGGCTATCTGCCAGAACAGGGCCCGCAACATCCCGGAGAGGTGGCGCTCTATGAGCCCCAGAGCATGTATGGCACCTCTGCGGAGCAGGCCGAGCAATACCGGCTCGATGCCATCCGGCATGCCTTCAGACATCACTATGAAAACAACACGTTTTATCATGACTTCTGCCGCGAGCACGACGTCTCGCCCGATGACATAAAGGGGTTCGATGACTTCCACCGGATTCCGTTGCTCTCCCACCGGTTTTTCAAGGACTACCCGGAGGGCAAAGAGTTCGCCATGTGGGTCGCCAACGTCATGACCGGGGAGATACCCCGGGTGACGATTGACTCCGCAGACCCCAGCTATGACGACGTCATCGAAAGCTTCGGGCGCTCCGGTGTCACGATCGCATATTCCAGCGGCACAACCGGCCGGTTTACGTTCATCCCCCGCGACCGGCGGACCTATCACAATGCAGAATATGCCATCGCCCGATGCTGCCTGGAAATGCTCAGCGACTGGTGGGAATATGACTCAGATGCCTATCTGCTGTTTCCGCACCCCCACAAGACCAACCTCTGGGTGGGCAAGGTCACTGCTGTGCTCCCCAATGCCGTCGTGAAAAACGTCGAGGTTGCCATCGACCGCGAGATCACCACCGACCTCATCCGCATATCCATGGGCAGACCGGAGGGATTCAAAGAAAAACTGATGAGCGGCGTCGCCCGGCTCACGTCCAAGCGGCGCAACCAGAAAATGGTAGACGACATCATCAGCTGGCTTGAACGCCTCGAGCCCACCGGCCGGCACATCGGCTTTTTCGGAGCCCCCTTCATCCTCGACCTGGTCATGAACAGGATGGAACGGGAGGGCATGCGCTTCGACTTCGGCGAGCGCGGTGCCGTGATCACCGGCGGTGGATGGAAGGTCCACGAGGACAAGCGATTGCCCGTCGAGGATTTCAGGAACAAGGTGGAAAAATATCTGGGGATACCGGACCGGCAGTGCCTCGACCTCTACGCGATGGTGGAAAGCAACGCCTTCATGATCCAATGCCCCGAGGGCCATTATCTGCACATTCCGCACAACTACATCCAGCCGATGGTGCTCGACGAGAGCAACCAGCCGCTCGGCTACGGCGAATACGGCAAGTTCGCGTTCCTCGACGGCCTGGCAATGAGCTACCCCGGCTTCATCTTCACCGGCGACCGGGTGAAGCTGCTGGAGCGTTGCCCCGTCTGCGGCCGCGAGGGACCCGTGCTGGAGCCCGAGGTCAGCCGGATGGCCGGCGAGGAAATACGGGGCTGCGCGGAGGAGATGCGCAAGATGCTGCTCAGCGACCTCGACGAGGTGAGC
>Ga0207797_1000234_pt1 | contig 41458 bp, 37 predicted proteins | sample PRCRCaboRojoPR_6_FD_187275 | JGI IMG/M metagenome (GOLD analysis project Ga0207797, IMG submission 187275) | Marine sediment microbial community from Cabo Rojo, Puerto Rico - PR CR 10% Liquid 1 (SPAdes) | ecosystem: Environmental > Aquatic > Marine > Coastal > Sediment | place: Cabo Rojo, Puerto... | reverse complement strand
CGGGATTGCAGACGAGGTCGGGAGAAGGTCAAGTATGGTCGCCGAGGCTTGGAGGCTAGTGAAGCCTAATCATGCCCTGAGAAAAACACGCATCCGGAAATCCCAAGCACTCCCGGCTAGGTCTATTCCAGACATCTTTCAAGTTCTCTTGTTCTTTCCTTCAGAAGTAGTTTTGAAGCCCTTCTGAGGGCGGCCTCAACAACTTCGGTGTCTGGGGTGGTGGTCGATCTTCTTGAAAGCCGCCACTCCTCCAGAGAAATGCGGATCCAAGCTGGCACTAGTCTCCCTCGGACAGCTTTCCTGACCTCGGCCAACAGCTTAAGCGCCTCAAGCCGACTCCCGCGTTTTGCCAGCATTTTGGCCTTAAATGCCACAATCACACTCGGATCATAACTCCAGAAACTGGGAAGGGACGGGATCTTGCTTTCTCTTCTCCTCGCTTCTCCAAGATCTCCCTTGAAGAGCGCACATTCCCCGATTCCTGCGTCGCAAATGGTCTGGAAATAGGGGGGTGATGAAGGCCTAAACAAGCTCTCTGCCAGGTGGTACTCTCTTTCGGCCCTCTCATAATCTCGAAGAGAGAGAGCTAGCTCTCCGAGGTTAAGGTGTAACATCCCCTTTGCCTCCTCGGCTTTGGACCCACGAATCACCTTTTCGACCTTCTTGAATGCCAACTCGGCCTTCGATAGTTCCCCGGTCTCCAAATGCCAGACTGCGTGATTCAGCCGGATGTAGAATTTCAGAATCAGATCTCCGCATGTTCCTAACCGGCTCTCAGCCTCAACCAACGCTCTCCTTCCCTCCTCCAAATTGAGGCGCCCCTGGTAGTGGAGTACGAGAATCAGTCGGTTCAATGCGTGAAGAAGCAATTCATTGTCGGATGTCTTGCGGCCCGCTCGCACAGCCTCTCGAGCTGCTTTGAGGCCTTTTCCTGGTGAGCCAAAATAGATGTTAAGAGCCAGAATCGACTGCGCCCGGCACCTGACTCTTGGATCCTCGCACCCAGGTTGTTTTTCTGCCTCGACTAGGATTTTGCGAATAGCGGGCAGATCCCCGGTCCGGTTCATTTGATTTGCTTCTATGTCCAGAGCCTTGACTAGAGTAACCCAACCCCCCAACCCCTCCGCCTCTTCCTTGATGGCCTGGAGCTCTTCGAGGCAGTCACGGATCGGGAGGCGGTTCGTTTTGGCCAAGCAGTCGATCCCTTCCAACTCGGCTTCCAGGGCGGCGGCTACCTTGCCCTGTCTTCGGAACCTCTGGGCCGCAAACTCAAGGAGTGGAGCAGCTTCCTCGAGATTCTGATGCAGGTAGTGGAGGTGCCCCATTCGACCGATGAGCTCGGCGGCCAATTCGGGATCGTCGGTATGCTCCCGGGCAATGGCCAGGTAGCGCAGAGCTTCGGGGATGGCACCGGCGGTCTCGGCTCTGGAGGCGGCTTCGGAGGCGAAGTGGCGGGCCTGCTTCGCCTCTCCCGCGTGATGAAAATGCACTGCCAACTCGTCCGGCGGAGCTTCGGCTCGGGTCTGAAGGAGATGCCGGGCCACGCTCCCGTGCAGCCAGGTCCGCCTGGATTCCGAGAGCTCCTGGTAGACGGTGTGTCGGATGAGCTCGTGGCGAATGGCGATCTGAGGCCCGCCTCCCCGAATGAGCCGAAAGCCCTGGAGTTGCTCCAGGGCCGCCACGCACCGGGAACCGGGAACATCCGTGACGTCGGACAGGTCCTGGAGGTGCATGGCCCGTCCGTGGACGGCCAGGGAACCCAGAATCCTGTCGGCGTCCTGCGAAAGCTGAGACAACCTGCGTTGAAGAACCTGACGGATGGAAAGGGGGATGGTGAGGACTCCACTGGGCCGGTCATCCTGTTCGATCCGTCCCGCCAGGAACTCCAGGGTGAGCTCGATGAGGAAGAAAGGGTTCCCGCCAGCCAGAGACCGGAGGTAGGCCACGTCTTCTTCCTGCAGCCGGTCGGGGGAGAGTTCCTGGATAAGGCGGGCACTGGCTTCGGGAGCCAGGTCCTCCAGGTGCAGTTCGAGAAACCGCTCGTAGCTCCTCAGGTGCTCCAGGAACTTCTCCAGGGTGTCGGCCTCGGTGATCTCCTCCGTCCGCATGGAGAAGAGGAACTGTAGCCTGCCGTCCCGCCAACGTCGGGTGAGAAACTCCAGCACGGACAGGGAGGTCTCGTCTGCCCAGTGCAGGTTTTCCAGGACCAGGATCAGGGGCTGCTCCGAGCACAGCGCCGAAAGGAGCTGGTGAAACGCCTCGAACAAGCGCCTGGGAACACTCCCGGGCTGGATCGAAGGGGCGTCGGGTACTGGACCCCCGCCGGGGTAGTGGCCGGGCATCACACCGTAGAGCACGGTCCGCCACGGCTCGTCCAGCGTTGCCAGGACCTCGGTGACCACGGGCCCCTTGAAGGCTTCGATGAGGGGGTTGAGCGGTATGAGCGTCTCCAGCTCGGCCGTGTCTCCCACCAGGACCCGATGGCCCTCCCGGGGAATCCCGACCAGGGCTTCCTGAATGAGCCGGGTCTTTCCGATTCCGGCCTCTCCGGTCACCAGGGAGACCCGGATGTCCTCCTCCGGGGCCCGCCGAAGGGCCTTCCGAAGGCGGGACAGGGGTTCCTCCCGGCCGTGGAAGGAGGGGTCCGGCAGGTCCACCCCCGGAGAGAAGAACGTCCCGGCCTCCATGGCGTCGGCCGCCGCCCTGAGTTCCTCCAGAGCAGCCTCGGTGAGAGACTCGGGGGTCCACGGCATCCCCGTCTCCTCCTCGACGCGCCGGGAAAACGCCCGGAAGGCCGCCTCGGCTTCTTCCACGCCGCCCACGTTCGCTCTGGCTTCCATGGCGCTTCTCAGGGCGCCCTCGTCCAGGGGATCCAGGCGGAGCAGGACATCGGCGGCTTCTCTCACGCCCTTCCAGTCCGCCCGGTCTCTGCGCAGGGTGAAGCAACGGGCGGCCTTCTCTCGCAGACGATCCTGAAGAGCCAGGTCACGGGCCTGGACCCAGTCGGAGAAGGCATCCGTGGGCCCCGGCAACGTGTCAGGTGCGAAGCTCTTCTGCAGGAGCTCGAAGCATGGGCCGAGGTTCCCCTTTTCGAGGTTGTCCTCGAAGACCTGGAGATCGCTTCGGACCCGGGAGCTCTTGAGGAGTTGGTGGTTCCCCCGGGATTCGAAGAGGGGAATCCCATCGGTGCGTTTCTTCAGCGAGTACAGGAGCTGATTCAGGCTCCGCCGGGCCTTCGCCTCCTCGTGGTCCGGCCAGAAGAGGGGGATGACGTCCTCTCGACGAACGCCATCTCCCTGGTGGCCATAGAGATATGCCAGGAAACAACGTTGCGATGGGGACAGGGTGATGGTCCGGGAACCCTCTCGGAGGCGCGGTCCGCCGAAGAGGCTGAGCTGAAAGGACGGGTTCACGAGGAGCCTCCCGCAGGATCATGGGGGGTCGTCTCGGCCAGAGGAGGCTGGGGGGAGTGCCTCCCTCTGGTCCTGGAATCTGAACCGGGGGCTGGTCGGTGGCAAACCGGACGGCTCCTCAGCGTTCCCGGGCGGATCCGGAGCGGACCGACACCTCCAGCTCGTCATGGCCCTCTTCGGCGACCCTGGAGGGTCGGCCGTCCACAACGGCCTCCTGTGCAGCGGCCCTCTTCTCCGCTGGCCGTGCCAGGCCCGGGAAGAGATCCCGTCGCAGGTCCGGGGAGAGGTTATCGTCCACCGCCTCACGATGGAGCCAGGATTCAACGATCCACTCCCATCCGAAGCAGTGGCGCATCACGGAGGGCCGGAGGCCCGTGAGCCGATGCATCTGGTTGCTCAAGGCGAAGCCGTCAGGATAGCCGTATTCGGTTCCCACGCAGAAGAGCCGTGAGTCGGCGTTCTGGAGTCTAAGACAGGCCCGGAGGACCCGTCCGAAGTGGAGCCAGTGGGACGGTACGGGAAGGCCCCGGGTCATGAAGCGCCGTCCCAGGGCCCGACGGGACATGTACAGAGCCCGGGCCAGTCCCCGGACCGTTCGGAGCTCCCTGGAAAGCTCCAGGGTCTTGCGAAGAAGGCGGCGGGTATCCAGGTCCACCTCGATCCCTCGCCAGCGGAGGTAGTCCATGACCTCCACGGCCAGCTCCTCTGGGGCCCGTTTCAACATGGACGTGAGCTCCTCCGGCTCCAGCTCGTTCTGATGGGGCAGAATGCTGTGGGGCCGGCAGTGCTCCATGAGGTCCAGGAGCTTGTCGGTCTCGTCCACATCCGACGCCGGGGGAACCAGCAGGAAGAGAGCCACCCCGGGGGGCCGGTCCCGGATGGCGCGAAACCCGGCGCCCCAATCCCCGGCGGCCAGGTTCCACACCACCACCCCTCCACGAATGGGGTGGGGCCCCCGAGGCAGGGCGGAGGGATGCTCCAGGGGCTCCAGGGTTCGGTAGGGAGGAAAGAAGGCGAAGAAACGACGGCCGGCTACGGGAAACCGCATGATGAACCTCCGGATGCTGTGGTTTGTCCAGGGGAGGCACAGGATAGGGGTGTCCTATCAGCGGCCTATCAGCACCGTCCCGGAGAGCGGAGGCCGTCAGGGGCTTTCCGGCGGGAGTCCCGCCGGGGCCTCCACGGGATCCCCGAGACGTGACCCGGGTAGAGGCCGGCGTTCCACCGCCGTCTCCCCCGTGCCCCTCGGAAGGGTCCCCATGGTGAGCCAGACCGCCAGCACACCCATCGCCGGACCTCTGGTACAGGCCCGTTTCCTCCAACGGCACAATCGGTTCTTACTGACGGTCCGACTTGACGATACGGATGAGGAGGTCCTGGTTCACATGGCGGACCCGGGCCGCCTGAGAGAGCTCCTGGTCCCGGGCAGTGCCCTGTGGCTCAGACAGGCATCGAACCCGGCGCGGAAGACCCGGTTCACGGCGGTCCTGGTGGAAACCCCCCGGGGAGACGAGCTCGTGTCTCTGGATACCACCCTTCCCAACCGCCTCGTGCGTCGGGCCCTCCAGGAGCAGGCCCTGGAGGAGCTGGAGGGATGGACGCTGGAGCGAGCCGAGGTCACCATGGGCAGGTCCCGCCTGGACTTCCTCCTGTCACGGGGGGAGGACGGAGCCCGAATGGCCGTAGAGGTGAAGAGCGTGAGCCTGGTGGAGGAGGAGGTGGCCTTGTTTCCCGATGCCGTGACGGCTCGGGGCACACGGCATGTGGAGGAGCTGGAGGCCATCGCCCAGCGGCCGGGGTGGCAGGCGGCGGTGCTGTTCGTCCTCCAGCGGTCCGGGGCCAGGGAGATCCGGGCGGCCCGGAGCATCGATCCGGACTTCGCCGAAGCTCTGGAAGAGGCGGGGGCCCGAGGGGTGAAGATCCTGGGACGGCGGTGCCGGGTGTTCCTCGACCGAGTGGAGCTGGGGCCTTCGGTTCCCGCCGGAGTGGGATGATCCGGCCGGGCCGGCGGCACTAACGTCCCACCGGGCCCGGTGCCGGTGCCCCCAGGTGCTCCAGGTACCGAACACCCGGTTGGAGACGCCACTGAGAGGCTTCGCCGTCGTACCGCTCCTCCGCCCAGCTCAGGCCCCCCTCGCCGGTCCGGGTCAGGGTGACCCGTAGATCCCCGTCTTCGGGGCTCTCTCCGGCTTCCACCGGGGTCTGAAAGATCCAGGGCTCTCCCTCCCCGGGTGTCGCGGCCTCCAGCCGCTGAAGGCCCGGGCGGCGGGTGTCCACCCTGTACTCCACCCACTTGTCTCGGGCCGGCTCGTAGGCTCGGGCCCGGAAGACCTCCCAGGCCGACTCCCTTCCCATGGCCTGGACGCGCTCCATGACGGCGCAGCCCTCCAGAATCCGGTAGGCCCGGGCCCGGACCTCCTCCCCGTCCTCCGGGGTGGCGGATTCCGGGCTCACGCCTCTCCATTCCCCCAGGAGGAAGTCCAGGGCTCGATGCTCTTCCCCGGGGCAGCGGAGGGCGGTGGCGGTTGGTCCGTTGAGGACCGGGCCCTGGTAGAGGAGCTCCCGTCGGCTGAACTCCATGATCCAGTTCGAACTCCAGCTTCGTCCGTTGTCCGTGGAAGTGGCCTCCTGCCAGCGAAGACTGTTGGAGGTGATGTCGGAGAAGGTGAACCGGTTCACCACGGTATCGCCCTCAGCGTTGAGACTGTGGCTGAAGAACTCTCCACGGTTGTGCCGGAACCCGCCCCGGAGCTCTCCCCATCGAGGTTCGCCGCCGGTGGGCCAGAGGAGGGCCAGGATCCATTGACCGGTCCCGGGATCGAAGGCCCGGAGACTGAATCCCAGGAGAAACTCGCCGTAGGCGTGGCCTCGCCAGTGCTCCACGATCCCACACCCGGCCGCCACCGGATACACCCGGTCCGTGGCCGTACCCGTGTCGTACCAGCGGGGGTCTCCCTCCGGCCGGTTCCGGTTCAGTACGTCCCATTCCCCGATCCAGAAGTCGAAGGTTCGGGCGGGTCCCGTGCACGGACCCTGGGCCTCGAGGCCCGGGGCGATCAGGGCCAGAGCGGTGGCAGCGAAGAGCAGGGGGCGGAGCCGGGAGGCCGGAAAGGAGAAGAGCTGGAGGAGTTGCATGGATTGGATTCGCCGGATGAAGGAGGGATGCTGAGGACGATCTGGATCGGGGCCCGGGACATCCCGGAGCCCGGGACCGTGGAGGGAAAGGTGGGCGAGTCCCACGCTCATCTCAACAAGGCCCCATTCGTTGGATGCGCAACGGGCTGGCAGGGATGTCCGGGCGGGAGGAAAGCCCCGGGAACGTGGGGACGGCCCGGCCGGGCGTTGTGGCGGGTGGGTGCCCCGGGTACTTTGGGCGCCGGTCCTGTAGACGCTCCTCCGGCAAGGAACCTTCCATGCGCACCACCCGGGCTCTGATCCTCCTCTTGTTACCTCTCCTGGCCTGCGCCCCCGAGGAAGGGGCGGACAGCCCTCCAGTGGCCCTGGAGGCGGCAGCGGCCACCATCACCCCGGAGGAGATGCTCGGCCGAATCAGCGTTCTGGCTCACGACTCCATGGGTGGACGGGACACCCCGAGTCGGGGCCTGGAGATGGCGGCGGCGTGGGCCGCCGACGAGTTCGCCCGCATGGGCCTGGAGCCCGGTGGAGACCAGGGCACCTTCATCCAGCGCTGGGAGTACACCCCCCGGCATCCGGAAGGGGAGGAGGCGGCGCCGGTGGAGGTACCCAACGTGGTGGGCCTGCTTCCGGGCAGCGATCCGGCCCTCCGGAACGAATGGGTGGTCTTCACGGCCCACTTCGATCACGTGTCGGGCCCTCCGGACGAGACGGGAGACGCCATCTACAACGGGGCCGACGACAACGCCAGCGGCACCGCCGCCGTCATGGAGGTGGCGGAGGCCTTCAGCTCCCTCTCCACCGCACCCCGTCGCTCCCTGGCCTTCGTCCTGGTGAGCGGTGAGGAGAAGGGACTCCTGGGGGCTCGGCACTTCGCCGCCGGTAGCGCACTCCCCGGGGAGAGCATGGTGGCGGACATCAATGCCGACATGGTCAGCCGGAACTGGCCCGACTCCATCCTGGTGTTCGGGGGGGAGTACAGCACCCTGGGAGGTACCCTGGAGGAGGTCATGGCGGCCCATCCCGAGATCGGCATCTCCCTCATGAAGAATCCCTGGCCCGAGATGCCCCTCTTCAGGATGTCCGATCACTACGCCTTCGTTCGGGAGGGGATCCCCGGGATCTTCTTCTTCTCCGGCCTCCACGAGAACCTGCATCGGCCCAGCGACGAGGTGGAGCACGTGGATGAAGGAAAGGCGGCCCGGGTGGCCCGCCTCATCTTCCACTTCGGCCACGCCGTGGCCCAGGCGGACACCCCGCCCGCGTGGACCGAAGAGGGGAAGGAGATGCTGGCCGCCCTGGGCGCCTCCTGAGGTTCCCGCCGCGGCTGAAAGAGATCGGCCCCGGCAAGGGAAATCCTTGTGCGCCAGACCGATCCGTCATACCATAGTATTAGAACTAGAATTTTTATTCTATCCACGGCTCCTTCATGCGGTCCACTTCCCATATCCCTGGAGAGAGCGGCGAGTCCCGCATTCTGCCTCCGAAACAGGAGCGGAGTCGCCGGACGTTGGAGCGCATTCTGGATGCTGCCCTGGAAATCATGGAGGAGGAGGGACTGGAGGCGGCCACGGTATCGGCTATCGTGGATCGGGCGGGAGCTTCGGTGGGTTCCTTCTACGCCCGGTTTCCCGGCAAGAATGACCTGATCCGCCACCTTCAGACCCAGACCTGGGAGGAAGCTCGGAGCCGGTGGGAAGAGGCTCTGGCCGGGCGGGAATGGGAGGACCTGGCCATGGGCCAGCTCGTGGAGGGAGTGGTGAGCCTTCTGATCCGGGTCCTCCGGGCCGACCATCGACGCCGCCGGGTCCTGGGAAAGGCCACGGAAGCGGCGCCGGAGGGACCCGCCCGGGCGGCGGCCTTTCACGATCACGTGCTGAGCACCCTCACGCCCCTGTTCCTGGCCCGTCGCCGGGAGATCACCCATCCCGAGCCTCGGCAGGCCGTGGAGCTGGGATACCGGTTCATGGTGGGGGCATTACGGGAGGTCCTGGAGTGGGAGGAGGCCACCCGCCGGCGAACGACGAACACCGGGCCGGAGGACCTGCGAACGGACCTGCCCTCGGACCTGCCCTCGGACCCGGGTCCGGAGCTGGGCCCGGAGCTGGCCCGGCTCTGGCTCGGTTACCTGGCTCCCGGCCAGGGCTCCGGTGAGGAAGAGGAGGAGGGATCCGTGGACTTCTTCGATCCCTGGGGATGAAGCTCCTCTGTCCGCCTCAGTCCACAAGCACCTGCCGCAGGGTTCGCGTGAGGGTCTCCGGTGTGAAGGGCTTCTGGATGTAACCCATGTCCTCGGGGAGAATTCCCCTGGAGAGAACGTCTTCCTGGGTGTATCCCGACATGTAGAGGACCCGGAGGTCCGGGAGGCGCCGGGAAAGCTGCCGGTACAACTCCATGCCGGTCATGTTCGGGAGGACGACGTCGGTTAGAAGGAGGTGAGGGGGAGGATCCAGGGCCGATACCATGTCCAGACAGTCCCGGCCGTTGCTGGCGGCCCAGACCGAGTACCCCTTCCGCCGCAGGACGGTGACGGTCAGGTTGCGCACTCCATCATCGTCCTCCACCACCAGGATTCCCTCCTTCCCCTTCTCCTCCTCCGGGACCTCTTCGGTCACCGGGGGAGCCGAAGCCACCTCCGGGGAGGACTCCATGGCGGGGAAGCAGCAGCGGAAGACGGTGCCCTTCCCGGGCTCGCTCTCCACCCAGATCCCCCCGCCGTGCTGCTTGACGATCCCGTACACCGTGGCCAGCCCCAGGCCCGTTCCCCGGCCCTGCTCCTTCGTGGTGAAGAAGGGCTCGAAGATGCGCTCCTGGGTGGCGAGGTCCATTCCCTCCCCGGTGTCGGCCAGGGTGAGGACCACGCAGGGACCCGCCGAGAGGGCGTAGTGGGGGGAGACCTGGGAGTCGTGGATCTCCCTGACGTCCGTCTCCACTCGCAGGGTTCCTCCGTCGGGCATGGCGTCCTGGGCGTTCACGGACAGGTTCATGATCACCTGCTCGAGCTGCCCCCGATCCCCGAGGATATCCGGGAGGTCCGGCTCCTGGCTCTCCTGGATGCGGATGTTCTCCCGGATGGTTCGGCGCAGGAGGTTCCGGAAGTCGTCCAGAAGGCGGTTCAGGTTCAGGGGCTCGAACTCCAGGGTCTGGCGGCGGCTGAAGGCCAGGAGCTGCTGCACCAGGTCCCGGGCCCGGTTTCCCGCCTGCAGGATCTCTCTGGCGGACTCCCTCCGGGCGTCCGTGGGGCCCAGGTCTTCCAGGAGGAGCTCCCCATATCCCAGGATGGGAGAGAGGAGGTTGTTCAGGTCGTGGGCCACCCCCCCGGACAGGCGTCCGATGGACTCCATCTTCTGGGCCTGCCGGAGCTGGTCCTCCAGGGCCTGCTGCTCCGTCACGTCCCGAAGAAAGCCCAGGACCGCCTCCCCATCCCGGTACTCGATGACGGAAACCGAGGCCGCCACCAGGACCCGGCTGCCGTCAGGCCGTTGGATCGTGAAGTCATAGGTGTGGGGGATCTCCTCCCCCCGGGCCCGGAGCTCCTGACGCTGGCGGATGAGGGGAACGCTCTCCGGGGCGATGAGCTGCCAGAAGCTGAAGGTGGGATCCAGGGCCTCCGTCCGGCTGACCCCGGTGAGCTCGCAGAACCGGCGATTCACCAACTCGAACTGGTTCTTGTAGAGAAGGTAGATCCCGTCATGGGATTGCTCGATGAGGTTTCGGAACCGTTCCTCGGAGCTCCTCAGGGCCTCCCCGGCGTCAACCTGATCACTGATATCCGTGAGGGCTCCCACGATGAACACCTGGCCGTTCTCCTCCAGCACCGGCGCCTCCCGGACCTCCACCCATACGTTCCAGCCCTCCTTGTGCCGGAGCTGAAGATGAAAGGGAGGCTGGCGTTCCCCGGTCCGGATGGCCCGATCCGTGATCCGGTAGCCTTCCTCGTTGACAGGGTGATCCGTGGCCAGGTCCATCCAGAGACCCATGGCCTCCTCCGGCGTGTAGTCCAGCAGATCCCGGATCTGAGGGCTCAGGTAGGTGAGCCGATGGTCGGCGTCGTGCTTGTAGAAGACGTTCGTCGCATGCTCCACAATCTGCCGGTAGCGGACCTGGCTGTCCCGCAGGGTTGCCCGGGCCTCCGCCCGCTCCCGCCGGGTCAGGTAGAGGAGGATGCCGCAGGCGAGGGCCCCGGCCCCCAGGAAAAACCGTGCATAGACCGCGTATGCCGGGAGTCCGCGGAGGAGCAGGCAATCCAGGAAGGAGGATTCCGGGAAGAAGAAGAGAGCGCCCAGGGCGCTGTCCGCCAGCCAAACCGTCAGGACCACGGCGGTGGGGATAGCCAGACTGTGCTTGGTCATACCGGGCCGATTCCGGGACTCGGGACGCGCCCTGCCGTCGGGAACGGTGCCGGGGCACGCGGAGGCGGGGCAGGAGTCTGCGCCTAACATGCCTTGCCCAGAGCATCTTGCCAACCCTCCGTCCCAGGAGTACTCAATAGACAATCGAGCCGCCGGGCTTACGCGCGGTGGCCCCTGACCATCATTTCCATCGTCCCACCGGAGATCCGGTCATGATGCCCCTGCTTCTGGTCCTGGCCCTGACGGTCGCCCCTGCGGTTTCCCCTCTTCCCCCGCCGTCTCCCTCCCAATCGTCGGGCGAGCTGACCTTCAGCCCGCCGGCTCCCGTCTCCGGCCAGGGGGTGGAGGTGGTCTACCGGCCCCTGGCCGCTCTGGCCGGAGAGGGGCGTCTCCACCTCCGGGCCCGCCTCCGCACGCCCACCGACGAGAGCTACAACCAGAGCCAGGGATCCCGGACGCTGGTCGCTCTGGAGCGGCAGTTGGACGGCACGTTTCGGGGATCGTTCTCCCTCCCCCGGGAGGTGGTGTACGGGGCCTTCGCCGTGGAGGACCCGGAGGCGGAGGTCGTGGATACCCGGGGGGACCGGTTCTGGGAGATCCTGGTGCATGATTCCGGTGGAAGACCCCTTTTCCAAGCCCTGGAGCAGCGCTTTCACGATCACATGGGCCGGAACCAGCGAGAAGTCCTGGAGACCGCCCGCCAACTGGCCCGCCTCCATCCGGATCACCCCCATGCCTGGACCCTCCTGCAAGCGGCGGAGAGCTGGGTGCTGGGAGAGGAGGGAGCCCGGGAGCGGGAGGCCGAGCACCGGGAGCGTGCCCGGGCCTTCCACGAGGCCTTCCAGGCCAGGGACGACGTGACCGCCGAGGAGATGGGCTACCTGTACTGGTACGCCCGGGATGAGATCCGGGACCGGTGGCGGGCCCGGCTCATGGAGGAGCATCCCGGGCACTTCTTCGCCGTGCAGGAGCGGGCTACGGAACTCCGTCAAACCCTGGGGGACGACCCGGAGGCCCTTCTCCAGGAACTGGAGGGGCTCTGGGAGGTTGCGGCGGATGACGAAGCTCGCGCCCGGGTCCTGAGGGTGGCGTTTGGCACGGCCCGGGCGACCGGAGATCCGCAGACGATCCGACTCTGGAGCGACCGGTGGCTGGAGACCACTCCCTCGGATGCCACGAACATCGCCGCCGCCCTCACCAGGATTCCCGAGGCCCGGGAGGAAGGAATCCGTCTCCTGGAGCACGAGATCCAGGAGAGCCTCGAGGCCTCGGACGAGGATCGTGCTCTGGGCGCTACCCGGGAGGAGCACCTGGCGTCGGTGGAGAATCGGGTGGCCCTGCTCCGGCAGTATCTGGGGGAGGCCCTCCAGGCCTCCGGGAGGGTTCAGGAGGCCGTCCGGGTCCTGGAGATGGCGGCAGAGGCGGGATGGAGCCCTCGGCGGTTCCGGTCCCTGGGAGAAGCCTACCGGGAAGCGGGAGACTCGGCCGGGGTCCTCCGGGCTCATGCCGCCCTGGCCGCCGATCCGGGGATGAACGCCGAGGAGGTCGATTCCCTCGGGGTGGCGGCCGGAGGGCAGCCCGGGGAATGGGAGGCGGCTGTGCAGGAGGCCCGGCGGACCATGGTCCGGCGGACCCTGGAGGCCGCCCGGGACGAGTCGCTACCGACAGTTCGATTGGAGGAGCTGGACGGCTCCACAGCCCTCCTGGCCGACCTCCTGGGAGAGAAGGCCACCATCGTGGTCTTCTGGTCCCGCTCCTGCGGGTACTCCCACCAGGCCATGCCTCGGATCGCAGAGTTGGCCGGGACGCTCAGGGAGGAGGGCGTCCCCCTGCTGGCCGTCACCGGCGATGCCCGGGGGGAGATCGAGACCTACCTGGCGGAGAACGGCTGGGCGGAGAGCCCCTTTCACGTCCTCAGGGACACCGAAAGCGAGGCGGCCATGGCCTTCGACAGCTGGGGAACGCCCCAGTACTACGTGGTGGACGGGAGGGGCCACCTCCGCTTCATAAGCTCCCTGGGCAGCATTCCCCGTCAGGTGGCGGCCCTGAGGGAGGGGACCAAAGGGTCCTGACCCTCTGAGCCCTCTCTGGCGGGCTAGAAAGAAGAGGCTGCTGCCCCGGCACGGAGCCCCGGGTCCCTCAGTACGGAACCCTCCTGGGATTCCGGATCCAGGCCTGTAGGATCTCCCGCCCCTCCTCCCGCAAGGCCTGGACCTCCTCCACCTCCCGTTCCCCCCGTGGCCGGCCGAGCTCCGTGGCGATGGCCGAGTCGTCGAAGCCGGCCTGGGCGGCGTCCTCCGCTCCGGCGGCATAGACCACCCGACCGATCCGGGCCCAGTAGACGGCCGACATGCACATGGGGCAGGGCTGGCAACTGGCGTAGAGGACGCAATCCGCCAGCACGTGGGTTCCCAGTGCCCGGGCGGCGTCCCGGATGGCCAGGATCTCGGCGTGGGCCGTGGGATCTGCGTCCTCCACCACCCGGTTCCACCCCCGACCCACCACCGCCCCCTCCAGGACCACCACGGCACCGAAGGGACCGTTCACCCCGGAAGCGGAGTTCTCGGCGGCCAGGCGCAGGGCCTCCCGGAGAAACCCGGTGTCCGGGGGGTCGATGGGGGAAGCCCTCATGCCGGGAATCCTGACCCCAGCTCCTCCCATCCCCAGCTCAGGGCCGGATCCCCCATTACCACCACCAGTCGTAGCTCGTCCATCCGCTGCTCCAGGTCCGGTCCAGCCAGTGCATGCCCGGGTCTCCGATGGGACTCCCGGGGGGCATGTCCGGAGCCTCGGGCATGGCGATGACGCCCTGGGGACGGCTCAGGAAGCGTCGGATGTCTTGACGGAGGAGGCTGTAGTGGGCGTGGTTGGCTCCGTCGGCCCCCGCCGCCTCCTCTGTGAGGAAGTCCGCCAGCGTCTCCAGGGTGTGGGTGCTCATGGCCCGGACCTGGGCCATGGGGGCCCGGGCCGCCAGGACCATGATCCGGTCCACCAGGACCCGTTCCACGGCCCGATTCACCTCGGCCTCATAGGGATCCGGGAAGTCCGGCTCGAAGACCCCCTCCATGAGACGGTGGAAGATGTCGTCCAGGCCCGGGAGCTCCGGGTGGAGGGCCTTCTGCTGGATCATCCGGGCCGTTCGCTCCGGGTGCAGGAGGAAGGTGAGGGTCATGTCCGCCGCCGCCGTGGCCGGGGCGATGGCGTCGAACACCAGGCCGGTGTGACGGTGGAAGAGCTCCCGGTGGGAGGGATAGCGGAAAGGCCGGGGGGGGAGTTGCTCCAGGATGTGCCGGGGAAAGGTGAGCTCCGCCGGATTCAGGGTCCGGAGAAGAGCGTCCATGGCCGCTTCCTGCTCGGTGGCCGGCACCGGCCGCAGGGGCTCCTGACCGTCTCCCCGCATGGCATAGGTGTAGTATTGACCCGCCACGACTTTGGTCGTGGCCTCCGCCTGATAGCGGTGATGGAGGTAGAGGGGGACCAGGACCTCCTCCAGGGTGGCCAGGGGCATGTCCTGGCGGATGGCCGCCTCCCCGAAGTTGTCCAGAGCCACCCGACGCACATTCATCATCCGCTGCAACTCCGCGGCGGCGTCGGCCCCGTTGTCCCAGAGGTGCACCTGGGGATGGGCGCTCCCGGCGGGTCGGGCCGCCTCGTCGCTGATGAAGATGAGTCCCTGGGCCTCGGCGTCCATGAGGATCGTCTCCAGAGCCTCCTCCTCATCCGTTCCAGGGGGGAAATCCGTGTAGCCGTAGCGGATCCAGACCTTGTCCCAGTCCCCGATGCCGTGGGGATAGGCGTCCCGGAGCTCCACCTCCCCGTTCTCGTCAAGCTCGATGAGTGGATGAGGGTAGTCCATGACGCTCATCTTGCCGGCGGCCCGCTGGGCGCTGGAGATGTAGTTGTGGGAGAGTCCGATGGTGTGGCCCACCTCGTGGGCCGAGAGCTGCCGGATCCGGGCCAGGGCCATCTCCCGGACGTCCGCCGGGTCCTCCTCTCCGGTCACGTAGGGAGACACCAGCCCCTCTCCCAGGAGCCAGTCCTGCCGTACCCGCAGAGAGCCCAGGGTCACGTGCCCCTTGAGAATCTCCCCGGTTCGGGGATCCACGATGGAGTTGCCGTAGCTCCATCCCCGGGTGGAGCGGTGGACCCATTGGATGAGGTTGTAGCGGGCATCCATGGGATCGGCATCCGGGGGCAGGACCTCCACCCGGAAGGCGTCGATGAACCCGGCGGCCTCGAAGGCCTCGTTCCACCAGCTCGCCCCCTCCAGGAGGGCGGAGCGGACGGGCTCCGGGGTTCCCGGATCCAGGTAGTAGACGATGGGCTCCACGGGCTCACTCCGCTCCGCTGTGGGGTCTTTCTTCTCCAGGCGGTGGCGGGCGATGAAGCGCTTCTGGAGAGGCTCGCCCAGGGGGGTGGCGTAGTCCATGTAGGTGATGCCGTTGAACCCTGCCCTGGGGTCGGCCTTGCGTCGCTCCATGGGCTCCCGGGGGAGCTGCACGAAGGAGTGGTGCTGCCGGAGGGTCAGGGCGTCGGCCGAAGGGGTGACGCTCCGGACCAGGCTGCCCGGATCGTCAGAGGTGAAAGTCAGGGTGACTTCCACCTCGGTGTTGTGGGGAAAGGCCCGGGTCCGGGGTAGGTAGAGGGCGCTCCGGCTTTCCTCCAGCCGCCAACTCCCCTGTCCGGACCGGCGCAGGGTCCGGATGACCCCGTGGGCGTCCCGGAACACGAAGTCCGTGGCGTCCACCAGGACCCGATCCCCGCTCTCTGCCGCCACCTGGAAGCCCCAGAGCACGGAGGTGGGAAAGCCGTCCTCCACGGATCTGCGCTCCAGGGCATCGTCGGACTCGGCCCGGAAGCCGTAGTTCGGCTCCATCATGAGGACCCGGGGGCCCACCCGGTGGAAGAAGACCACGTGCTCACCGGCCAGGTCTCCCCGGTTCAGCCCGATGTCGTTCTGGCCCATGCCCGCCGGCAGGGAGGGATAGTACAGGAACTCCGTGTCGAAGCGGCCGATCTCCAGCCAGACCTTTCCCGTGTCCGGGTCCCAGTAGAGGGGAAGGAACCCCTCCCTCTTCTCCATCCCCTCCGTCTTCTCGGCGATGGAGGGGAGGGTGTCGGCCCGGGCCTGGGCCCGGTGGTCCACGCCGGGCGAGGAGGCTCGGGCTGGGGCCGGAGCCGAGAGCACACTCACCAGGCCCAGAGCCAGGACCGCCCCCGCCAGGGAGCGACCGGACCCGGATGCCTTCGGCCGGGAAGCAGGACGTCTCCCGGCGCTGTGAACAGGGATCGGAAAGGGGCGAGACATGACAGGGCCTCCGGTGGCTGGAGCTGGAGTCTGCGGAACCGGTCGGTGGTGCCCGGGCCTCCGCCAACGGAGGAGGCCGGAACCGACCCGGAACGAAAAGGTGGGGAGAGGCGGAAGAGGACGCCAGGGACCGGCGCCCCGGGGATCCGGGAGATCGGCGTCTCAAGATCCGGGAGATCGACGCCTCAGGACCCGGAGGGGCGGCAGCTCAGGGTCCGGAGCGCGGCCTTGCCTCCGAAGTTGCCCCCTTCGGTGGTGAGGGCCACCTGTCCCTCCGGAGCCAGCGCCACCCCTTCTCCCTGGGGCTCTTCCAGGGTCCGGAGGTTCACCTCCGCCCCCTCCAGGGGCACCAGACGGCCCCCCTCAACGGCATAGAAGGTGAGGGTCTCGTAGGTCCGCACCGCCACCCCGGCGCCGCAGGGGTCCGCGTCGGCTCCCGTGACCTGGGAGGGGATGGCCATGGAGCCCTCGGTGAGGGTCTGGACCTCTTCCAGGGTGACGACCTCGCCGGGGCGGAGAGGGGGAGGATAGCGATAGACGGTGATGGCGTGGTTCCTCCCCTTGGTGATGAGGTGGATCCGTTCTCCCGGGAGGACGAAGAGGGCTTCCACGTCCCGGGGCCCGTCGGGAAGGACCATGGGGAAGACCTCCGGCTCCAGGGAGATGCCATCCTCCAGGGCCGTGGGCTCCTGGACCCGGAGGAGGCTCACCTGGGGCCGCACCTCGGCGTTGTCCCCCGTGTCGGCCACGTAGATGCAGTGGCCGGCCCCACAGGGCCCGGTGGCCACGTCCTCCCAATCCCGGTTCCGGACGCCCCGGAGGGGAAAGGTCCCCAGGAGCCGGCCCTGGAGATCCAGAGCGTAGAGGGCGGCCTCGTGGCCTCCGTCGTTGTGGCTCCAGAGGACGTCGGGATGGGTGGGACTCCACGCCACCCCCGAGGACTCCTCCAGGATGGCCGGGAGGGCGTGGGCAGGGCCGGTGGGCTCACATCCCGTGGCTCCCCCGGCGTGCCAGGTGCATGCTCCGGGAAGGAGAAAGGAGGTGGAAAGGAGGAGGAAGACCAGGCCCAGCAGGGCCGAGACTCGGGACGACGGCCACGAACGTGAAGAGAAGAAGGGCATGGGAAGGCGGTATCGACGGCTCCGGGGCGTCAACCCCCATTCCTCTCGGGCGGTGTCACTCCACGTTCCTCCAGGACCAGGTCCAGGACGTCACGGAAGGTGGCCAGGGGGAGAGCCCCCCGGAGAGGCACGCCGGCCACCACGAACGTGGGGGTTCCCCGGACGCCCATCTCCGCACCCAGGCGGATGTTGTTCTGGACCCGCTCCATCTGCCGGTCCTCCCGGATGCACTCACCGAAGCGGTCCGCATCCAGGCCCTCCTCCCGGGCCAGGCGGGTGAAGTGGGGATTCGGCTCCTCGGCGCCTCTCCACCCTCGCTGGTCCTGGAAGAGTCGCTCCTTGAGGGCGAAGAATCTGTCCTGCTCTCCGGCGCACTCCGCCGCCTCCGCCGCCTCCAGGCCGTTGGGAAACATCCCCAGGACGAAGGGCACGAACTTCCACTCTACCAGGCCCGTGTCCACGTAGGCCTCCTTCAGGACCGGATAGGTCTCCTCGTGAAACCGGCGGCAGTAGCCGCACCCGAAGTCGCTGAGCTCGATGACCTTCACGGGAGCGTCCGAGGAGCCCTGGTTGTACCCCATCTGGCTCACCCGCAGTGTCCGCTGCTCCGGACGCCGGAGGGGAATGGGCGGGTCGGCCGGGTTTCGTTGGTCCGACGGGGCCGTGCTCGTATCGTCCGCTCCCAGGATGGCCTCCGCCAGGCTGTCCGGTTCTCTGGGCGAGCCGGCTGAAGGACCGCTCCCGTCCTCCCCGGCTCCCTGGCAGGCCGTCAGGAAGGGAAGGAGCAGGAGGAGGAAAGCCGCCGCCCTGACTCCCTTCCCTGTCCACCGCCGGCAGGCGGAGGGTCCGGCGGTGGTGTCTCTCTCCCGGTGGCCCACCCCGAGGAGGTTTCTGTTCCCGGCCTGTGGCGTCATGGAGCCCATCACGTGCTTCGTCTTTCCTCTCGTACCCGTCGTGTTTCCGTCGTTGGCCTGTTCGTTTTCCTGTCCTGGTCCTGTCGGCGCTGTGGCAGGGGACCCTCAGTCACCCTCAAACCCCCGGGAGGGGCGGGGCGTTCCCCGATTCCGGGCCCACTGGGCCTGTCCCTCCTGGATCCAGGGGCCCGGCACCGGCTCCTTGCCGTCCTGGATGACGATGGTCTCCGACACCTTGTCGTGGATGGCCTGGCGGTTCGGATCCCAGAAGATCTGGGCAAAGCCCAGAAGCCCCGTGGCGAACCCGGCGGCGTATCCACCGGCCCTCTCGAAGGAAAGCCACCAGTTCAGGGGGCGCTGGTCGATCATCACCACCCGGATACGGAAGAGGCGCTTGCCCACGCTGGTACCCTTCCACCAGGCGTGGGTGATGGTGAGGTAGAGGGCCCCCCATCCGAAGCCCAGGCCCAGCTCGTCGATGAGATCCCACAACCAGGCCAGCATGCCCCGGTCCTCGGCTTCCTGGAGGGCCTGTCGGGCATCCCGGTAGTCCGACCGGACCTCCTCCAGCTCCGTCTCCTGGGCCCGGATCCGGTCGTGGAGGGCGGCGATGGAGTCGGCTTCGGCCTCGGGCTCCTCTGTGGCACCCGGGGCTTCCTCCCCACCGGCGGGGGCCGGCTCCCCTCCCTCCCCTACCGAGGCCACGGCCCGGTCCACGATGCGGGAGGCCTGGGAGGACCAGGGGGCGTCCTCGGGCATCACCTCCAGGAGGGCCTCCCGGAGATCCGCCATGGGGACCCCCGCCTGCCGTCCCGTCCGGGCCAGGCGGTTGGCGATCCGCTGGGCCTCCTCGGGGCTTTCGGCGGTCTGGAGGGACCCCAGGCCCCGGAGGGCCGCCATGGCATCCAGGAAACCGGCGCCGGTCCCTTCTTCGGCCCCCTCTTCGCTCCCTTCTTCAGCTCGCTCCGCGGCCCCCTGCTGAGGGGAATCCATCCCCGGCACGTCCACCGTGATGCCCTCCTCCTCCGCCATGCGAACGGCCTGGTCGGCATTCATCACCAGCCAACCCACCAGGAGGGCCACGCTCAGCACCAGGACCCCCAGGCATCCCACGGCCCATCGGAAGATGGTCCCGAAGATCTCCCGGCCGGGCTTGCGAAGGGCCAGCCAGAGGAGGAGGAGGGCCGAGCCCATGGCCAGGGTGAACCCGCCGAACAGAGACAGAAACCCGATGACCACCAGGTCCGTGAGGATGGCACCCAGGCGCTGGAGGGGCGTGGCCAGGGGCCGCCCCAAGAGGTCCGGATGGACCGAGAACGCATACGGCGTGACGATGGAGCGGGGGTCCAGATGCCGGTCCATGGGGCCTTCTCAGGGGCGGCGTCGCCGCGTCAGCCGGGGGGAAGCCCCGGGGCGCTCCGAGGCGACGGAAGAACGCAACGGCCGGGGGCTCAACGCTTGCGGAAGAAGGTGGCCAGTGCCAGTCCGGCGGCTACGCCCAGTAGGGCCGTGCCGGCCACGATCCTGCCCCGTGGAGTCATGTCGTGGACCCGCTCCCGCCCCGTGTCCACGGCCCGCTGAACCACCTCCCCGGCCCGACGGACAAGCTCCTCCGGGGCCACGCCGCTGGCCTCGGCCTCGGATTCCCAGTAGGCCTGGACTGCTTCCTCCTCCTCCTCCATGCCGCACTCGGGACAGGCCATGAAGCCCTTGTCCCGGGCCGTCCGATTCGGGAATTCCATCTCCGCCCCGCAGGTAGGGCAGGGCAGGCCGCTGGGGTGGGGGGCGATGAGGCCGTAGAGAACGCCCTTGGACAGACCCAGGTCTTCGCCGATCTGGTTCACGCTGGTGTCCGATTCCCAGTACAGCCGGTTGACCTCTTCGAAGAGCTCGTCGTGATTCTGCGTCTGGTCGGACATGGATCCTCCTCTGGACTGATCTCTTGACCCTGTCTGGGGATAGAAACAACATAGCCTGGCCCGGAAAGCCGCGCGAGGAACCCCGGGTCCCCGGGAGCTTCTTCGCCCCTCTTTCCTCACCCTTCCATACGGAGTGCCGTCCGTGAAGATCCCCGTTTCCCATGGACACCTGGAAGCCGTGAGCCGGGATCCCCGGGGGGAGTTGAGGGGTGGTGGCGTCTTCTGCCACCCCCATCCCCTCCACGGTGGGACCATGAACACGAAAGCGGTGTACCGGGCCGCTCAGTCCCTCAACGAGCTGGGCCTCCGGATGATCCGCTTCAACTTCCGGGGGGTGGGGTGCAGCACCGGTACCTTCGACGAGGGGGTGGGAGAACGGGAGGACGTGGTGGCGGCCCTGGATTGGCTGGAGCTGAGTGTCCGGGACCGGTCCATGGTGGTGGGCGGGGTATCCTTCGGCTCCCTGGTGGGCCTTTCCGTGGGCGTGGACGATCCCAGGGTCCGGGCCCTGGTGGCCCTGGGGGTCCCGGTGACGGCCTACGACTATGGCTTCCTGGCCGACACCGAGAAGCCCGTCCTGGTTGTCCAGGGGGAGAACGACGAGTTCGGGGCCGGCCAGGAGGTCCGGGAGATCATGGAAGGATACGGGGAGCACGTCACGGTGCGGGTCATTCCGGGCTCGGAGCACCTGTTCCAGGGACATTTCCACCCGCTCCAGGAAGCGATCCGGGCCTACTTCCTCCATGGACCCGGCCAAGGGATTCTGGAGGACGCGGCGGTGGCTGGGGCGGAGGAGAAGCCATGAGGAGACGCCATGAGGAATCGTGAGAAGATCCTGGGGAACCTGGAAGAGCTCTACCGGTGGGCCTTCGAGGAGGCCCGGGAACGGGAGGACGAGGAGGAGATGCAGCGGATGGATTTCCAGTTCCAGCGAGACCAGTTGTATCTTGAAGTCATACTTGATATTAGGGAGCTCGTCGCCGCCATGGAGACCGGGGAGGACGAGGAGGGCACGACCACGTCCCTCCTGGAGAGGGCCCAGGCCATCCGGCGCCTCACACGCCTGCGGTGAACGAATGCGGGTGGGAGCCCCGAGGCGAGCCAGACCAGAGGACACATGAAGATCTACACGAGAAGCGGAGATCAGGGCGAGACAGGGCTCTTCGGCGGAGGTCGTGTGCCCAAGGCCCACATCCGGGTGGAAGCCTACGGGACGGTGGACGAGTTGAACGCCTTCCTGGGGCTGGCCGTGGCCCAGGTGGAGGACGGGGAGGTGAAAGAACGCCTGGGAGCCATCCAGCGGGATCTCTTCAGCCTGGGCACCTCCCTGGCGACGCCCGGGTCCGAGGACGGCTCGGCTCGGCCGTCCACGCCTCCCGTTCCCCGGGGCCGGATCCAGGAGATGGAGGACTGGATCGACGCGGCCACGGAGGAGACCCCGGCCCTGCGCAACTTCATCCTTCCCGGTGGCACCCCCGGGGCCTCGGGTCTGCACCTGGCACGGACCGTCTGTCGTAGGGCGGAACGTGCCGTGGTCCGCCTGGACCGGGGGGAAGGAACGGAAGCCGGGGTGTTGGCCTACCTGAATCGCCTCTCGGACCTCCTCTTCGCCCTTGCCCGACTGGAGAACCATCGGGCGGGGGTGGAGGATGTGGTGTGGAAGAAGGAAGAGGGGTGATCCGCACCCCCTTCCGGGTGGAGGCCCCCACCGGGGGAATCATCCGGGGGGAAGTGCGTCTGCCCGAGGACTCCCCGCCCAGGGCGGCCATTCTCCTCGTTCACGGCTTCAAGGGATCGAAGGACCGGGGGTTCTTCCCCTACGTCGCCGGGGAGCTGGCCCACCGGGGCTGGGCCGCCGTGACCTTCAACTTCTCCGGGAGCGGCATCCGGGAGGATCCCTACCGTGTGACGGACCTGGAGGCCTTCGCCCGGAACACCTTCACCCGGGAGCTGGACGAGCTTCTCTGGATGGTGGAGCTGGTGCACCGGGGGGACCTCAGTCCCCGGGAGCCGGAGGCCATAGGGCTGTTGGGGTACAGCCGGGGCAGCGCCGACGCCCTTCTCACCGCCCGGGAGAGCCCCCTGGTCCATGTCCTGGCCACCTGGGGGTCCGTGGATCACCTGGACCGCTGGGACCCGGAGACGGTGGAGCACTGGCGCCGGGAGGGGAGGGTCCATGTTCCCGACGAGGAGACGGGCCGGAAGCTGCCCCTGGAACGGATCGTGCTGGAAGACTACCTGGATCACCGGGAACGACTGGACCTGGAGCGAGGGGCGCGAGAGCTTCGGATCCCCTGGCTCCTGGTCCACGGCGACGAGGACGCCACCGTGGCCGTGGAGGAAGCCCGGCGCCTTGCCCGGTGGTCCCCGGTGGCTCGTCTGGTGGTCGTGGAAGGGGCTGGGCACAGGTTCCAGGCCACCCAACCGTTCCAGGGGACGACGCCGGAGCTGGAGAAGGCCCTGGAGGCCACGGTGGCCCATTTCCGCCGTCACCTGCCGCCGGGATGAGCGGCACGGGCGCCGGAGGGGAAGAGGGGCAGGCAGCGAGGGCCGGGCCTTGACGTACCCTCCAGGGGGTGTATGCTGGCGTAGACGTAGCCGGGTCCTCCGGGAACCGGCGTCGAGATCGAGGGAGGGGGAATGACCTATATCATCGCGGAACCGTGCATCGGCGTGAAGGACGCCTCCTGCGTGGAGGTCTGTCCCGTGGACTGCATCTACGAGGGGGAGGATCAGTTCTACATCCACCCCGAGGAATGCATCGACTGCGGGGCGTGCGAGCCCGAGTGCCCGGTGCAGGCCATCTTTCCGGACACCGACGTGCCTCCGGAGTGGACGTCCTTCATCAAGAAGAACGTGGATTTCTTCGAATAATGAGAACCCGTCCCCCGGGGCGGAGCCGGCGGGAGCTCGGAGGTTCTCCTCGGAGCTTCCGCCGTCGTGTTTCCCGGTTCCCGGGCTTCGTTCCGGCCCTGGCGGTTCTACCGGTGGTTCTCCTGGCGTGCGGGCCTGAAGGGGAGGCCGGCTCACAGGATGCCGGGTCCGAGCCGGCGGGGCCGCAGGCTGAGATCACGGCCATGCTCCAGGCGTCCAGCGCCTCCTGGAACGGAGGGGACCTGGACGGGTTCCTGGACGACTACTGGCGATCCGATGAGCTCACCTTCTCCGGTGCGGACGGAGTGACCCGGGGATGGGACCAGGTGCGGGACCGGTACCTGCGGACGTACTGGGCTCCCGGAGCCAGCCGGGACTCTCTCCGGTTTCAGGAGGTGGAGGTGACGCCCCTGGGCTCAGAGCACGCCCTGGCCCTGGGTCGTTTTGTCCTTTACCGGCCACAGGAAGGGGATTCCGTCACCGCTTCCGGATACTTCTCCCTGGTCCTGAGGCGGACGCCGGAGGGCTGGAGGATCATCCACGACCACACGTCGTCCTGAGACCGGGGCCTCGGGGTTGGCCCGGGTCCCGGGGCCGGCCGGGGCGGTCAGGACCTTCCGTCAGAATCCCAGCTCCCGGAGCCGATCCAGGGAGACCGTCCGGACGGCCTTCTCTCCGGCGGGGATCTGCCTGTCCGAGGTCTTGCCTTCCCGTCGCTGCTGCAGGAACACCAGAAAACCGACCACGAGGGTTGCTGCGCCTACCAGGCTCACGTAGATGCTGCGAATGGGGCCTCCCGGCTTGGAGGTGGCTGTCCTGGCGGAGGGACCTCCTACCGCTTCCGGTGCTTCAAGGAAGCAGGTTCCATGCCGGAGGCCGGGGCCGGGCTGGACCCGCTTTCCTCTTCCTCCAAGATCTTGCCCCGACGTTTCTTGCCCTGCTCCGCCTCGGGACCGGGGGCCGACGGGGGCCTGCAGAAAACTGACGCTCCCGGCGATGGGCCTCGAAAAACCGAGGTCGCATCCGGCCCCGGTCCCCCCCTACAGATCCTGCAGAAAGGTCCCGGGACGGCCCGTGGGAGGTTGGGACCTGCCTGTCAGCCCCGGGTGATGATCTCGATGATCCCCCCTGTATACCCGGTGCCGAAGCGGGTGGTGGCGTCGGTGGCGGGGATAAAACGGAGCCGTTGGATGCTCTCCGAGGTGATGTTGCGGAGCGAGCCCAGGTCCCCCATCTCCATGCCGTCCTGGAAGACCCTGGCGTACCCGCTTCCCCCTCCTACGGGGCCTCGGCTGCGGAGCCAGGCCGGCCGGAGTCGCTGAACGATCTGGTAGCCGGTCAGGGTGGGGAGGGCCTCGATCTCCTCCCGGGTGATGAGGTTGCGGTCCCGGCGGGGTTCGTCTCCCGAGGAACCGGAGGCGGTGGCGCAACCGGCGGCGACGAAAACCAGGAAGAACAGGATGAGGTAGGGGCGGCGCATGGCGATGAGCGTCCTTTCTCGATGACCACTCTCCGGAGGTTGTTTCGGGGGGCTCCTCCGCCTCCAACCCCCGGGGCGAGGGTGCCGAGCAGCTTGATTCCAGGGACTCCGGAAGGATAACCTACCCTCGGTGCAGCAGCGAGCCCTTCCAGTCGAGGATCTGTCTATGCGTACCCTGAGCCGTGGCCTGGTGGTCCTGCTCGTCCTCCTGCCCCTCCTGGCGTTGGGAGCCTGTGAGACCCCCTCCTCCTCCGAGGCCCACGTGGTCTTCCGGGGTGGCGTGGTGTGGACCGGCGTTCCCGGGGCGGAGCCGGCCCAGGCCGTGGCCGTCCGGGACAGCGCCATCCTGGCCGTGGGGAGCAACCAGGAGGTGGAGCCCTTCGTGGGCTCCGGCACCCGGGTGGTGGAGCTGGAGGGACGCATGCTCCTGCCCGGCTTCATCGACAGCCACACCCACTTCATTCCCGGGGGGTTTCAGCTCTCCAGCGTGGACCTCAGGGATGCGGCCACTCCCCGGGAGTTCGCCCGGCGGATTCAGGCCTTCGCCGCCGACCTGGAGCCGGGGAGCTGGATCACCGGCGGGGACTGGGATCACGAGATGTGGGGCGGGGAGCTGCCCCGGAGGGAGTGGATCGACTCCCTCACGCCGGACCATCCCGTCTTCGTGAGCCGGCTGGACGGCCACATGGCCCTGGCCAACTCCCTGGCCCTGGAGCTGGGAGAGGTGACGGCCTCCACCCCGGTGCCCCCGGGAGGAGAGATGGTCCTGGACCCGGCCACGGGTGAGCCCACGGGGATCTTGAAGGACGAGGCCATGGGCCTGGTGAGCCGGGCCATTCCTCCCTCCACCGAGGAGGAGCTGGACCGGGCCCTGGACGCCGCCATCCACCATGCCCTCTCCCTGGGCGTCACCCAGACCCATCACATGGGCACCTGGACCGACCTGGAGACCTTCCGGCGGGCCCGGGCCGATGGGCGACTGAAGATGCGGGTCCAGGCCGCCGTGCCCATGGCCTCCTGGGAGCGCCTTCAGGACTTCGTGGCGGAACACGGGTGGGGAGACGACTGGCTCTGGTGGGGTGCCCTGAAGGGGTTCGTGGACGGCTCCCTGGGATCCACCACGGCCTGGTTCTACGATCCCTACGCCGACGAGCCGGGAACGTCCGGACTCCTCACCACCGACACCGCCTCCCTGCGTCGCTGGGTGTTGGCCGGGGACAGCGCCGGCTTCCGGATCATCGTCCACGCCATCGGCGACCGAGCCAACGACTGGATCCTGGACGTCTACCAGGAAGCCATGGAGAGGAACGGCCCCCGGGACCGGCGGTTCAGGATCGAGCACGCCCAGCACCTCTCCCCGGAAGCCTTCCCCCGCTTCGCCGGGCTGGAGGTCATCCCTTCCATGCAGCCCTACCACGCCATCGATGACGGCCGGTGGGCCGGCAAACGGATCGGGCCGGACCGGGTCGGGACCAGCTACGCCTTCCGCTCCCTCCTGGATGCCGGGGCCTCCCTGGCCTTCGGCTCGGACTGGACCGTGGCGCCCATGGATGTGCGGAAGGGCCTGTATGCGGCCCTCACCCGCCGGACCATCGACGGGGCGAATCCACGGGGATGGGTCCCGGAGGAGAAGATCACCCTGGACGAAGCCCTGGCCGCCTACACCCGGGGCGGGGCCCGTGCCGGGTTCATGGAGGACAAGGTGGGGCAGCTGAAGCCCGGCATGCTGGCCGACCTGGTGGTCCTGTCAGAGAATCTTTACCAGGTCGATGCCGTAGATATTCCCGACATCCATGTGGATCTTACCATGGTGGGAGGAGAGATGGCCTACCGCCGAGAGGGATGACATGACCGAGGGCACCGGCGGCGTCCCCCCGGACATCCGCCAGAAGACCATCGACACGCTCTGCGAGCACTTCGCCAACGACGCCCTGACGGTGGAGGAGTTCGAGCGTCGGGTGGACCAGGCCCACAAGGCGGAGTCCGGAGACGACCTCCGCCGCCTCCTGGCGGACCTCCCCTCCGGTGAGCAGCCCGTTCCCCGGGAGGAGGGGGGGACATCTCTGGAGGGGACCAGGGCCTCCGTGCCCTCGTCCCGGGTGAAGGAGCGGGGGTTCGTGGTGGCGGCCCTGGGAGGTGCGGACCGGAAGGGCCGATGGATTCCGGCCCGGACGAACTACGCCTTCTCGGTCATGGGTGGGACCACCCTGGACTTCCGGGAAGCCCTGCTTCCCCCGGGGGAGACGGAGGTCTGGGTCTTCACACTCATGGGAGGCTGCGACATCATCGTGCCCCCGGGCCTCACCGTGGAATCCGACGGGGTGGCCATTCTGGGGGGCTTCGAGCACCGGGAGGACGTGAGCGGCCGGGATGATCCCGACGCTCCGGTGCTGATCATACGAGGGTTCGCCGTGCTGGGGGGGGTGGACGTGAGCTACCGCTATCCCGGGGAGTCGTCCCGAGACGCCAAGCGACGAAAGCGACACCAGGACAAGGAGAAGCGCCGCCTGGGACGGGGACGGGGTCGCCGACGGGGAGGGGGGCGATGACGCGATGACGGCCGCCGTTGGTGTCAGGAACCGGGACGTGGGGCTCCTTTCCGTGAGCCTGGACCTGGGGGCCGGGCGCCGGGGCGTGGACATGGGCCCCTCGGCTATTCGCATCGCTGGCCTTGGAGAGAGCCTGGAGGCCGTGGGTTTCCGGGTCCGGGAGGTGGGGACCGTGACGGCCTCCCCACCGGAGACCATCGATGAGGGTGAAACCCGGACCCGTTTCCTGGACGAGATCGCCGACGTATGCGCCAATGCCTACAATCTGGTGAGCTTGGCCCTGGGAGAGGGGATGACCCCCTTGGTTCTGGGGGGAGACCACGCCCTCTCCGCGGGGACGGTCTCGGCGGTGGCGGATCATCTCCGGGCTGGAGGCAGGGGGGTTGGCCTCATCTGGGTGGATGCACACACGGACATGAACACCCCCGAGACCACCCCAAGCGGGAACATCCACGGGATGGTCCTCTCCATCCTCACCGGCCGGGGGCCGGATCCCCTCCTGGCCATCGGATCTTCCTCACCGGCGGTAGCGGCGGAGAATGTGAGTATCCTGGGAGCCCGGGAGATCGACGAAGCGGAAAGGGAACTGGTCAGGGCCTCCGGGGTTCGGGTGTTCACCATGACCGAAATCGACGAGCGAGGGATCGGGAGCTGCATGGACGAGGCTCTCTCCCGGGCCAGCGCCGGCACTGCCGGCTTTCATCTCTCGTTCGACCTGGATGGCATCGACCCCATGGAGGCTCCGGGTGTCGGGACCCCCGTGCCCGGCGGGCTCACCTACCGGGAGGCGCACCTGATCTGCGAGAAGGCGTTCCGCTCCAGGAACCTCGTGAGCATGGAGGTGGTGGAGCTGAACCCGGTCCTGGATCACGGGAATCAGACGGCGCGCCTCGCCGTGGAGCTCATCGCCAGCGCCCTGGGGAAGACCATCCTTTGAGCGTGCCAGGCACCGAGGACCTTCGGTGCCTGTGGAACGGAGCGCGTCCCTCCTGGGAGGGGCGGACGTTGGATCGGCATCTGCCCAGGCAGCTCACCACCGAAAAGGAGGATCCTGGTGAACGCGAGAACCACGCATTGGACCGAGGCTACGGCCCTGAACCTTCTGCGCATCGTGGCGGGGTTCCTCTTCTGGGCCCACGGAGCCCAGAAGCTCTTCGGCATCCTGGGAGGCCAGCAGGTGGGAGACTTCTTCAGCATGATGGGCCTGGCCGGGATCCTGGAGTTCGTCGGCGGGATCCTCCTGGTCACCGGGCTCTTCACCCGGGTCACGGCCTTCGTCCTCTCGGGTCAGATGGCGTGGGCGTACTTCATGGTCCACGCTCCCCAGGGATTCTGGCCCATCCAGAACAACGGCGAGCTTGCGGCCCTCTACTCCTTTCTCTTCCTGTACATCGCGGCCCGGGGTGGAGGTAGCTTCAGCCTGGACGGGATGATCAAGCGCCGGAAGATGGTGGCCGAGGGGGCCGCCCCGGGGATGACCTCCCCTCCGCCGGCGGACCGGGGCCCGGAGCTCACGGAGGAGGACCTGGCCGAGGACCCGGAGGTGGCCGAGCTCCTGCGGGACGACGAGAAGAAGCGCTGAGACCTCACTGGCAGTGCTCGGCGAAAACCTCCTTGAGCTCCCGGGCGATCTCCTGGGGCGTGCGTCCCTCGATCTGGCCTCGCTCCAGCATGTAGACCAGCTCCCCGTCACGTAGGAGGGCCACGGAGGGGGAGGACGGCGGGTACCCTGTGAAGTACCCCCGGGCCCTCTCCGTGGCCTCCAGGTCCTGCCCGGCGAAGACCGTGGTGAGGAGCTGGGGACGGATGGGGCTGTCCTGGAGGGCCAGGGCCACCCCGGGGCGCATTCCTCCGGCGGAGCAGCCGCACACCGAGTTGACCACGACCAGGACCGTGCCCTCCGATTCCAGGAGGCCCTCCACGTCGTCGGGTGTGCGCATCTCGGTGAATCCGATGCGGACCAGGTCCTGTCGGAGGGGGGCCACCATGAGCTCGGAATAGGGCATGGACGTGCTCCTGTCTGTGACGCAGTCTTTTCGGGAAGGAGGCCCAAGGGGGGCTGCCACCCGGTGCGACCGCCATCAGCGTTTCGTACTGTGAGAAGATCGGGTTTGAATACCCCCGAACGTCCCGGCCGGGTTCCGGGAATGGGGAGGAAGGACATGAAACGGTTTCGTCCAGGTGGTGTTCCGGGCTTCGGTCTGGCCCTCGCTCTCCTTCTCTGGGGTTGCGGCGGGGAGGATCGGGACGGCGATCCGGAGTCCCCGGCACCTGCGGAGTCGGAGGCCTGGGAAGGGGACGTAGGGGAGGCCACCCGGGTTCTCCGACCCCGGGAAGGGACGGAGCGGGACTGGCAGATCCTCCGGGAGAAGCTGACGGACTTCTGGGCCCGGGGCCTGGACACGATTCCCCTGGGGGAGGCCGTGGCCCGCATCGGGGCCTCCTTCGTGGGCACTCCCTACGAACCCGGCACCCTGGAGCTGGCGGGCCCGGAGGGGGTGGTGGTGAATCTGGAGGAGATGGACTGCGTCACCTTCGTGGAAAACAGCCTGGCCATGGCCCGATTCCTCCGCCGGGCTGAGCCGGGAATCGTGGAATCGGATCTCCGGACCCGGGAGCTCTACCGGGATCTCCTCCGGGAGATACGGTACCGGAGGGGTCGGGTGGACGGCTATCCCAGCCGTCTTCATTACTTCTCCGATTGGATCCGGGACAACCAGAGCAGGGGGCTGGTGAGGGAAGTGACCCGGGAGCTGGGAGGGGTGGAGGACCTCAGGGCCATCGACTACATGTCCGCCCACCCCGAGGCCTATCGCCAGCTTGCCAACCCGGCGAACCTGGCAGCCATCCGGGACGCGGAGGCCCGGCTGAGCCTGGAGGTCCGCTACCGGATCCCCCAGGAGGAGATCGCCACCTGGACCGCCTGGATCCGCAACGGGGACATCATTGCCGTCACCAGCAATGTGGAAGGGCTGGACGTGGCCCACACGGGCCTGGCCTATTGGAGGGACGACCACCTCCACCTCCTCCATGCCCCCCTGGTGGGAGAGGCGGTGGAGGTGAGCGACCTTCCTCTGGCCGAGCGCGTCTTGCGATTGGAGAGCCAGGACGGGATACGGGTGGTGAGGCCCCTCCCGGGCCGGGACCCGGGGAGTCGTGATTGAGCCCGAGGGTGCGAAACCCCTTGGATTTCCCCCCGTAGTGTCGGGAGACCGTAACCCGTAGCCCGGTGCTCCTCATGCTCAAACGAGCCCTCCTCGCCCTTCTCTCTCTACTCCTCCTGACCCTGGCCGTGGTGGCCGGGACCCTCCTCTCCCCGTTGCAGCGATTCCGGGGATTTCCGGATCCGCCTCCCGTGGCCGTGCCCACGGACAGCGTGGCTCCGGCCCGGGAGCTGAGGCGGGTCCTGTCGGTCCTGGCCCACGATTCCATGATGGGACGGGAGACGGGGAGTCCCGGGGCCCGTCGGGCGGCCCGGTTCCTCATGGCGGAGCTGGAGCGAAGGGGCGCCCGTCCGGCCTTCCCCGGCGGGTTCGTCCAGGAGGTGCCCCTGGTGGCGGTCCGGAACACTCGGGGTCGCCGACGACTGTATCTGCCCCACGAAGTGGGTCCCCAGGACTCGGCCCGGGTGGAGGGCCGGGTAGTGGGGTGGAATCTGGCGGGTCTGGTTCCCGGCTCCCACCCGGACCTGGCCCGGGAGGTGGTGGTGGTGAGCGCCCACTACGATCACGTGGGCGTGGGCGACGTGGTGCAGGGGGACTCCATCTACAACGGCGCCGACGACGACGGGTCCGGTGTCCTGGCCGCCCTGGAGGTGGCCAGGGCCATGGCCGCCGCACCCCCTCCCCGGAGCGTGCTGGTCCTTCTCACCACCGCCGAGGAGTTCGGCATCCGGGGGGCCCGGTGGTACGTGGACCACCCGGCGGTTCCCCTGGCCCGGACGGTGGCGGACCTGAACCTGGAGATGGTGGGCCGTCCGGATCCGAAGGTGGGAGGACCCGGGTGGTCCTGGCTCACCGGGTGGGACGAGAGCGCGATCCGGGAGACGGTCCGGGGGGCGGGGGTGCCCGTGGGCCCCGATCCCCGTCCCTGGCGACGGTACCACCACCGCTCCGACCACGTGGCCTTCGTCCGGGCCGGAGTGATGGCCCACACCCTCTCCTCCTACGGGGACCATTCGGACCTCCACCGGCCCTCGGACGAAGTGGAGGCCGTGGACTTCCGGCACCTGGCCACCGTGATCCAGTCCGTGGTGGGGCTGACCCGGGAGCTGGCGTCTACGACCCTACCAGAATCGCCGGCACCAGGAAGGTCGCCGTCAGGGTGATGACGGTGATGGCCACCAGATTCATCCAGAAGCCCGCCTTCACCATCCGGGGGATGGTGAGGTACTTGGAGCCGAAAACGATGGCGTTCGGGGGCGTGGCCACCGGAAGCATGAAGGCCATGGAAGCCGCCATGGCCGCCGTGGCCATGAGGGTGAGGGCCGGATAGCCCAGACCCGCTCCCACCCCCACCATGATGGGCATGGCCATGGTGGAGGTGGCGGTATTGGAGGTGACCTCCGTGAGGAAGACGAAGAGGGCCGCCACCACCCCCAGGAGGGCCATGGTGGGCAGGGCTCCCAGACTCCCCACCCCGCCTCCGATCCAGGCGGCCAACCCCGTCTGGTCCATGGCCCGGGCCAGGGAGAGGCCGCCGCCGAAGAGGATGAGGACGCCCCAGGGCATCCTGCGGGCCGTGGCCCAGTCCAGGGCGAAGGTCCCCTTCTTCCAGTCCACGGGAAGGAGGAAGAGGAGCATGGCCGCCGCCATGGCGATGGTGGAGTCCCGGACCCCGGGGGCGAAGGTGTTGATCCCCGGGATGGTCACCACCCCGAAGTCCTTCGGGGAGCGAAGAATCCAGGAGACGGCGGCCAGGACGAAGATCACGCCCACGATCCGCTCCCCCCGACTCATGGACCCGAGCCCGGATCGCTCCTCCTGGATGACCTGTCCCGCATCCCCGGCGATGCGTCCCGGGGGGTGGAGGACCTGGACCAGGAGGACCCAGGCCACGGGCAGGAAGACCACCGTCACCGGAAGCCCCACGGTCATCCACTGCATGAACCCGATCTGCACGTCCAGGAGCTCCTCGGCCGCCGCGGCCATGACGGCGTTGGGGGGTGTGCCGATGAGGGTGGCCACCCCACCGATGGAGGCGCCGTAGGCGATGCCCAGCATGAGGGCGATGCCGAAGGGGAAGGCGTGGTCCTCCCCGTCCAGGTCTTCCGGTCGGAAGACCTCGGCCACGGCCATGGCGATGGGAAGCATCATGGTGGCGGTGGCCGTGTTGGAGATCCACATGGAGAGGAAGGCGGTGGCCACCATGAAGCCCAGGACCAGTCGTTTGGGTCCTGTGCCCACGAAGGCCATGATGGCCAGGGCCATGCGCCGGTGCAGGCCCCACCGCTCCATGGCCAGGGCAATGAGGAATCCGCCCATGAACAGGAAGATCAGCTCGTTGGCGTAGGGCGCTGCCGCCGACGGCATCTCCAGGATGCCCAGAGTCGGGAAGAGGGCCAGGGGAAGGAGGGCCGTGGCGGGAATGGGAATGGCTTCCGTCATCCACCACACGGCCATGAGGGTGGCCACGGCCGCAGCCCGCCACCCCTCCGGGGAGAGATCGGCAGGCCCGGGCACGGCCAGCATGAGGAGGAAGAGTAGGGCGCCTCCCAGGAGGCCGATGCGACGAGCTGGTCTCATCCGGAGCCGTCCCCTGCCGGGGTCTTGGGAATCCACGGGTACCGTGCTGCGCTACGCGGGGTATCTTGAACCTCACTCCCCGGTGGGGGCAAGCGGAGAGACCCCCGCCGGCCGTCGGGACCCCGGTGAGGCCGGGCCAACCAGGAGGATGGATCGGTGTCGAACCCAATGGAACCCAGGAGGCCCGGGGCATCGGAGTCCCTGGTCTCGGAGCTCATGATGCCTCACCAGGTGAACAATCACGGAAACGTGTTCGGAGGGGTGATCCTGTCCATGGTGGACCGGGCCGCCGGCGTGGCCGCCATGCGCCATGCCGGCCGACCCTGCGTCACCGTCTCCTTCGACCGGGTGGAGTTCAAGGAACCCATCTTCACCGGTGAGCTGGTGACCTGCCGGGCCCGGGTGAACTACGTGGGTCGGACCTCCATGGAGATCGGGGTCCGGGTGGAGGCGGAGAATCTTTTGGAGGGCATCACCCGGCACACGAACACCTGCTTCCTCACCTTCGTGGCCATCGACGAGCACCACCGGCCGGTACCCGTGCCACCCCTGGAGCTGGAGACCGAGGAGGACCACAAGCGGCACCGGGAGGGCAAGCGTCGGAGGGAGGTCCGCATGGCCCTGGACGAGGAGCTGGAGAGCTCCCCATGAAGGCGGTCTCCTTCCGGGTCTCCGTGCCCCGCTATCTCCTGGCCCGGACCCTGGGGGGGCTCACCACCTCCGTCACCCTGGGCAGGCTCGGCGGCCTGAGGTACCGGGACGTCCCCCGACCCCGCCTTCCAGGGGACGACTGGGCCCGGCTGGAGGTCCTGTCCTGCGGGATCTGCGGCACGGACCTGGGCAACCTCACCTTCTCCGCCAGCCCGGCCCTGGAGCCGTTCGCTTCCTTCCCCGCCGTCCTGGGCCACGAGATCCTGGCCCGGGTCCGTGAGGTGGGACCAGGGGTGCGGCGTGTGAGCCCCGGGGACCGGGTGGTGGTGGATCCTCTCATCTCCTGCCGGGTCCGGGGCTATAGGCCGGAGGATTTCTGCCCTTCCTGTGCCCGGGGGCTTCCGGCCACCTGCGGAAATGTCGGAGAGGCGGGCCCCCTGGAGGTGGACGGCAGGCCCCTGGCCCCGGGGATGCTCCTGGGCTACCACCGGGACCTTCCCGGGGGATGGGGAGAGGAGGTGGTGGCCCACGAGAGCCAGCTCTTCTCCGTGCCGGAAGCCATGGAGGAGGGTGTGGCGGTCCTCACCGAGCCCCTGGCCATTGCCGTCCACGCCGTGCTCCGAGCCCAGGAAGACGCGGCGGGCCCGGTCCTGGTCATGGGAAGCGGGCCCATGGCCATGGCCACCCTGTGGGCCCTCCGTGCCACGGGCTACGAGGGCGGCCTGGTGGCCCAGGCCAAGCGGCCAAGGGAGATGGAGCTGGCCCGCCTCATGGGGGCCGACCAGGTGGTCCGCCCCGGGGAAGAGGCCCGGGATGCCCTGGTGGACACCGGCGCCATGGCCTACCAGCCCCTGGTGGGACCCGAAGTCTACGCCGGGGGGGGCTTCCCGGTGATCTACGACTGCGTGGGGAATCGGGGAAGCCTGGACCAGGCCCTGCGCTACGCCGCTCCCCGGGCACGCCTGGTGGTTCTGGGCTGCGCGGCCCGGGTGCCGAAGATGGACCTCACCTTCCTCTGGGCCCGGGAGCTGGAGGTATGGGGCGTCTACGGATACGGGAAGGAGCCGGGGGACCCGGGGGAGCGCCACACCTTCGACGTCACCCTGGAGCTCCTGCAACGGACGTCCAGGCCGGTGGATCGCCTCCTGACCCATGTCTTCCCCCTCCGGCAGTTCCGGGACGCTCTGAAGGCGGCGGCCAGCCGGGGCAAGAGCGGGGCCATGAAGGTGGCTATGACTCCCGGGTCTCCTTGATGGCTTCCTGGAGGGCGTCGAAGGCCAACAGGGCGCACTTGATGCGGACCGGAAACTTGCTCACTCCCTGAAGGGCCCTGAGATCGCCCAACTGTTTGTCCCGGGCCACGTCCTCGTCGCCGTGCATCATGTCGGTGAACTTGCCGGCCAGCTCTTCGGCCTCGGAGAGCTTCGTGCCCTTCAGGAGGTTCGTCATCATGGAGACCGAGGCCTGGGAGATGGAGCACCCCTGCCCCACGTGCTTCGCCTCGATGATCTCGTCGTCCTCGATGCGAAGCTGGAGACGGATCTCGTCGCCGCAGACCGGGTTCGCCATGTGGATCTCCACGGTCTTGTCCGGGAGCTCTCCCTTGTTCCGGGGTTTCCGGTAGTGGTCCAGGATGAGCTGCTGGTACAGGGAGTTCAGGTTCAGGTCCGTCATGGCGGCTGCTAGCTCCCGAAGATTCCCTGGACGACCCGGAGCCCGTCCACGAGACGGTCCACGTCATCCGGGGTGTTGTAGAGGGCAAAGGACGCCCGGGTGGTGGCCGACAGCCCCAGGTGGCGCATCACCAGTTGGGCGCAGTGGTGTCCGGCCCGGATGGCCACCCCTTCCGAGTCCAGGATGGTGGCGATGTCGTGGGGATGGGCGTCCCCGAGGCCGAAGGAGATGGCGCCGGAACGCTCACGGGGATCCTCCGGGCCGTAGATGGTCACGTCCGGCAGGGCCCGCATCTTCTCCAGGGCGTAGGCCAGGAGGTCGGTCTCGTGCTTCCGGATGTTCTCATACCCGGCCCCCTCCATGAAGTCCACCGCTGCGGCGGCCCCCACGGCCCCGGCGATGTTCGGGGTTCCCGCCTCGAACTTGTGGGGGATCTTGGCCCAGGTGCTGTGGTCCCGCTCCACCACGCTGATCATCTCTCCCCCGCCCTGGTAGGGGGACATCTCCTCCAGGATCTCCTTCCGGGCCCAGAGGGCTCCGATCCCCGTGGGGCCGCACATCTTGTGGCTGGAGAAGACGTAGAAGTCGCAGCCCAGCTCCCCCACGTCCACCTTCCGGTGGGGCACCGCCTGGGCTCCGTCCACCAGGACCCGGGCACCCCGGGCCTGGGCCGCCTCCACGATGGTCTTCACCGGGTTCACCGTCCCCAGGGCGTTGGAGATGTGGGTGACGCCCACCAGGCGGGTCCGGGGGGTGAGGAGCTCCTCCAGGTCCTCCAGGCGCAGTCGCCCCTCCTCGTCCATCTCCAGGTATTTGAGGGTGGCCCCCTTCCGCTGGGCCAGGAGCTGCCAGGGGACGATGTTGGAGTGGTGCTCCATGGTGGTGAGGAGGATCTCGTCTCCCTCCCCCACCTGGTCCATTCCCCAGGAGGCGGCCACCAGGTTGATGGCCTCCGTGGTTCCCCGGGTCCAGATGACCTCGCTGGCCTCCGACGCCCCGAGCCAGTCGGCTACCCGGGCCCGGGCGTCCTCGTAGGCCACCGTGGCCCGTCGGCTCAATTCGTGGATGCCCCGGTGGACGTTGGCGTTGTCCAAGCGGTAGTAACGCTCCACCACGTCCAGGACCGCCTCGGGCTTCTGGGAGGTGGCGGCGTTGTCCAGGTAGGCCAGGGGCTTGCCGTTCACCTCCTGGTTCAGGGCGGGGAAAGCCCGACGGAGGGCTTCGACGTCGAAGGCGGGATGGGCGGTTAGCGTGGACACAGCCTGGGCTCTCTCTCGGTTGAGGTTGAAGCCCTGTCGGCTGCCGTAGAGAGCCGCCAGAGCATTCAGTTCGTTTGAACGTACACCTGACCGTCCCGAACCTCCACGGGGAACGTCTTCACCGGCTTCACCGCCGGAAGTCCCCGGGCCGCTCCGGAGGCGGCGTCGAAGCGGGCGCCGTGGTACTGGCAAACCACCAGCTTGCCCTCCATCTCCCCGTCGGAGAGGGGAAAGTCCTCGTGGGAGCACCGGTCCAGGAGGGCATGAATCGTTCCCTCCACGTTGGCCAGCACCACCGGCTCGTCTCCCACCATGACGGAGCGCAGCGACCCCGGAGGACAGTCCTCCAGGGTCGCCACCTTGATCCAATCGGTCATGCTCGTCCTCCGAAAGCCCGGACCAACAGCCTCTACACCTGTCGCAGCTTCTCTTCGATGACGTTCGTCACCTTCTCCACCACGCCGCCCAGGGGCAGCCGGGAGAGAACCTCGCCCAGGAAGCCCATGACCACAAGACGCTCCGCCTGTTCCCGGGTCAGACCCCGGCTCATGAGGTAGAAGCGGGACTCGGCGTCCAACTGCCCCACGGTGGCCCCGTGTGAGCACCGGACGTCGTCGGCCTCGATCTCCAGGTTGGGTAGTGAATCGGCCCGGGCGTGGTCGGAGAGGAGGAGATTCCGGTTCGTCTGGTAGGCGTCCGTCTTCTGGGCGCCCCTGTGGACCCGGATCACCCCTCGGAAGACGGAGCGGGACTCGTCGTCCAGGGCTCCCTTGTAGAGGAGGTCGCTGGACGTGTTGGCCGCCACGTGATCCTGGCTGGTGTTGTGGTCGAAGTGCTGGTCCGAGTCCCCGAAGTAGAGCCCCAGCATGTCCGAGTTGGCCCCGGGACCCAGGAGGCGGGCGTTCAGGTCCACCCGGGTGGTGGTGGCCCCCATGCTCACGTTCAGGGTGTCCAGGGTGGAGTCCCGCTGGGCCAGGGTGCGCTGGGACGCCTGGTAGAAGGCCTCCCGGCCCAGCCGCTGCAGGGACACGTACTGGACCTGGGCGCCCTGCTTGGCGATGACCTCCACCGCCGACGAGACCAGGGTATGGGCGTCCAGGTCGTCGGAGATGACCTCGTCCACGTAGGACACCTGGCTCCCGGGCTCCGCCACGATGAGGGTCCGGTTGAAGAAAGCGGCACCGGACTGGGCGATCCACCGGGTGATGCGCACCGGGAGGTCCAGCCGGACCCCGCGAGGCACGTGGAGAAGGATGCCGTCGGTCCAGAGGGCGGCGTTCAGAGCCTCGAACTTCCCCTGCTCCGGGGGCAGGGCCTCCTGGGCCAGATGCTCCTTCAGCAGCTCGGGGTGGGCCCGGACCGCCTCCCGGAGGGACATGAGTACGACGCCCTTCTCCTGGAGCTCCTCCAGGAGGTCCACGTGGATGACCTGACCGTCGATGCCCCAGAGATGGCCCGAGGCGTCGTGGTCGGCCAGCATGGTCTCCTGGAGCCCCTTGGGACAGGCCTCGAAGTCGTCCTTGCACTCGGACTTCTCGGGCCAGGACAGGGCCTCCAGGTCCAGCTTCCGGTTCAGGTCGGTGTAGCGCCACTCCTCCAGCTTCGTCGTGGGCATGGGGGTCTTCTCGTAGACGTCCCACGCATGGTGGCGGAGGGTGCGAAGCCACTCCGGGTCGAAGGCCGAGACGGTCTGGACGGTTCCCTTGTTGAGAACGCCGGTGACCCCCTCGACTCTGTCACTGCTCACGGCGGTATCGGCCATGGTACGGTTCGTTTCCTGAGCGTCTGAATTCACGTCGTGTTCACGGAGTGTTCACGGATTTCCGGGATTGGTCGGCCTCAGCCCACCGAACCCTCCATCTCCAGCTCGATGAGCCGGTTCAGCTCCACGGCGTACTCCAGGGGGAGCTCCTTGGCGATGGGCTCGATGAACCCCCGGACGATGAGAGCCATGGCCTCCTCCTCCGACATGCCCCGGCTCATGAGGTAGAAGAGCTGCTCTTCTCCCACCTTGGAGACCGTGGCCTCGTGCCCCACGTTGGCATCCCTCTCTTCGATCTCGATGTAGGGATACGTGTCCGTCCGGGAGGTGTCGTTGATGAGGAGAGCGTCGCACTCCACGTTGGACTTGGCGTGGGAGGCTCCCTCGTAGACCTTGGCCAGGCCCCGGTACGAGCTCCGCCCCGTGCCCCTGGAAATGGACTTGGAGACGATGGACGAGGTGGTCCGGGGCGCGGCATGGACGACCTTGCCCCCGGTATCCTGGTGCTGGCCGTTCCCGGCGTAGGCGATGGAGAGGATCTCTCCGTGGGCCCCCTCCTCCATGAGAAAGCAGGAGGGGTACTTCATGGTGAGCTTGGAGCCCAGGTTCCCGTCCAGCCACTCCATGTGGGCGTTCCGGTGCACCATGGCCCGCTGGGTCACCAGGTTGTACATGTTGTTCGACCAGTTCTGGATCGTGGTGTAGCGGAACCGGGCGCTGGGCTTCACGATGATCTCGATGACCCCGGAGTGGAAGGACTCCGTGGAGTAGACCGGCGCCGTGCACCCCTCGATGTAGTGGGCGTGGGAGCCCTCGTCGGCGATGATGAGGGTCCGCTCGAACTGGCCCATCTTCTCCTGGTTCACCCGGAAGTAGGCCTGCAGCGGGGTCTCCAGCTCCACCCCCTTGGGGATGTAGACGAAGGAGCCCCCGGACCACACCGCCGAGTTCATGGCGGCGAACTTGTTGTCGTGGGCGGGGATCACCGTCCCGAAGTGCTCCCGGAAGAGCTCGGGATGGTTCTTCAAGCCCTCCTCGATGGAGTCGAAGATGACCCCCTTCTCCTCCCACTCCGCCTTCAGGGAGTGGTAGACCATCTCCGACTCGTACTGAGCCCCGACCCCCGCCAGGATCTTCTGCTCCGCCTCCGGGATGCCCAGCCGCTCGAACGTATCCTTGATGTTCTCCGGCACGTCCTCCCAGGAGTGCTCCATGCGGTCCTGGGGCCGGACGTAGAAGTAGATCTCCTTCAGGACGTCCTCCAGCCCGGAGAGATCGCCTCCCCACCGGGGCATGGGCTTGGAGAAGTAGATCTCCAGGGCCTTGAGGCGAAGCTCCAGCATCCACTCCGGCTCCTCCTTCTGGGCGGAGATCTGCCGGACCACTTCTTCGCTCAGTCCCGGCTGGGTGCGAAAGACGTGCTTTTCCTCGTCGACGAAGTGGTACTTGTATTCGTCGAGTCCGAGATCTTTGACGACTTCATTCTGCGGCATATCGGCTTCCCTGTAGGTACGTCAGCAACAGTCCGGGGCGGTCCCGCTTCAGCTCTCCGCCGTCTCGTACTCCTTGTAGACGGCGTAGCCCTCCTCCTCCAGCTCCAGCGCCACCTCCGGTCCCCCGGTCCGGGCGATCTTGCCGTCCACGATCACGTGGACCACGTCGGGCTTGATGTAGTTCAGCAGGCGCTGATAGTGGGTGATGAGGAGCACGGACATGGTCGGGTCCTCCGTGGTGAGGGTGTTGACTCCTTCCGCCACCACCTTGAGGGCGTCGATGTCAAGGCCCGAGTCCGTCTCGTCCATGACGGCCATGGCCGGTCGGAGCAGGGCCATCTGGAGGATCTCGTTCCGCTTCTTTTCTCCCCCGCTGAAGCCGTCGTTCACGGGCCGCTCGGCAAAGGAGGGATCCATGTCCAGGAGCTTCATCCGGTCCAGGAGCTCGTCCTGGAAGTCGAAGAGGTCCAGCTCCTCACCCTCGGGAAGGTGGGCCTGCTTCGCCGTCCGGAGAAAGTTGGCGATGGACACCCCGGGGATCTCCACCGGGTACTGGAAGGCCAGGAACAGTCCGGCCTTGGAGCGCTCGTCGGGCTCCAACTCCAGGATCTCCTCCCCCTTGAAGAGGATGCTCCCTTCCGTGACCTCGTACTCCGGGTGGCCGGCGATGACCTTGGCCAGGGTGCTCTTTCCCGAGCCGTTGGGACCCATGATGGCATGGATCTCCCCCTGGGGGATCTCCAGGTTCAGGTCGTGGAGGATCTCGGTCCCTTCCTCGGCCACCTGGGCGTGGAGGTTCTTGATCTGGAGAATCGGCGAGTCGCTCATTCGTCCTCTAATCGTTGGTTGTGGGCCCGAGGGGGGTTGGGTCAGGGGCTCCGTTCTCTGGGTGCCCCCTCGAGAGGGCGTCCCCTCGAAACCGGCTGTCCGTGTCGCTAATCGAGAATGATTCTCTTTTTCAGAAAGCTACATGGTTCCGGGGCCGGGTCAAGGCCCCAGGGGGCTTTCTCCTGTGTGTGGCCCCCTCCTTCGACCCCTGGTCCACCCGGGTCCCCTGGGCTCGTTCCCCTGGACCCTGTCACCGGGGTCCGTGCCTACCCCGGCCCGGAGAGGAAGTGCCTGGTGGATTCAGAATCCGGCGGCGGCCCTGATCACACGGTCGATACCCTCCCGGACCAAGCCGGAGGGAAGGCCTGAACCGTTCGTCAGGACGCTGAAGATCAATTCTCTCCCCTGCCGGGTGATAAGATAACCGCTGAGGGAGTTGACGTGGGTGATGGTTCCGGTCTTGGCGAAGACCCTCCCCTCCAGGCCGGAGAGCCGGCTCCGGAGGGTGCCCTCCTCCTCTCCCGGCTCCGCCAGGGCCCGGCGGTAGAGGTGGGCGTGGGGGGAGCGGTGCATGTAGCGGAGGATCTCCACCAGGCCCCTGGGGGTGACCAGGTTGTAGGCGGCCAGGCCCGAGGCGTCCCGGAAGGTGAAGTCCAGGGAGTCCGCCCCCACTTCTTCCACCAGGAACGTCCGCTCCACACGGAACCCTTCCCTCCAGCTCCCCTCCAGCCCCCGTTCCATGCCCAGGGTCCGGAGAAGCTGCTCGGTCATCCAGTTCTGGCTCGGCTCCAGGATGGCCTCCACGATCTCCGACAGGGGAGGGGAGGTCAGGGAGGCCAGTGGCTGGGAGCCGGGGCACCGGGGAAGGAGGAGCTGAGGGTCCAGGTCGGCGGCTGGGGCTTGGCGCCGGGCCGGCTCTTCCGGAGGCTCGGGGGGCACCCGTCCCGAGAGGCAGGGACCGGGCCCCAGGGGCTCCCCGGGT
>Ga0207797_1000233_pt1 | contig 41471 bp, 42 predicted proteins | sample PRCRCaboRojoPR_6_FD_187275 | JGI IMG/M metagenome (GOLD analysis project Ga0207797, IMG submission 187275) | Marine sediment microbial community from Cabo Rojo, Puerto Rico - PR CR 10% Liquid 1 (SPAdes) | ecosystem: Environmental > Aquatic > Marine > Coastal > Sediment | place: Cabo Rojo, Puerto... | reverse complement strand
GGCAGGTTGGCGACGATGCTCGGGATCGTCTCCCAGAGGCTCGGTGAGGGGGTGATCGGAATGCGAAGGAGATGCTCCGCCTGGTGGAAGGCGATGAGGATGCCGGCTCCCGTGGAGAAGCCGACCACCATGGAATCGGACACGAAGTTGACGAGCATGCCGAGGCGGGCGAATCCCATGATCAGGTGGAAGCTTCCCACCATGACGGCGAGGAGACCGGCGGCGGCGAGGTACTCGACGGACCCGGGCTCCGCCACAGTAAGCAAGGTAGAAAGCGTCAGCAGCGATATGGCGTTTGTCGGACCTGACGTCAGCTGGTTGGACGACCCCCACAAGGCGCCCATGATTGAGGCGACGATGGCGGTGTAGAGCCCCATCCTCACTGGAAGGCCGGCGATGAGGGCGTAGCTCATCGCCTGGGGGAGCATCACGACGGCTACGGTGAGGCCGGCGATCAGATCGGGACGCAGGTTCCCAAGCTCGTAGTTCCGCACAATGTGGACCGGCCTGGTGAGAAGCTGTGCGACGAATTGGATTTCCTCCGCGACTGGGCCCTTAGCTTTCATTTTCCATCACCATCTGGTCTCAGTAGACCCTACTTGTTCAAATGCGATCTGTCGATCTAAGGCAAGGACGGGGATGCCGCTGCGCTTACGGCAATCCCCTGGGAGCAATCTTGGATCTACTCAGTCCACGCCCCGCGATTTGTCACCACCCTTTGTGGACCATGGCTGGCTCTCTCGGCCCCGTTCCCTCCAGCAAGACTGGATCCTCCGATCCCACAGATTGTACACCAGAGGTGCGAGCGGGGGAAGCTGAGTTTGCTAGAGAGGGGGAGCATCCTCGTTTTGTGCTTTTGAGGCGTTTGATATACAATATGACCGAAGTGGCCTCCGCCCCGACGACGGGCCACGGTCTGCGCATTCCGATCTGAGAAGAAAGGAGGCAAGGACGATCCATCACTGATCGCGCCGGTCTACAGCCATTTCATCCCGTGCCACGACCCCCTCTCTGGCAACCTTGAGACCTGAGAGAACGTCCCTACGAAGAGGACAGTTGAAGAACTGGAGTCTGGGAGGCTCATACGATGGAATTCACCGATATCTTCTGGATCTTCCTTGTTGGCGCATCCGTGCTACCAGCCATTCGGCAGAAGCTACGTGAGATCGCCCGCCTGCGCAAGCTGAGGGAGTTGGAGAAGAGACGGAACTCCCGCGCTATCGCCCTTATCCATCGCCAGGAGACCATGGCTTTCCTGGGTATCCCCCTCTTCCGCTACATCGACATCGATGATTCCGAACAGATCCTGCGGGCGATCCGAATGACCGACTCCGACGTGCCCATCGACCTCATTCTGCATACACCAGGTGGGCTCGTGCTGGCAGCGGAGCAAATCGCCTACGCTCTCTGCGCTCACGAGGCGGACGTCACCGTCTTCGTGCCGCACTACGCTATGTCCGGTGGCACACTGATTGCGCTGGCAGCTGACCAAGTGATGATGGATGAGAACGCCGTGCTGGGACCGGTGGATCCCCAACTGAAGGACATGCCGGCGGCCTCGATCCTCAGTGCAGCAAGCAAAAAGGACGTCAACGAGCTGGATGACCAGACGCTGATCCTCGCCGACGTCGGAGAGAAAGCTATCAAGCAAGTGAAGCAGACAGTCATCCGAATCGTCGCCCATCGGGCTGACCGGGAGCAAGCAGAAGAGATGGCCGAGACGCTGGCCACCGGTACGTGGACCCACGACTACCCGATCACGGTCACTGAGGCGAGAGCCCTGGGCGTGCCGGTGAGCATCGACGTACCTGAAGAGGTCTACGAGCTGATGGATCTCTACCCGCAGACAGCGCAGCGACGCCCCTCGGTTGAATACATCCCGACGCCGTACCGGGACAACGAACGGTCACCGGCATCCGGAAGAGATTAGTGCACAAGGCTCGACCCGCGTTGATCACAGAGGTGCCAGGCACTGAAAGGACGTCGGCTTCTGTCGCTGTGCCCCAATGTCTGAAAGGTGGCAGGCACTGCGAGGATCTTTCGAGGAGAGCTGAGATCTCCCACGTGACGTTGATCCACCCAAGGAGGTGATCTCCCTCAAGAAAAAGACGCTTGTTACGCCTGGCGCGAAGGCGCCTGCATCACAGCTCAGGCATTACCCAAGGAGGCAAACGGTATGAGCCTAAAGAGGCGTGTTGCCATCGTGGGCGCAGGCTGGAGCGGCTTCCGCTCCATCTCGCCCGATCTATCATACAAAGAACTGATGTATGATGCCGCCGTCCAGGCCTACGAGGATGCCGGCATCGATCCCCGACGCGACGTAGACAGCTTCGTCACCGTGGGTGAGGACTACAACGAGGGCACCAGCATCTTCGACGAGTACGTCCCAGATCAGCTGGGCGCTCTCCACAGGCCCGTCCAAACGATCACGGGCGAAGGTATCCACGGCCTGGCGGCCGCGGTGATGCAGATCCTCACCGGACAGTTCGACATCATCGTCGTCGAGGGGCACAGCAAGGCCTCCAACATCCTCACCCTGCCGTACATTCTCGCCTTCGCCTTTGATCCTGTCTTCAACCGCCCGCTTGGCGTCCATCCTACGTTCGTGGCCGGTATGGAGATGCTGCGCTATCTGGCCGAGACGGCCACCACCCACGAGGAATGTGCGGCCGTCGTCGCCAAGAACCGGAACAACGCTCTCTCTAACCCGCTGGCGGGGTTTGGCGCTGTGCTCTCTATTGACGACGTCCTCACCTCAGAGCCGATCGCCGAGCCGCTCACGCAGCTGGAGTGCGCCAGCCACAGCGATGGCGCGATTGTCCTCGTGCTTGCTTCCGGCGAGACGGCAGCGACTCTCACGGACCAGCCGATATGGGTGCGGGGCGTCGGATGGGCCAACGACACGTTCAGACTGGAGAGTCGGCCGTGGGGCGATGCACGGTATGCTCGGGCTGCCGGCGAGATGGCCTTCCGCACCGCCGACATCAAGAGCCCCAGACAGGAGATCGATTTCGCCGAGATCGACGACACGTTCGCCTACAAGGAACTACAGCACATGGAGGCCCTGGGCCTCTTTCCACCGGGCGTGGCCGGGGAATGGACCCTTGCGGGCGGGACGGAGCGCACCGGAGAGTTTCCGGTCAACCCGTCCGGCGGCGCTCTCGGCCAGGGTCATCTGCTCGACGCGACGGGCCTGGCTCGCGTGCTGGAGGTCGTTCTCCAACTCCGCGGTGAGGCCGGACAGAGACAGATCGACGGTGCCGAGGTCGGGCTGGCCTTCGGTTGGCGCGGCGTGCCCACCACTGGCGGTGCGGCCGTCGTCTTGAGCAGTTAGGAGGCGACCGATGTACGTAAAACGCATGAAGCGGAGCAACCAGCGAGTCGCCGTGGTCGGCGCGGGGATGACCAAGTTTGTGCGACGAGCACAAGAGACATCCAAGGAGCTATCGTGGGAAGCTGCTCATCTGGCGCTGGCGTCCTGCGACCTGACATTAGACGACATTGACGCGGTGGTAATCGGCACAGCGCCGGATGCCTTCGACGGGGTTCACATGAAGAGCGAGTACCTCTCCGATAGCTGCGGGGGGTGGGGCAAGCCGGTCATTCGAGGCTACGTAGGTGGCGGCACGGGCGTCTTCGCCGCGATCCAGGGCTGGTATCACGTCGCCAGCGGCCTCTTTGACACCGTTCTGGTCGTCTGCGAGGAGAAGATGTCCTCGTGCCAGCCTCATCCGCAGGCTGCTTTTCTGACGATCTTCGATCATACCACAGAGCGCCCTTTGAAGCCGAACCTGCTCTGGATCTTCGCCCTCGAGATGAACGCCTATATGCACCGCTACGGGTTGAGCAAACGGGACATCGCCACCGTCTCCGTCAAGAACAAACGGAACGCAGCGCTTCACCCCGCCGCGCTGCTGGGCGACCCGGATATCACGGTGGAGGACGTTCTCGACTCGCCCGTCCTAGCATGGCCCGTTCAGCGGCTAGACGTCAGCCCGGTCACGGATGGTGCTGTGGCCCTGGTCATCAGCGCCAGCCACGTCGCTCGCCGGGTGACGGACAAGCCGGTCTGGATTGAGGGCGTAGGCTGGAACCTGGACACGGCCTACTGGACCAACCGTGACCTCTCCTATCCCGTCTACGTAGAGGAGGCGGCCCGCATGGCGTACGACATGGCCGGCATCACCGAGCCGCGAAAGGAGATCCACATCGCCGAACCCTACGACCCGTTCGACTATAAGGAGCTCCACCATCTGGAGGGCTTGATGCTCTTCGACAAGGGAGAGGCACCGAAGGCCGCCGCGGACGGCGTGACCCAACGTGATGGCGATCTGCCCGTCTGCCCGTCGGGCGGCTTGCTGGGGGTAGGAAACCCGATCGCCGCCGCCGGGCTTATGAAGGTCGGGGAGATCTTCTGGCAGCTGCGCGGTGAAGCGGGCGCTCGACAAGTCCCCGGCAACCCGAGGCGTGGCTTGGCACAAGCGTGGGGCGATCTGATGCAGGTAGGCACCGTGATTGTGATGGGCGTGTAGGGAGGAAAACCATGGAAGAGCTTGTCTACGATAGCGTGTATCTTCGCCGCGAGGATTTCGAGGAGCGACCCGACTCGACGCAGGAACCCGTGCTCTTTGAAACGTGGGATCCGAACGCCCAGTACGCATGGGACGCTGGTGTCGCGATCGGTCGCTACCTGCAGGACCTGAAAGCAGGAAGACTGATCGGCCGCCACTGCCCAGAGTGTGATCGGGTCCTGATACCGCCGCGCATGTTCTGCGAATCGTGCTTCTGCGCCACGGACCACTGGGTCCCGCTGGAGGATACGGGCACGGTTCTGACCTTCTCGCGATGCTACGTGACCTGGGATATGGTCTATCTGGAGGACCCTATGATGCCAGCGGTCATCGAGATCGATGGCGCTGCGCCGGGTATGGGGATTATGCATTTGCTCGGGGACGTCGATCCAGATGCCCTAGAGATCGGCATGCGGGTTGAGGCGGTCTGGAAGCCGCCGACCGACCGCACGGGGGCCATCACCGACATCGCGTACTTCAGGCCCCTGGAGCCCGCAGAGGAATAGGGAGAGTGGCCAATGAGTCTGTTAGACCGCATTCAACACCTGGATGACGCACTGTCATGGAAGGGCGATATGCCCACCCAGGGCCGGTACACGGCCGGCATCGCCGGTGAACGCTTCTTCCGTGCCATCAAGGAGGATGGTCAATTCCTGGCCACCGTCTGCCTGGACTGCGACATTACGTACATGCCGCCGCGCCTCTATTGCGAGCAATGCTTCGCGCATCTGGATGAGTGGGTGGAGGTGGCCCCGGCAGGACACGTGCACACCTTCACCGTCGTGCATCGAGACCTCGACGAGCAGATGCTCCCGGAACCGCGCATCGTGGCCTTCGTCGTCCTGGACGAGACCGATGGTGGCCTGGTGCACTACCTCGACGAGGTCGAGCCGGACGAGATCTACCTGGGTATGGCTGTTGAACCGGTATTGAAGGAGAAGGAGCAGCGTCAGGGAAGCATCAACGACATCAAGTACTTCCGCCCTGCAGGGGGCACGGCCTAGTCGCCTGCTGAACCGTGGGAGAAGAACCGCGTAGGCCAAAGATGACGCCATTCGGGAAGCACATCTCAGGAGGCCGGGAGGACCGCGATGGATCACCCGGCCTCAGCGCCCGGGACGGACTGGTAGGCAGGCCGATCATCCACCTGGTTTCTGTCCAGGGTGTGGTGATCCACCAGCCTACCGGCGCCCGGCGACTGAGCGAGTGGTTAGCGGCACCGTCACCCCATTAGACGATGCTAGAGACCCTGCGTGACCGCTTGGCGCCGGCATACGGCCGCTTCTGGCGTTCCGAGACCGTTGTGATGCTCACGATGGCCCTTCTCGTCGGCTTGGGCAGCGGGTTCGGAGCCGTGGCCTTCCGCCGGCTGATCGAGACCGCACACACTTTCTTCTTCGAGACACTCGCGGATTGGCTGAGCTACGTTCCGGCCCCGACGTCTCTGCGCTCCTCCACGGTCGTTGTGATCCCGGCATTAGGGGGCCTTCTGGTCGGTCTCATCGCTCGCTTCCTCGCTCCCGAGGCCCAAGGGCCCGGGGTGTCGAGGGTTATGGAAGCGCTGGCCCTGGAAGGAGGACGCATCCGCCCGGTCGTCATCGCAGCCAGGCCCATAGCGACCTCCCTAAGCCTAGGGAGCGGCGGCTCTGGCGGACGCGAGGGTCCCGTTGTCCAGCTTGGTTCGGCCATTGGATCCGCATTGAGCCAGCTCGCACGCCTTTCCGACGAGCGGACGAAGAACCTGGTCGCCTGTGGAGCTGCTGGCGGGGTTGCTGCCACCTTCAACGCTCCCCTGGCAGGGGTTATGTTCGCACTAGAGGTACTCCTGGCAGAGTTCGGTCTGGTCCAATTTGCGAGCGTGGTCGTGGCTGCGGTTGCCGCCAGCGTCATCGGACATGCTTATTTCGGCGACGTACCGGCCTTCCCCTTCCCGCCGTCCGTGACCCCCGAGACGTGGGAGCTACCTATGTACGCGCTGCTGGGGGTCGCGAGTGCTCTGACCGGGGTGGCGTTCATCCGCGTTCTATACACCGTGGATGACCTCTTCGAGCGACAGCGCCTTCCGTCCTACCTGAAGCCCGCCCTGGGCGGACTGCACGTCGGTCTGCTCGGGCTCTGGTTTCCACAAGTGCTGGGGGTAGGCTACGAATCGATCGAGGCAGTCCTCTTCAATCGACTCACCGTGACCTCGATCGTCATCCTGGGAGCGCTGAAGGTCGTGGCCACCTCGCTGACTATAGGGTCGGGCGGCTCTGGAGGCATCTTCGGCCCCTGCCTGTTCATCGGAGCAATGCTTGGCGGCCTCTTCGGCCAGGTCGTACATCAGGGCCCACCAGGTTCCGCGGTGCCCTCCTCCTATGCCCTGGTGGGTATGTCCGCCGTCTTCGCGGCCGCAAGTCGTGCTCCCATCACCGCCATTCTGACCCTGTTCGAGATGACGCGAGACTACAACGTCATCCTCCCTCTCATGCTTGCCACCGTCATCAGCGCCATCGTCGCGCGCCATCTCCTCGAGGACAGCATCTACACGGTCAAGCTCACCCGTCGGGGTATCGACATCCACGCCGACCGGGACCTCGATTTGATGAGCGCTATCCTGGTCGGCGAGGCTATGACGCCTATTGAGGAGATAGCCACCGTTGGGCCTTCAACACCCTTGACGGAGCTGGCACGCATCTTCGATGAGACACATCACCACGGCACCGTCGTCGTCGATGACGAACTCCACCTTCAAGGGGTCGTCAGCCTCACCGACCTGGAGGAGGCCCAGACTCGACAATTGATCAACGGGACGGTCGCGGACATCCAGAGCAAGAACGTGCGCACGGTCTTCCCCGATCAGACGTTGAAGGATGCACTGGAGCATTCCGGCGCCTTGGACGTGGGGCGGATCCCCGTGGTCGATCGTGCCAGACCGAGGCACGTCGTGGGTCTGCTCCGCCACGGGGACATCGTGCACGCCTACTCACACGCCGCGCTAGACCAGCAGGCCCGTCTGAAAGGCCTCGATCGCGCGAGGCTCGAGCGCCGCACCGGGCTCGGAGCTGCGACACTTAGAGCGGGCGCACCTGCTTCAGAGGGAGGAGGACGGAGGGGGGTGATCGTCGAGGTCAAGCTGAAAGCCGAGTATGGGGCGGTCGGAAAGACGCTCCAAGCGTTAGATCTACCATCGGAGGCCCTCATCGCCTCGTTACGCCGCGGGGGGCGCGTCCTCATACCGCACGGCGACACCCGACTTGAGGCTGGCGATATCGTCGTTGCCCTGGTCAATGAGGATAGGGAGGAGCGCTTGCGCAACCGCCTCACACAACCAGCGAACCATCTGCAAGGCAGAGTCTAGCCTATGCCCTTGATTATGCCCTTAAGTCATGCCCGTAAGTCTCTCTGAGCTATACTCACAGGAGTACCCCGATCAACCAATGAATAGTAAGCGTGGAACACCACATCACCCCGTCATCATCGCCCACGGTGGCGCCTGGGAGATCCCGACATCGCTGCAACAGGACGCCATCGATGGTTGTTCTGAAGCGGCGGCGGCCGGTTGGGACGTCTTGATCAACAGGGGGTCGGCTCTCGACGCCGTGGAGACCGCCGTGCGGATCTTGGAGGACGATCCTACCTTCGACGCTGGCTACGGCTCAGTCTTGAACGCCCAGGGTGAGATAGAGCTTGACGCGATCATCGTGGACGGCCAGACGCTTGAGCTGGGCGCCGTCATCGCCGTCAAGCACGTCCGCCACCCAGTAACTCTGGCGCGGCTCGTGATGACCTCATCGAGTCACAACATCCTGGCCTGTGAAGGAGCAGAACAGTTCGCTCGCCAACATGGGGTGCCCCCCTGCCCCAGCTGGGAGCTGGCTGTGGCTCGCCAGACAGAGTGCTGGCGAGCCGAGGCATCCACAGTCGCTCGGACAGGAGTTCCTAGCGCAGCGGGCTCAGGGATCGTCCAGCCCGGCGACACCGTGGGAGCGGTGGCCCTGGACGTAGAGGGACACGTAGCGGCGGCGACCTCGACCGGGGGGACATTCAACAAACACCCCGGGCGCGTTGGGGATTCCCCTTTGATTGGCTGCGGCGCTTACGCGGACGACAGGGTAGGAGCCGTCTCCGCCACGGGTGAGGGGGAGCACCTTATGAAGATCATCATCAGCAAGACAGCCTGCGATTTCCTGGACACGGGGATGACGGCTCAGGAGGCGGCAGACGCCGCAATTGAACGTCTGACAGAGCGGACGGACGGCCGCGGGGGCGTCATCGTGCTTGGAAAGCATGGGGATATCGGGCTTGCTCATAACACCAGTTGTCTCGCCTATGCACACATCGTGAGAGATGGTATGACGAGCGACATTCACGTCTAGGTCTAGGCTTGCGTCTCTCCACTAGTTGCCTATGGGAGGTGACACGATGAACGTACTTCAGGAAGGTCAGGGTGAGCTTGTCGGCTGGCACGACCCGGACGAACATCGGGCCTGGGTGGCCGAACATAAGACGCGCGCTCTGAAGGACAAGCGAACCACTGTCAAAGCAGCCGTCGAGGAATACGTTCGCGACGGAGCGCTGATGGCGTGCGGAGGCTTTGGACACATCCGGGTCTCCATGGCCGTCATCTACGAGATCATCCGGCAGCAAAAAAGAGATCTCACGCTTTGCGGCAAGACAGCCGTACACGACTCGGATGTCCTCATCGGAGCCGGATGTGTCAACCGCATCGAGGTGGCCTATGCCTTTGGACACGAGCTACGTGGACTCTCACCGGCCTCGCGCCGCGCAGCGGAGAGCGGCCGTTGCGAGGTTGTGGCCGAAATCAGCAACGCTGGCTATCAGTGGCGGTTCTTAGCGGCGGCTATGGGGCTACCCTTCATACCCAGCCGCGTGATGCTGGGCACCGACACCTTGAAACGGAGCTCTGCCAAGGTGATAGAGGATCCGTTCAGCGGCAAGCCGATCCTGTTGCTGCCAGCGTGCTATCCAGACATCGTCCTCATGCACGTTCACCGCTGCGACAGATACGGCAACGCCCAGATCGACGGCATCGTCATCGAGGACTTCGAGCTGGCCCGCGCCGCGCGTCGCATGATCCTTACTACGGAGGAGATCGTCGACGATGAGGTCATCCGCCAGGCTCCGCAGGAGACGGTCATCCCCTACTATCTGGTCGACGCGGTCGTCGAGGTGCCCTACGGCGCCCATCCGACGCTGATGCCGGGACGCTACTACTTCGACGAACAGCATATCGGCGAATGGCTGAGGCTCTCCAAGACGGAAGAAGGCGTTGCCGAGTATCTGGATCGCTACGTCTACGACGTCGAGGGTTTTTCGTGCTACTTGAAGCGGATCGGCGGAGACGAGCAGCTGGAGTATCTGCGCCAGGTCGAACACCTGGAAGCCCCGTTGGAAGCCCCCTGGCTGGAGGAGAAGCGAAAATGACGCGACCGTATAATCCCACGCAACTGCTTGCCTACATCGCTGCCGGCTTGCTAGAGGACAACAGCTCGGTCTTCGTGGGCACCGGGTTGCCTATGATCGCAGGTATGCTGGCTCAGCGCACGCACGCCCCTAATCTGCTGATTATCTTCGAAGCCGGAGGCATCGGCCCGCGGGTGCCTGTGCTGCCGATCTCGGTCGGTGACAGTCGCACATTCCATCGAGCTGTCTCCGCCTCCAGTATGCACGACGTGATGTCCGCCAGCCAAGCGGGCTACGTCGACTATGGATTCCTCGGAGCAGCACAGATCGACCCTTACGGCAACCTCAACACGACCGTCATCGGCGATTGGCGACATCCTGTCGTCCGCTTCCCCGGCAGTGGAGGGGCGAACGATGTGGGGTCGCTCTGTGGACGTACGATCATCGTGATGCGCCAGGACCCGCGCCGCTTCGTGGAGCGCCTCGACTTCGTGACCACACCAGGCTACCTGGATGGGCCTGGAGCCCGAGCGCGAGCGGGATTACCGGCCAACACCGGCCCCTACCGGGTCATCACCCAACTTGGCCTGTACGATTTCGAGGAGACGACCAAGCGCATGCGGCTGCTAGCCACGCATCCCGGGTTCTCGGTCGACGATGTGCAGCGCGCAACCAGCTTCGAGCTCATCGTCTCCAAGGATCTGCAGACCACAGAGCCGCCGCCCTCCGACGTGCTCGACACGATGAGGGATATTGACCCAACGGGGATGGTCATCGGTGACTAACCCGTGAATCCCTGACGGCTCGGCATGAGCCATCCGGCGCCACGGATCGGGGAGCGCGCCGTGCCGGGCCGTGATCAGGCACCAGGGACGTCACGCAACGGAGGAGATGGACACCATGGACTTCGAACTGACAGAGGAACAGCGTATGTTCCGCCGCATGGTGCGAGACTTCGCCGAACAAGAGATCGCACCTCGCGCTGAGGAGATTGACGCCACCGATGAGTTCCCCCACGACCTCTTTCGGCGCATGGCCGAGGTGGGGCTGCTCGGGCTCCCTTTTCCCCCCCAGTACGGCGGATCTGGCGCGGACTACGAGACGGTGGTCATCGCACTTGAGGAGATCGCTCGCGTATCAGGCTCGATGGCCATCACATTCGACGCTCACACTTCGCTCTGCTGCGAGCCGATCTATCACTTCGGCACGGAGGCACAGAAGGCGACGTATTTGCCGCCCCTGATACGCGGCGAGATGGTTGGAGCGTTCGGTCTGACGGAGCCTCAGGCCGGTTCTGACGCAGGAGCGACCCAGACTCGGGCTGTACGGGAGGGCGACGAGTGGGTCATCAACGGCCAGAAGATCTACATCACCAACGGCTCTATCGCCGACGTGGTCGTCTTCACCGCTATGACGGAGCCGGAGAAGGGAACCCGCGGCATCTCGGCCTTCATCGTTGAGAAGGGCACACCTGGATTCAAGCCTGGACGAGACGAGAAGAAGATGGGGCTAAAAGGCTCCGTGACCTCGGAACTGTTCTTCGAGAATTGCCGCATTCCGCTCGACAATATGCTGGGCGAGGAGAACGAGGGGTTCCGACAGTTCCTAATCACCTTGGATGCCGGACGCATAGCCATCGCGGCGATGGCCGTCGGCCTGGCACAGGGAGCCTACGAACGGTCTCTCGACTACGCTAAAGAACGCGAGCAGTTTGGTCAACCGATCGCGAGCTTTCAAGCGATCCGCTGGATGCTGGCCGATATGGCCACCGAGATCGACGCAGCCCGGTTGATGGTCCACCGAGCCGCCTGGCGTAAGGAGCAGGGACGACGGTACACCAAGGAAGCATCAATGGCCAAGCTGTTTGCCACCGAGATGTCGGAGCGGGTGTGCCATGACGCCATCCAGATCCACGGCGGCTACGGCTATGTGCGCGAGTATGAGGTGGAGCGCATGTACCGCGATCAGAGACTGTGTCAGATCGGGGAAGGGACCAATGAGATCCAGCGACTGGTGATCTCGAGAGAGGTCCTCCGACGGTAAGCGGTGATGGGGAACGGCGACCAAGGATCCGTTGCCAGTATCAGTGTGAAAAGAAAGGATGCCCAAGGAAGAGAGCCTCGCCCTCGATGAAATGAGAAGGGTCGTCAAGGGGTCGGTCCTGTGGAAGGAGATCATCTACCGGAAGCAGGTCGAATCGACCAACGACGTGGCAAAGGACCTGGCGTCTAGAGGGGCAAAGGATGGCACCATCGTCGTTGCCGAGGAGCAGACGGCGGGCCGGGGCCGACTGGGACGGCGATGGCTTGCGCCGCCGGGAACGTGCGTGCTCTGCTCTCTCCTGTTCCGGCCCGATCTCCGCCCGAAGCAGGCCCACCAGATGACCATGGTGTGCTCCATGGCCGCGGCCGACGCCGTCGAACGCGTGACGGACCTCTCAGTAGGCCTGAAGTGGCCGAACGACCTTGTCATCAGGTCCCGGACTCCAGACTCCCGGCGACCAACTTGGCGGAAGCTGGCCGGCGTTTTGACGGAGTCTGGACTAGTCAACACGAGCCTGGACTTCGTCATCGTCGGCATCGGGATGAACGTCAACGTATCTCGGGAGATCCTGCCGGGGTTGGCGCCGAACGCCACCAGCATCCTTGCGGAGACCGGGCAAGAGGCCGACCGGTCAACCTTGCTGATGCACCTACTGGAAGGCACAGAGGAGCGCTACAGGCGATTCGAAGGAGAAGAGAGCCCACACCGAGAGTGGGCAGCCAGATTGATCACATTGGGCCGCCAGGTGGGGGTGACGACGAGCGAGGGTGTGCTGAACGGCGTCGCCGAGGCCGTGGACGAGACCGGAGCCCTCCTCCTCCGCACGGAGGATGGGTCCCTTCACCGGCTGCTGGCAGGCGACGTGACACTCAATCGGACGTGACCCGCCTCTCGGTGTCGACCTCCTCCTCGTCAGAGCCCATTGGCCGTGAGAGGGATCGCACAGCAGCCCTTATCGTCTTCCAGTCGGCGCGCACACTTCGTTCTCGCTCCTCATCGACCTCGTGCGTGCTGTAGCGCATCTCGACGAATGCTTCGGTCAGCCTGTTCAACTCAGCCCGGGCTTGAGGGATAGACGGCCCCAGGTCTGTGTCGTACTCGTAAGGCGTCTGCGATTGCGAACGCGGATAGCCACGCCGTGCCGCCCGCCGCAAGATGCTCAAGTAGTAGTAGAGCATCCGCTGTCGGCGTGAGAGTCCCCTCAAGCTGAAGAAGCGAGCCCTCTCCTTGCTCTCGATGGGCCGGACACCCATCCTGCGCTTGCGGAGCAGGGTCAACTGCTGGGGGATTCGCTCGCGCGCTGCTCCAAGCAGGCGATTGACCTGACGCCAGAAAGCTCTGACCAAGCGTCTCAAGGAGCGCACCAGGCGGAGTTGTTTGAGGGACGCCATCAGCTCCGGTCTGTCACGCAGGTAGCTCCGGACGATGTACCAGGCCACGCCGAAGGCGAAAGCCCAAAAGACTACGGCCCTGAGGATTTCGAACCAGGCCGGCGTCGAGCCGTTGGGCGTGGGAGGGCGAAGCTCCGGCGGCGGTCCTGGATCCGGAGCTGGCGTGCGAATGTCGCCGCCGAACAGCCTGGCCAACGGGGTGAGAAGCAGAAGAAAGCCGAAGAGCACCAGCTGAAAGATGACGTTGAAAGCATAAAGCAAGGCCTGGACAACGATGGCAGCGACATCGAGAAGCGGCAGGGTATAGGCTGTGGGAAGCAGAAAAGCCACAAGACCCGCCAGGGTCAGGAGGACCAACGTGTAGCGAATCCAACGACCAGCCAGCGCCTGTGGCACCTCAAGACTTGCCTTGTGCCAACGCAGGGAGAGCTGGGTGAATCGGATTTGTCCCAATACCAGCAGACCGAGGACGAAGTAGATCAAGACATTGAGTATGATACCGGGCACCGGAGGGCGGCTGAGATTGATTAGACTGGAGATACCTACCCGGGTGAGTCCGGCCGTCCATAAGAGCATGGCCCCACCCCAGAAGAAACGATTGACGAGAGATCTTACGGGGGGGACGTAGTACTTGTCCCTGACGGGCGGCTCGCCGATGCGCTCCAGGTCTGAGGTCGTCTGCGTCGAAACGGACCAGGAGAGGAGTGCCAACAGAAAGGCGTACATCACCTCTAGATCGAAGACGCGCAATGGGTCTTGGGGCCACGCTCGAATGTCCTGGAGCACCGCAGACCAAGGGTCACCGATGTAGCTGGCGGCCCTGAGCGAGATCAAGATTACGGCTATCTCCACCAGTCCAAAACGGAGTCTATCCAATCCACTCAGCCGCTGGGAGCGAACCAGACGATAGGAGTAGTTCGCTTCTAGGGCCACTGCAACACAGCTCACGACCAGAAAGGTCCCGTTCCAGCTGGGGAAGAAGAGTTGGATGAGGTGTACGAGGGAGAGCGCAATGCAGCCAATCATCCCCCCGACGGCCAAGGGCCGGAACACGTCCTCTATCCAGATGTCGCGGTTCAAAACCCAGCCTCCAGGTCGCGCTCTTCCCAAACACGATGGACCGATATGCCGAGCTGATCCGCCCTTCTTCGGAGCGCCCTTGATAGGTAGGCGGATCCGCCGTTGGCCTTCCCTGACGGAGAGGGCTGTACCAGGATGAGAGAGACGGCGAAACCAGCCCGCCGCAGATAGACGAGGGTGTCGAAGAGTCGTTCGCTCTCCTGACCACCGACGACGACTAACGTGGCCCCCCAGGACAACTTGACGCTCTCGCGCCGCAGCAGATCCGCAAAGGATGCACCGTCGACGACCTGGACCCGTGCGAGGACCTCCAAGACGTTCATCAGGTGAGCCCGCTCGGAGCGGGGAGGAAGAGAGAAGCGCCTGCGCTCCTCCGAAAGCGGATCCCAGGCCTCTGTCGCCAAGCCGACACTGAGACCTTCCCTCACGATGATGTGATTTGCGAGCGAAGCAGCGACAACGATAGCTAACTCCGTCGCCGTATATCGTCGTCGCTGTTCATAGTGCTCCCGGCTCAGATCCAAGAGTATGAGTGTCTCACGCGCGACGGATGGCTCGTACTGCTTGACAAGGAGCTGCCCCACCCTCGCCGTCGCGGTCCAGTGAATCCGACGGGGAGAGTCGCCCTGCTGGTAGTCCCGGACCCCTCTCACGCGCGACGGATCCTCAAAAAGGGGAGCACGGGCTGGTAGAGCCACCAGAGGAGAGCCAGTGGGAAGCCCCAGCGCTTGCAGAGAGACCACACGGGGGTAGACAATGAAGGGCTGCGCTTCCACCTCGTTCTGGCGGGCCGCCGCCAGCCCAAGCAGATCCCCTGCCCGCAGGCTTAATGGGCCGATGTCGTAGTAGCCTCGACGGCGACACGCAAGCGTGTACGTCAAGGATTCTCGCCCATTAGCGCCCAAGGTCAGGACGTCGCGGAAGAAGGGTGGAGCCCTGAGATCCACCGGCAACGATTCGTGCAGGACCAACCACGGCACAGGCAACCAACCGTCATTCCAGATGCGGAGCTCTGCCTCGGCGTGGTCTCCGGAGAACGCACGATCACTGAAGCGTCGTTCGACGTGTACACGCGACACCGCACGCTGGATCCAGACACGGGACAAGACGTAGACGCCGACGAGCAAGTAGACGATGGTGAAGAAGAAGTCGATTCGGAGGATGACGGCGATGATGAAGAGGAGAAGCAAGAAGGGAAGAAACCGCCCCATGCCCTATGCCAGGTCTCCGATATCGAGCTCGGTTTGTTCCATAACCTCTCTCAAGACGCCCTGCGACGTGCGCCCGCGGAGCTCACTCTCTGGCTTGACGATCAATCGATGAGCCAACGTCGCCACCACCAGCGACTTGACGTCGTCTGGAATAACGTAGTCACGACCATCAAGCGCAGCCAGGGCTTGTGACGTCTTGTAGAGAGCGAGGGAACCACGGGGACTGGCACCCAGTGCAAGATCTGGATGCCCGCGGGTTGCCTGCACGATGTCCAGCACGTATTGCTCCAGAGAGGCATCGACGTGCACGTCGGTGACCACGTCATGGAGGGCAATCACCTGATCACCTTCTACGACCTGATCGATGGTCTCGATTGGGTGCCGCTTTCTCAGTTTGCGCAGAATTCGGATCTCGTCCTCGCGGGCTGGATAGCCGAGGGAGATGCGCATCAGGAAGCGATCCAGCTGCGCCTCCGGCAGCGGGAACGTTCCCTCGTACTCGATAGGGTTCTGAGTAGCAAGCACGAGAAACGGCTCGGGGAGGGCGCGGGTGACACCCGCTGTGGTGACCTGCCGTTCCTGCATGGCCTCCAACAGCGCAGCCTGTGTGCGCGGCGTGGCACGGTTGATCTCATCGGCCAGCAAGATGTTGACGAAGACAGGGCCGGGTCGAAACGTGAAGGACTGGGTCTTCTGGTTGAAGACATCTACCCCAGTGATGTCATTGGGGAGGAGATCCGGCGTGCACTGTACCCGCTTGAAATCGATGCCCATGGTGGCAGCGATGGCCCGGGCCAGCATCGTCTTGCCGGTGCCCGGCACGTCTTCGATCAAGACGTGACCCTGGCACAGCATAGCCACCATCAGCAGCTCGATCTGTCGTCGCTTGCCCACGATGACCGTCTCAACGTTACGGATGACAGAGTCTGCAAATACGGTTACAGAGCTCAAGCGTGCTCTCCTTTGGTCTAGGATCAGTCCACAATGGAAAGGACCAAGCAGGTAATCGGGTGCCACCAGTATAGCACAAACTGGGCTGACGGAAACCTGGGCGAGAGAGCCGATGTTGCCTAGCACACAGATTCGATGTACAATGTCTTCGCTATGGATCATCTGTGGACCCCATGGAGAATGCCTTATCTCCAAGGTGAAGACCCGCTACCAGACGAGTGCCTCTTCTGCCTAAAACCCCAAGAACCCGATTCGGAAGCACACATTGTCTACCGGGGTGAACGGTGCTACATCATCCTTAATCGTTTCCCCTACAACAACGGTCACGTGATGGTCGTGCCCTATGCTCACGTCGCGACATTGGAGGAACTGGACGCTGCCACCTCGCGAGAGCTGATGGCTCTGACCCAGCTTAGTCTAGAGGTACTTCGCGAGGCCTACGACCCAGAGGGCTTCAACGTAGGGGCGAACATCGGCGCGGCGGCCGGCGCAGGCGTCGACCAACACGTCCATATGCACGTCGTGCCGCGATGGGCCGGAGACACCAACTACATGACCACGGTGGGAAAGACACGCGTCATCCCAGAATGGATGGATCAGGTCTATGAACGGCTGAAGCCGCTTTTCGAACGGTCGCGCTAGCCGTCTGATAGGCAGCCGATCGACCCAACAGCCTTTCCGTTTACATCACATACCCCGTTCCCGATCACAAGTCAGCCTATCACTGTCTAGGAGAAAGGACTATGCCCAACACCTCATCGAAGAAACCCGACGACGCCGTCATCGTATCCGCCGTCCGGACCCCCATTGGCAAGTTCAAGGGCACGCTGGCGCCCCTCCCGGCGCCGGAGCTTGGCGCAGCAGCCATCGAGGCTGCCGTCGAGAGAACTCCCCTCCGACCAGCTGCGATAGACGAGATCCTGATGGGCAACGTCGTCCAGGCTGGTCAGGGACAGGCACCGGCCCGCCAAGCAGGCATCAAGGCCGGGATCCCAGTCTCCGTCGGCGCGACCACCGTCAACAAGATCTGCGGATCAGGTCTCAAGACGGTGATGCTTGCCGCAGCTATGATCGCTGTTGGCGACGGCGAGATCTTCGTCGCTGGCGGCATGGAGAGTATGAACAATGGACCCTACCTGCTGCACAAAGCGCGCTTTGGCTATCGGTTGGGCCACGACGAGATCCTCGACGCCATGGTCCACGACGGCCTCTGGTGCTCGTTTGAGGACCAGCATATGGGCAACGCAGCCGAGTGGATCGCAAGCGAGTATGACCTGACACGCGAGGAACTTGATGCATTCGCCTACAAGAGCCATATGAAGGCTGTCGAAGCGCTAGATGAGGGTCGTTTCGAGGACGAGATCGTCCCGGTGGAGGTACCCCAGCGGAGAGGGGATCCCATTCTGTTCTCAGTTGACGAGACGCCCAGACGAGACACGTCGCTCGAAGCCCTGGCGAAACTGAGACCGGCCTTCCAACGCGACGGCATTGTGACGGCCGGCAATTCCCCAGGTATCACCGACGGAGCCGCTGCCACCGTGGTAATGAGCCGGGCGAAGGCCGATGAACTCGGCATCGAGCCACTGGCACGTATCGTGGCTTACGACCAAGCCGCTGTCGAGCCGCTCAAGGTGTTCACAGCCCCCATATTCGCCGTACGCAAGCTCCTTGAGAAGACGCACACGACCGTGGACGATTACGATCTCTTCGAAGTGAACGAGGCCTTTGCCGCTCAGATGCTGGCCGATATGAGGGCGCTGAATCTGCCTGAGGAGAAGGTGAACGTCAATGGGGGCGCCATCGCGCTCGGCCACCCGATCGGCTGCTCAGGCACCCGAGTGCTTGTCACGCTGATCTACGCGCTGAAGCACCGCGGCCTGAAACACGGCCTGACCACCCTCTGCCTCGGTGGGGGCGAGGCGGTGGCCATGTCGATCGAGCTGGAGTAGCTCGCACCACGCAACACGGCCAGCGTGAACGTGTTGCGTGTTCCGTTTCCTCAGTAGACCACGCATAAGGGAGGCAGCCAATGGAGATCCAACACATCGCCGTGATCGGCGCTGGGACCATGGGACACGGTATCGCACAAGTCTGCGCGACGTCCGGCTACCAGGTCACCCTGGTCGACATCGATCCAGAGCAGCTGACACGCGCTCTGGCCGCGATCAAGAGGTCGGTCGAGAAACTACACAGCAAGGGACGTCTGACGGACGATCAACACGATTTGGCGCTGGAGAACATCACCTCCGCATCCGAGCTGGAAGCCGCCGCTGACGCCGAGTTCGCCGTCGAAGCCGTGGTGGAGAACGTAGCGGTGAAGCGAAAGATCTTCTCGCAGCTGGACGAGCTGATGGATCCGGAGGTCATCCTGGCCAGTAACACATCGTCGATCTCGCTGACAGAGCTCGGATCCACCACGAACCGACCAGATAAGGTCATCGGTATGCACTTCATGAACCCTGTGCCGCTCATGAAGCTGGTGGAAGTCATCCGAGGGCTGGACACCTCCGAGGAGACGACCGAGGCGACGGTGACGCTGGCGGAGGAGCTGGGCAAGACGCCGGTCGAGGCCGAGGACTATCCGGGCTTCATCTCCAACCGCATCCTATGCCCTATGCTCAACGAGGCGGCGTACGCCCTGATGGAGGGCGTGGGGACGAAGGAGGCGATCGACACGGTGATGAAATTGGGGATGAACCACCCCATGGGACCGTTAGCACTGGCCGATCTGATTGGGCTGGACATCCTGCTGAACGTGATGGAGGTGCTTCACGAGGGTCTGGGCGACGACAAGTATCGGCCTTGTCCACTCTTGAAGCGCATGGTCGCCGCCGGCCACCTGGGGCGGAAGACAGGCAAAGGATTCTACGAGTACGAGTAGCGAAGCCTCGGTCACCCGGTGGAGTAGGCTCTCTGAGGTGCAGACCCTCAAGTCTGCTCCACCGCCACGGGTGACGCCAGCAAACGGGGCGCCATGATGATGTCCCAGCTCACGGACCAACAGTACCTCCGTAGCGAGCAATACGGGGACGCCAGAAACCTGAATGCTCGCGCCTACGTCCATCAGCGATTCAGCACCAACGATTATCCCTGGCAGCGCTGGGTCTTCGATCACTTCGATCTGCCTGAACACTGTGACGTTCTCGACGTGGGCTGTGGACCCGGCGACCTCTGGATCGAAAACGACGAGCGGGTCCCTAGCAACTGGAGAGTCGTGCTGTCCGATCTGTCCGTGGGTATGATCCAAGCGGCAGTGCATAACTGTGGCAGCAACCCCGATCAGTTCAAGCCCCTGGTGCTCGACGCTCAGAGAATCCCCCTGCCCGACGAAAGCGTCGACGCCGTCGTAGCTAATCATATGCTGTATCACGTCCCAGACCGCGATGCTGCACTATACGAATTCAGCCGCGTGCTCCGGGCCGGCGGTCATCTGTACGCAGCAACGAACGGGCTCAACCACCTGCGAGAGCTGCGAGAGCTGGTCGGCAAGTTCTGCATCAACGCCGACACCGCAAACGTGGCCATGGCGTTTGGACTGGAGAACGGAGCTACTCAACTCTTGAGACACTTCGCTAGCGTCGGACAGGACCGGCAGGAAAACGCCTTGGTGGTGACCGAGGCTGAGGCCCTCATCGCGTACGCCCGGTCGATGATGACCGAGAGAGCTTCGAGAGAGGACTTGAAGGCGCTTGGTCACTCGGTCCATAAGCGCATCGCCGCGGACGGGGCCATCTACATCCAGAAGGACGCTGGGTTGTTTGTGGCAACGAAGGCGTGGTGACAAGGAGCTTCTACAGAGGAGAAGCGTTATGACTATGGTCATTCGTGAGGCTGTAGAAGGAGACTACAAGGCGCTCTGCGGTCTTGTGGATCAGGTCGACAAACCCCACCGCGACAGGCTCCCGGGAAGGTTCAAGGCCGCCGAGGGGCCAGCACGCTCCCGGGATTTCTTCTTCAAGGCTATCAGCGCCTCAGATGTCGGCTTTTTCGTCGCGGAGATCGAGCGCTCGCTGGCAGGGCTCGTCCACGTCGTGGTCCGAGACGCACCCGACGTAGTGATTCTCGTGCCACGTCGCTACGCGGTCGTGGACAACCTCGTCGTAAGGGCAGACTTGCGGCGCAGCGGCATCGGTCAAGCGCTGATGGGCAAGGCCCATAACTGGGCTTGGGGCAAAGGGGCCACGTCGATGGAGCTTAACGTCTACGACTTCAACCGACCGGCGATGGCCTTCTATGAGACCCTCGGATATGAGATCTTGAGCCATCGCCTGATTAAGCCACTGGACGCTGGGGACCAGGATAGGGGTCATCGTTAAGGAAGCTGTAGCCAACGGACGCCTGACCGACAAGAGCGACGCCCCCCTTCGCGGACCAGATGACGCTCCTAAAGAAGGAGGTTCAGAGGCTTGGTGCGACGGTCGACACGCTGGAACTGGCGGGGGTCTTGGCTCAGCCGTGGGTGAGCATCGTGCTCAGCGGGGCGGCGAAGAGGGAGCACCTGGAATCGAACGTCGGGCCCTGGACGTGATTCGGGATGAAGAAGCCTCATCAGGCCTGAAAGCCCTAAGGGAAACAGCGGAGGGTCACTGGGACACGGGGAGCGACTTAGCCTGGAATTGAGAGTAGGAGAAGAAAAGGAAGACATGGTCACGAGTAGCGCGGTAACCGTCGCTGTCGTTCAAGCGGCGCCGATCCTGTTCGATCGCGACGCAACGGTGGACAAAGCCTGTCGTCTGATCCACGAGGCCGCCTTGGAAGGGGCAGAGCTGATTCTGTTCCCGGAGGCGTTCATTCCCTGCTATCCGCGGGGTCTAAGCTTCGGTATGGTGGTCGGCAGCCGCAATCCGGAGGGGCGAAGGCTGTGGGAGCACTACTGGGAGAACAGTATCGAGATCCCCGGACCTGCCACGGAGGCGCTGGGTGAGGCAGCCCGGGAGGTGGGCGTGACGGTCGCCATCGGTGTCACGGAGCGAGACAGCGACTTCAGCGGAGGGACCCTCTACTGTACGCTGCTGTACCTCGGCCGGCAGGGGCAGATACTGGGCAAGCACCGCAAGCTGAAGCCCACGGGCGCCGAGCGCTTGATCTGGGGCGAAGGGGACGGCAGCACCCTGATCGTGCTGGAGACCGATATGGCCCAGATCGGGGGACTGATCTGCTGGGAGAACTACATGCCACTGGCCCGGATGACGATGTATGCGAGGGGGGTCGAGATCTACCTGGCGCCCACAGCCGATGCCCGGGATAGCTGGCAAGCCACGCTCCGCCACATCGCGTGCGAGGGGCGCTGTTTCGTACTGGGCTGTAACCAGTTTGTCACCAAGGCTATGTACCCTGCGGATCTACCGATGCGGGGCGAGCTAGACAGCCAACCGGAGGTGATGTGCCGCGGCGGGAGCGTCATCGTCTCACCCCTGGGCGACGTCCTTGCCGGCCCACTCTACGGCGAAGAGAGCATTCTCTACGCAGAGCTGGATATGAGGCAGATCGTGCGTAGCAAGGTCGATTTCGACGTGGTTGGCCACTACGCACGACCCGATGTCCTCCGGCTGGAGGTCGACGACCGACCGAAGCGAGCAATGACGGGAGGGGGTTTCTGAGGACCTTGGTGCGACAGCATCGCACGATGAAGAGGGCCTAAGCGTTATGAACCTGAGGACCTGTTAGCTCTGATTACCCTGTGAGAACCGGTGGAATCACTTGCGCATTTTCCGAGGCATGGTATAGTATTGGCACATAACCCTGCTGTGTTCGTGATAGCCGACTGCGTTTTGAGCCAACACCTATCAGATAGGGAGCTGTCGTCTCCCTAGGGAACTAGGGAGCAGGCACCCACTTACGAGCAGAGGCTCAACACACATACGGCGCACGGCATGGCGGGGTTTGACTTACATAAGCGCCACCACGCGGTGGTGCTTTTTGTATGGTTGACGTCGATGGGTTTTTGTGCTATTCTCTCCTGCAATTGAACGCCATTGCGGATCCCAACAACTAGCGCGAGGTACGCCATGCTCCGTGAACGAGTGACGGACAACATCTATGTTTTCACAAGCGACCTTTATGCTCAGGTGACCGCAGGGGCTGTCGTCACACCCGAGGGTACAGTGCTCGTAGACAGTCTCCCATTCCCTGGCGAGACGCGCGAGATGGCATCCTTCATCCCTCGGGTTTCGCCAGAAGGTGTGCGGTACGTCATTCTCACTCACTACCACGCCGACCACGCCTACGGTACCTATCTCTTCCCGGAGGCCGACCTCATCTCCCATGAGCTTTGCCGACGACTGCTGCAAGAACGAGGTTATCCAGCCCTCGAGCAGGCGAAGGCGCAAGAACCGATGTTAGAGGAAGTCGAGATGCGCCTTCCTGACGTGACGTTCGAGGGTGATGAGATGGCGCTTCAGCTCGACGAGCAGCTCGTTCAGCTTATCTGGGCTCCTGGTCATACGCGAGATCTGGTCATGGTCTACGTCGAGCAGGACAACGTCCTGTTCGCCTCGGACACGATGATGCCCGTACCCTCCATCGTCGACGGTGAGCTGGATCCATTCAGACGCTCGCTGAAGAGGATCAAAGAACTGGAGATCGACAACTTGGTCCAGGGCCACGGGGAGGTGATCCTGGTGGGCGAGGTTGATCAGGCCGTGGACGCCAGCCTGGACTACCTGGATCGCGTCGAGGAGAAGGTCGACGACGCCATCCAGAGCGGAGATGGTAGAGAAGCCCTGCGGAAGGACAGTATCGAAACGACTGGACTATCCCGCCTTCCCCTCCACGGTCAGGTCCAACAGATCCACGTCGCGAACCTCCTGGCTCTCTATGATCGCAGGGCAGACGGTTGAACGCCGTCCGGGTCGCTCGGCGGCCAAGACGATCCAGCTTTGGCGGCAACTGACCGGGCTTGACATCTCTGGACTCTGTGGCATAATTCGAGTCACCCTCAAAAGCGTTGATGGAGACGAGTAGATGTGAGGAGGCCGCCCAAGCGAGCCCGGAGATGGTGAGAGCCGGGCGCGGAATCACCGTCGAAAATCCCTCCGGAGCTGCCGGCTGAACGACTGGTGGACTGAAAACCAGTCCAAGTAAGCTCGGACGGGTTCATCGCCCGTTATCAGCGATGCGGCGATGTTGGTCGCCGAGAGAGCGGCCCCGCGGTGCGGGGCAAATAGGGTGGTACCACGGGAGCGTGTGACTCTCGTCCCTTTCGGGGCGAGAGTTTTTGTTTGTTGGAAAGCATATGTATGATTGACCTGGCACTAAGACGCCATAGGAGGCGAGATGTTTGAACCCGTACCCAACCCCGTTGATTTCGTCGCTCAGGAGCATGAGATCCTGGCTTTCTGGGAGGAGACCGATGCCTTCGAGAAGCTCATTGAGCTCCGCAAGGATGCCCCCCGCTGGTCCTTCATCGACGGGCCGATCACGGCCAACAACCCTATGGGCGTCCATCATGGATGGGGACGCACGTACAAGGATCTCTACCATCGCTACTGGGTCATGCGCGGCCACCAGACCCGCTATCAGAACGGTTTCGACTGCCAGGGTCTGTGGGTCGAGGTCGAGGTGGAGAAGGAGAAAGGGTTCGAGTCCAAACGCGACATCGAGGCGTACGGGATTGATCGGTTCGTGCGGGACTGCAAGGAGCGTGTTCTGCGCTTCGCCGCGGTGCAGACCGAGCAGTCCCAGCGGTTGGGCTACTGGATGAACTGGAACGACAGCGATCGCCTGCGCTGGCTGGCCGAGCAGTTGGAGGAGCATCCAGAGAAAAGGATCACCGTCGACGGCCCCAACGGACCGGTCACCGACACTGTGGAGAACATCGTCGGTCGGCTGGGTTTGCCGGAGCTTGGGGGATCTTACTTCACGTTCTCCAACGAGAACAACTACATGATCTGGTCGATGCTTAAACGCTGCTGGGAGAATGGCTGGCTCTACAAAGGCACAGACGTCATGCCGTGGTGTCCGCGCTGCGCCACCGGCATCAGTCAGCACGAGATCGTCACCGAGGGGTATCGGGAGCTCACTCATGCGAGCGTGATTGTCCGCTTCCCGATTCGCGGCAGAGAGCGTGAGAGCCTCCTAGTCTGGACCACGACACCCTGGACCCTGACGAGCAACGTGGCAGCCGCGGTTGGACCAGACCTAACGTACGTCAAGGCGCGGCAAGGTGACGAGATCCTCTATCTGTCCAAGGGTGCGCTGCCGATCCTTGAAGGCGGTTACGAGGTGCTGGAGGAGATGGACGGGACAGAACTCGCCGGTCTGACCTACGAAGGCCCCTTCGACGAGCTTGAAGCACAGCAGGAGATGGGAGGCCCGCAAGCTCATCGCGTTATCCTATGGGAGGATGTCGGTGAGGAAGAGGGCACGGGCATCGTCCACATCGCGCCGGGATGTGGCGCCGAGGACTTCGAGCTCGGCCAGGAACACGGTTTGCCCGCCATTGCGCCCCTGAACGGAGAAGGCGTCTTTGTCGAGGGCTTTGGGCGCTTGACCGGGACAGACGTCTCTGAGAGCCCTCAGCGGGTCTTCGAAAGCCTGCGAGAGAAGGGGCTGTTGTACCAGGTCGAGGACTACACGCACCGGTACCCGGTCTGCTGGCGCTGCAGCACCGAGCTGGTCTTCCGGCTCGTTGATGAGTGGTTCATCTCGATGGATGAGCTCCGGCACGATATGATGGAGGTCACGAAGCAGATCCGTTGGATACCCTCCTTTGGCCTGGATCGAGAGCTGGACTGGTTGCGCAACATGGACGACTGGATGATCAGCAAGAAGCGGTATTGGGGGCTCGCGCTGCCGATCTGGGCGTGCGAGGACTGCGGCCACTTCGAGGTGATCGGCGATGAGCACGAGCTTGAGGAACGCGCGGTGGCTGGGTGGGAGGCCTTTGCGGGCCACACCCCGCACAAGCCCTGGATCGATCAGGTGCGCATCGAGTGCCCCGCGTGCGGAGCGGAGGTCGAGCGAATCCCGGACGTGGGCAATCCCTGGCTCGACGCGGGCATCGTCAGCTTCAGCACGCTGCGATACCGCACGGATCGCGACTACTGGCGGAAGTGGTATCCGGCCGACTGGATCAGTGAGTCTTTCCCCGGCCAGTTCCGGAACTGGTTCTACAGCCTGCTGGCCATGGCGACGGTTATCGAGAACTCACCGCCGTTCAAGACTTGTTTCTCCTATGCGCTGCTCCTGGCCGAGGACGGCCGAGAGATGCACAAGTCCTGGGGTAACGCCATCGAGTTCAACGAAGCTGCCGACGAGATGGGCGTCGACGTGATGCGCTGGCTCTACTGCGCCCACAAACCAGAGAAGAACCTCCTCTTCGGCTACAGCCGAGCCGATGAGGTACGCCGACAGTTCCTCATTCCGCTGTGGAACGTCTATGACTTCTTCGTCACCTATGCGAACATTGACGAGTGGAGACTAGAAGCTCCCTGGGACGAGGCGGAACCAGAGGCACCGACCTTGCTGGACCGTTGGATCTTGGCGCGATTGGATCAGCTCATCGCCAAGACGACGGATCGCCTGGAGAACTACGATGCCTACACGACGACGATGGCTGTAGAGGCCTTCCTCGACGATCTATCCAACTGGTACGTCCGGCGCAGTCGACGCCGGTTCTGGAAGAGCGAGCAAGACGCGGAGAAGAGCGCCGCCTACGCCACGCTGTATCGAGTCTTAACCACCCTGATCCGACTTTTGGCCCCCATCTTGCCCTTCGTCACGGAGACGATGTACCAGAATCTCGTGCGTTCGCACGACGAGGAAGCTCTTGAGAGCGTGCACCACACGCTTTGGCCGGAGGAGCGGATGGAGCAGGTGGATGAGGAGCTACTGACCCAAATGGCGTTGGCCCGGGAGATCGTCACACAGGGGCACTCAGCCCGCAACAGCCAGGGGATCAAGCTTCGCCAGCCGCTGGCCCGCGCACTGATTCACCTGGAGACGAGCACGGACGTACGTGAAGAGCTCGTCGATCTGATACAGGACGAGCTGAACGTGAAGGAGATCGTCTTCAGCGAGGACGTGAGCGATCTGATCTCCTATCGGCTGTTGCCCGACAGCCAGAAGCTAGGGCCGCGCTTCCGGGAGGCGTTCCCGGCGGTGAAGGACGCCCTGGCATCGATTGAGGATCCCGTGAGGGCTGAGCGGCGCTTGGAGGCGGACCTACCGCTGACGCTAGAGGTCGCAGGGGAGACGGTCGAGCTGGCCCCGGAAGACGTGCTTATTCGCCAGGAGCCGCGAGAGGGCTTGGCGGTGGCGTCCGAGCGGGGTGTCACTGTGGCCGTTGATGTAGAGATTCCCGAGGGTCTGGTGGTCGAGGGCCTAGCTCGGGACGTGGTGCGGCGTGTGCAGAACCTGCGCAAGGAGGCTGACTTCGATCTCGACGACCGGATCGTGACGACCTACCAGGCGGAGGAGGAGCTGGCCGAAGCGATCCGGACATGGCGCGACTACATCGCGGCCGAGACCTTGAGCGTGGAACTGACAGAGGGTCCACCAGATTCGGACGAAGCCAACACGGTTGACGAGGATCAGGTCGAGGGTTACTGGCTCAAGCTCGGAGTCCGCAAGGCCTAGGGCCTTGAACCCGTCCCTCTCCTTGCCAAGTCGGGTTGAGTGACGTAGAATAGGATATCCAGCGCCGCGCTTCATCGCTTGGGGCCGGATCGCCGTCTCCCGGTCCTGAGCGGTAGGAATGAGCGCGTAGCATCAGAGGGATTGTCGAACGCAGCGAGATGCTGGCAAGCAGATGAAGGGAGACGATTATGCCTTTCTCATACGAAAGAGCTAGACGTGAATTACGCCAAGAGAAGAAGGAGCTAGAAGAACAGCTGACGCAACTTGAGAACGACGAGTATGAGGGCGTCGGCTATGGCAACCACATGGCCGACGACGGGACCGAGGCCTTCGAGCAGACTGTGGACATCGGTTTCCGACGCCGTATTGAGCTTGCCCTGGAGCGGGTGACCCACGCTCTGCGGAAGCTGGAGAACGGGACGTACGGCATCTGCGAGGATTGTGGCGGTCGCATCGACCGCGCTCGCCTTGAGGCACTGCCGCAGGCGGTGTACTGCCTTGAGTGTCAGGCTGAACACGAGTACAGGGCACTGCCTCGTTGAGAGATCAAGCACGAGATCTGTTGACCATACCCTTGGTGGCGGGGCTATCCGTACTGGCCGACCAAGCGACCAAGTATCTTGTCACAGCGAATCTCAGGCAGGGCCAGTCTCTTGCCTTGACTCCTTGGTTGAGATCAATCTTCCACGTCACGTACGTCACGAACTCTGGAGCTGCCTTCGGGCTGTTCCCCGATTGGAGCGAGGTCTTCATCATCGTTGCCGTGGTCGTCATCGTCGCGCTCATCTGGTACTACGTGCAGCTTTCTGATGGGCGCTGGGCCATACAACTGGCCCTGGGCCTTCAACTTGGTGGGGCCATCGGCAACCTGATTGATCGACTACGCCTGGCAGGCCACGTTATTGACTTCATCGACCTCAACTTCTGGCCGCTACGTCGCTGGCCTATCTTCAACATTGCTGATGCCTCGATTGTCACGGGCGTTACAGTGCTGACGCTGTTGATGCTTTGGGAGGAATGGCAGCAAGAACAGGCGAGTGGGCAGCTGGCGACGGCCCCAGATGAATGAGTCAGAGACCCTGTCGTCTAAAGGGTCGGTCGTCTCCTTTGTGGTCGAGGGAGACGACAGACGCCTCGATAAGGTCATTCGCGACCGCATCTCGAGCTTGAGCCGGACCCAGGGCCAGCGGTTGATTGAAACCGAGCGCGTGACGGTCAACGGCCATCCCCGCAAGCCAGCCTACCTTGTGGAGAGGGGAGATCACATCACCGTCAGACTACCCTCTCCAGAACCAGCGCGCTCCGTTGAACCGGAGCCGATCCCCTTGGACCTTGTCTACGAGGATCCGCACCTGCTCGTCCTCAACAAGCCAGCGGGTATGGTCGTCCACCCAGCCCCCGGGCACCCCGATGGCACGCTGGTCAACGCGCTAATAGCCCACTACCCTCCCATCGCTCACGTGGGACCGACAGAAAGGGCAGGGATCGTTCACCGACTGGACAGGGAGACGTCCGGCGTGCTGGTAGTAGCCAAGGATGAGAGCTCACTGGAAGAGTTGCAAGAGCAGTTCAGAAACCGTGAGATTGAGAAGACCTACCTGGCCCTGGTTCATCGCCGCGTCCGACCACCCGAAGGTATCATTGAGGTACCGATTGGGCGCCATCCCAGGCACCGACAGAGAATGGCAGCCCGAGCTGAGGGGAAGTATGCACGTACGCGGTATCACGCGGTGAGGTTCTTTCGCGAACACACGCTGCTTGAGCTCCACCCCTTCACCGGGCGGACGCACCAGATAAGGGTCCACCTGTCGTGGCTAGGGTATCCAGTGGTGGGAGATCCTGTCTATGGCCGCCGCAATGAGCAGTTGCTCAGGGACCGTCACTTCCTCCATGCCCACCGCATCCGTTTCGTGCACCCTGCCAGCGGCGAGGAGCTCACTTTCGAGGCGCCGCTTCCCGACGAACTGAGACACGTACTGGATGAACTGGGTCCATCCACGCCCCGGTAGACGCGTCATCGATTTTGGTCACGTAGATAGATAGACCTGTTATAGGAGGACCGATGCCGACGCAAGAAATCACCATTGCAACTGTACAGATGGAACCAGAGCTTGGCAAGATGGAGGAGAACCTGGTCAAGATGCGCGAGTTCATCGATCGCATCGCCACGGAACAGCCCGTAGACCTGATCGTCTTTCCAGAGCTGATCACAACAGGTTACGAGCTTGGCCCCCGCTTCCCGCAACTCGCGCAGCGAATCCCTGGTCCTACGGTCAACCTCATTGCTCAGCGTGCCAGCGAACTGGGCATTCACGTTGCCTTCGGGATGGCGACCAAGAAAGAGAAGGTCGAGAGCGTCCTATACAACACCGCTGTCATGGTAGGTCCCGACGGAGATGTCCTTCATGAGCATCACAAGGTCCACCTAAAGGGCGAGGAACAGATGCTGTTCCGTTCCGGCTATCAGATCCGCGCCTGCGAGACCTCGCTAGGCCGAGAGGGGATGACCGTGGGCATGATGGTCGGATGGGACCTCGCATTTCCAGAGACGGCTCGCAGTCTGGTCATGCGTGGCTCGGAGCTTCTGCTGGTCCTCGCGAACTGGGAGGAGCCGCACGCTGACGAGTATCGGGTCTATCTGAGGGCCAGGGCGTACGAGAACGCCGTCTTCGTCGCTGCCGCGAACCGAGTCGGCGAGGAGCCGTCGTATACCTTCTTCGGCCAGAGTGCGATCGTCGATCCCTACGGACAGTTCTACGCCAGCGTCGACGAGCCGACGGAAGGGTACGCCGTGGCCACGCTAGATCTGGACAGAATGCGCCAGCGCCGCGACGAGACACAGTTGCTGCAGTGTCGCCACCCCGGCACCTACCGGGACGTTTCGCGGAAGTACTAGCCGTACAGGGAGGGCATGCTCTGTCCCCTCAAAGCCGTCACGTTCGGCGGCGTCACCAACCACAAGCCATCGAAAACCGCAGAGCAAGACGGCACCTCTTGGGCGCGTGTTCACGAGGAGGCGACATGTTTAGGGAACGTCAGTCCTTTCTCCGTCTGCTGCGTACTGTCGCGCTCGTCGACCTCGGCATCGCGATCGGGGCCGCGGTTATATGCTGGTTCATCGGCTGGGGGACGGCGTGGCAGTACTGTGACGCGGTGGTGCTGGGCGGTATGATGATGATCAGCCTGGGTCTATTGATCTTCTGGCAGGAATGGAATCTCAATCGGGAGTTCACCACGATGCATGCTCAGTCGATTAGCGATGACGATGGCCACGAGCGAGTCCGTCTGCTGCAGAGGGATGACGACGAAGGCTATCGGGTCTTCATGCACCTGTTCGTCGCTGGTTTAGTGGCGATCGTCGTTGGAGCTGTGGTCCAGATGGCCTTCGCCGCAAGGTGACCTAGGGGGAGCGGAAGACATCATGGACCTGGCTGAGCAGATTGACCATTTCCTGCAAAACTGCCAACAGGACAACCTGCCAGCGCACTTCGTGGCACCGCACTACAGCGGCTACTCGATCGTCAATCTGGCCCCGACGGTGGCCCAGGTGCTGGGCACCGCGATGAAAGGCGCAGCTCCAACGCTCCCCAAACACTTGTGGAGCGACCTGACTCACGATGTCGACTGCGTCATCCTCCTCGTCCTGGACGCTGTCGGCTATCGTCAGCTGCAACGGTACCTCGACGCCGAGGCTTCTGTCTTCCGTCGCCTGGCCGTGAAGGGCCGCCTGGTCCCGATCACCTCTGTCTTTCCCTCAACGACCGTCTCAGCGTTGACATCGATTTGGACCGGACAACCTCCCCTGGGACACGGCTTTCTGGGAACGAAGCTGTTGCTCCCCGAAGCAGGGGTCCTGGTCAATATGCTGAAGATGAGGCCGGCTGCCTATTGGGGCGGGGGGAGACTTGAAGACTGGGGCTGGGATCCAGAAGGATTCGTCACCGTGCCGAGACTGGGTGAACGTTTGAACGCGGCTGGCGTGGAGACCGTGGCACACACCCGAAGCTTCTTCATCGGGAGCAGTCTGACCAAGGTCTTTCTGCGCGGTATGGAGGACGTGCGCGGCTATGTGGGCCTCAGTGACCTGTGGCTCAACCTACGCCGCACCCTGGCCGAGCGACGGGGCTCTCAGCGGCTCTTCGTCAACGTCTATTGGGGTGACGTAGACAACGTGGGGCACCGCTACGGGCCGACGGGAGCGTACGTGCCAGCGGTCCTGCGTCACCTTGCTCGCTCGTTTGAAGAGGACTTTCTGGCCCAGCTGGCGCAGGGAGCGCGGAGGGACACGCTGTTGATTGTGACCGCCGACCACGGCCAGATCGATACACCGCCGGACCGGTTGATCCACCTCCCTGATCATCCAGTTCTACAGAGAGCGCTGCTTCTTCCACCGGCTGGGGAACCACGGGCGTCGTATCTCTACGCCAAGCCCGGTCAGAAAGGGGCCATTCAGACCTACGTACAAGAAAACCTAGCGGACCGCTTCGTGCTGCTGGAAACGGAGCAAGCGCTGGAACAAGGGCTGTTTGGCCCGGTCGAGGCCCTCACGCCTGACTCGCGGGCGCGTCTGGGAGATCTGCTGTTGATCGCCAAGGATAACAGCCGGTTGACCAGAAGGGCGAAGCGGCAGAACGGGGGTCACGCGCTGCAGGGGTATCATGGGAGCCTGACGCCAGAGGAGATGTTGGTGCCGCTTCTGATGGTACGGCTGGATAGGCTTTAGGGAGGCAACCGATGGTGAACGCCCGATGGTACGTGGATTTCTTCGACGAGGACTACCTGACCATCTACGGGCAGAGTCTGACCTCAGAGCGCACAGAGTGGGAGACAGACCATGTCGTCGAGCTGCTGGGGCTGGCCCCCGGGAGTTCAGTCCTGGATCTCTGCTGCGGCCACGGCCGTCACAGCATCGCACTGGCAAGGCGAGGTTATGAGGTCACAGGATACGACTTGAGCCAGGCCTTCCTGGAGCGAGCCGAGGCGGACGCAGCCACAGCTGGCGTCCCTGTGCGCTGGATCGAAGGGGATATGCGTCGCGTCCCATTCAAGGAGGCGTTCGACGCGGTTATCAACATGTTCTCAGCCTTCGGCTATCTTGAGACCAAGAGCGAGGATCAGAAGGTCCTGGACCAGGTCCGTGACGCCCTCAAGCCGGGTGGACTCCTACTGCTGGACACGATCAACCAGGCGTGGTTGGTGCGCCACTTCGAATCCCGGAATTGGCATGCGGGGATGAACGACATAATGGTGCTGGAGGAGCGCGAGCTGAATCTAGTGACGGGCCGCAACGAGGTGACGGTGACTATGATCCACCCTGACGGTAGGCGTCGTGAACGCCATCACGCCATGCGGATCTACACCGCTGCCGAGCTAGTCTCTATGGTGACGGAGGCGGGTCTAGCTGTCGAAGCCACTTATGGTGGACTGAGTGGAGAGGCGTTGACGCTGGAGAGCAACCGAGTGGTCATCTTGGCGCGCAAGTGATCAGCGCTGGCGAATGAGGAGGCGGTGGGCCAGCTGGCGCAAGGCCTGCGCCGCCGGCTCCTGCAGACTCGCTTCCGCCAAAGCTCTCAACGCCAGCTGGTAGTGCTGCCGAGCCAGCTCGTCCACGTAGTCTCGGCTACCGACTTGCTCAAGAAGCTCCGTCGCCTGCCGGACGTTCGTCTGCGAGAGAGAGCCTCGATCCAGCAATGAGCGCAGTTCAGCGCTCTGCTCCAGCCCGTGGAGCACGGGCAACGTCTTCTTGCCTCGGGCAATGTCGGACCCCACCGGCTTCCCTGTCACTGTCGGATCTCCCCAGATCCCCAGCACGTCGTCCTGCATCTGAAACGCCAGGCCAGCGTGATACCCGAAGGCATGGAGGCAGCTCCGCGTAGCGGCGTGCGTTCCGGCTATCAGGCCGCCAAGCTCACAAGTCGCAGCAACCAGGGCAGCTGTCTTGCCCTCAATCATCACCACGTACTGATCGACTGAGATCCTGTCGCGGGACTCGAAATCGATGTCCAGGTGCTGGCCTGTGGTGAGAGCCACACACGTCTCGTTGAAGAGCTGTGCAGCGTCCAAGACAACCGCCGGCGGCACATCTCGCTGTCGAAGTCGCAGGATAGCCAGCTGTGAGATGGAAAAGAGCGCATCTCCAGCATTGATGCCCTGAGCTTGCCCCCAGATGGACCAGACGGTGCGGCGGCCCCGACGCATCTCGTCTTGATCCTCGATATCGTCGTGGATTAGGCTGAAGTTGTGCAGAAGCTCAATGGCCGCTGCTGCCGGGAGGGCTTTCTCCCAATTCCCGCCACATCCCTCGCAGGCCAACAGGCAGAGCACAGGCCTTATCCGTTTTCCCGACCGCGCGTGACAAGGCCGGAATGCTGCGTCCACCCAGCCCAGGTGGTAACGAAGGAAGCCAAACAGGTCGCCCTGCCCCGAATCGAAAGCCTGGAGTACCTGACGCATCTCTCGCTCAATCGACGGAAGATAGCGATCGAAAAAGGAACCAAAGGTGCCCATACCCTTATCCACTTCCCGTTTCAAGCCTCTCGCTCATTGGTGGATGTTGCGGCGGTCCATCTGAGTCTGCGCTGCAGAGGACGCGTGCATTCTGCAGCGCCGGGACGTCCCGGACCCCTGCGGCAAACATAGCCGTACGCAGCTGGTCGACCAAGACGAGGATCAGATCGACCACGGCCGAGGTCGATTCGCTGGCGGCTCGTAGGAAAGGAGCTGCAATGCCACAGGCTACCGCGCCTAGCGCGATGGCCTTAGCGATCTGAATGCCGGTCCGAATGCCCCCACTTGCCACAGCAGGGACCGTCGGAGCCGCCCGCCGCACCATCTGCAAGCTCTCCACCGTGGGGATTCCCCAATCGGCGAAGGCCGACGCCACCGCGCGCTGACGATCTGTCGGAGCGCGGTGCATCTCTACCTGACTCCACGAGCTCCCCCCCGCCCCAGCTACGTCGATAGCAGCGACGCCGGCGTCGGCCAGCTGACGGGCCACTTCCTCGGAGATGCCCCAGCCGACCTCCTTCACGATCACGGGCACCTCCAGCTCTCGACAGACGCGTTCGATCTTGGCGAGCAGCCCCTCGAAGCGGGTGTTGCCCTCCGCCTGCAGCGCCTCTTGCAGGGCATTGAGGTGGAGTACCAAGGCATCGGCCTGAATCATCCGCACCGCTCGGCGGCACTCATCCAGTCCATAGCCGTAGTTCAACTGCACAGCACCCAGATTGGCCAAGAGGAGGATGTCTGGAGCCACGTGCCGCACGCGGTAGGTATCGGAAAGGGACGGATCCTCTATCGCCGCCCGTTGCGAGCCTACCCCCATGCTAATCCCCGCATACTGCGCCGCCTCGGCAAGGCGACGGTTGATCACCTGGGCCTCCGGCGTCCCGCCAGTCATGGCTGAGATGATGAGAGGAGCCGCCAGTTGCTTGCCGATGAGGAGGGTCGACGTGTCTATGACGTTCAGATCAAGCCCTGGGAGAGCGCGGTGGAGAAGGCGGTAGCGATCAAAGCCGGCCGACGTGCGCTTGAAGCCGACATCCTGCTCCAGGTTGATGCGGATATGCTCCGACTTGCGCTGCTGATGCATAACGTCACTAGGCGTAACTGAGGCGGGGCTTTCGTGTTATCATGAGCGGTATGATACCCGCAGCACGTTGGGATGTCAACCACATACACAAGCGTTTGACAAACACCACGCTGCGAGTAGAATAGAGCGACATAGACTGGGATCGAGAACCACAAAGGAGGTACTGCAATGGCAAGCACCTTAGAGGAAATCAGGAGCATCATCGTCGATCTACTGGGCGTCAAGCCAGAAGAAGTGACCCGTGATGCGCGCTTCCGCGAGGATCTGGGCGCCGACTCGCTCGACCTCGTTGAGCTCATCATGGAGTTCGAAGACTCGTTTGGCGGGACGATTTCTGATGAGGAAGCGCAACAGATTGAGACCGTGGGCCAGGCTGTCGACTACGTCGAGCAGCGCATGAAGAGCGAGTGACGGATTCTCTGGCTTGCTACCGGGAGGTGGCCAGCACGTGGCTCAGCATCACAGGCCATCGGCTCGCGCCGATGGTCTTTTGCTGGATATCGGCCAAGGCTCCAGGACGCCGGACAGACGCAGGACTTGAAGAACGACCTCGTCTGCCAGACGGGCTTCGGGATTGCCGCGAACCGAAACCCTCTGGAGAGCGCTGGAAGGGCTTGAGAATTAGCTTCTTCCACGAAAGTGAGTATAATAGAGTGCCAGGCTGACCGATCGGAATCTGCTAGACGCCCATCACCGGACGTTAGGTGATGCCTTCGAACTCAGGAACGAACAGATGCCAAGGAAGGAACGAGTATGAAGCGTCTCTGTTGGATCGCACTGATAATACTGACCGCAGGGCTCTTCCTGACCACGACGACCCAAGCCCAAACGCAGACCCTTCACTGGGAACGCTTCGACGTCAACATCACCGTCAAGGAGAATGGCGATTTCGTTGTCGAGGAGGTCCAGAAGATCGCCTTCACCAGTGGGCGATTCCACTTCGGATACCGTAGCATCCCCATGGATCGCCTGGAGAGCATCACTGACGTCTCTGTGTGGGAAGGAGACCGGCAGTATGAGCGGGGCCGCGGCAGCAGCTACACGTATCAGACGTCCATAGACGAGGGGGACTTCCAAATCAGGTGGTACTTCCCCTACACGTCCAACTCCTCACACACGTTCATCCTTCGCTACACGGTCGAAGGAGGTCTGCGATACTACGACGGTGGCGACCAGCTTTACTGGAAGGCGGTCTACGCCGATCGCGAGTTCCCGGTCTACGACTCGACGGTGACCGTGAACCTACCCAACGATGCGAAGGCGGAGCCAGTCGCTGCCTACGGCACGGAAGCTTCGGTGACAGGACAGGGAACCAGCACCGTGACTTTTCGCGCTCAGGAGACGGTTGACCCGGGACAGGAGTTGGAGGTACGCGTCCAGTTCCCCCACGGCATCGTCCAGGGCTCAGAGCCCAGTTGGCAGGCCGCCTATGACCGGAAGGCGGCGTGGGAGGAGGGGCCGAAAGACCTCGTCAACCTTGGCTTGGGCGCTCTCGGCGCCGTGTTGCTCGCCGGTGGCCCGATCTCCCTATTGCTGCTTTGGTATCTGCGGGGACGCGATCCCGAGGTCTCGCTGCCGGCCGAGTACATCTCGGAGCCGGCCTCCGACGATCCACCGGGTATCGCCGGGACGCTTGTGGATGAGAAAGCGGATATCGAGGACATCATTGCCACCCTGGTAGATCTCGCCCGTCGAGGCTATCTGAAGATTGAAGAAGAACAGGAGACTGGGTTCTTCAAGGCGACCAACTTCGACTTCCGGTTCCGCCGTACCAAGGAAGACGACAGCGATCTCTTGGGCTACGAGCGAGAACTCCTGAGGAAGGTTTTCGAGGGTCGGCAATCCAGACGAATGTCAGACTTGCGCAACGAGTTCTATCAGGCGATCCCAAGCATCAAGCGCAAGCTCTACGATCAAGCGGCTAAACAGGGCTATTTCGTCGGCCGACCAAGCAGTGTCCGGAAGCGGTATGCCGGCATTGGGATCGGTCTGTTGATAGCGGTATTCGCGTGCGGCATCGTCGCTACAGCTCTAGTGGCGGAGTACGCAGGCGCCATCGTCTGCCCGTTCGTCGGCATTGGCGTGACGGCCATCGGACTCGCCGTCGTTGGGCAGTGGATGCCCGCCAAGACGCGCAAAGGGGCAGAGCAAGCCGCCCGCTGGGAAGCCTTTGAGCGGTATCTCAGCAACATCGAGCGCTACACGAACCTAAGTGAAGCCACAGATCAGTTCGAACGGTACCTGCCCTATGCCATCGCCCTGGGGGTGGATCGCAGCTGGGTGCGCAAGTTCTCCCGCATCGAGGATACACGAGTTCCCATTCCGGCCTGGTACCTGCCAATGCCCCGACGCGGCTATGCCGGAGGCACGCGCCCGGCAGGTATGGGCAAGGGCACGGCATCAGGTGGCCCAGGGCCCTCACTCCAGGACATGTCCGACAGCCTCTCCGGCGGCCTGCAGAGTATGTCAGAAGGGTTGACAGCTATGCTGAACACAGCTGGCAGCACGCTGACCAGCCAACCGAGCAGCTCTGGCAGTGGCGGCGGGGGGTTCTCCGGAGGAGGAGGTGGTGGCGGCGGCGGGGGCGGCGGCGGAGGAGGAGGGTTCGGTTAGGCAGCCAGGCGTTAGCTTGTGAGACGGGATAGGAGATGCATCAATGAACACTGGAAAGACCATCGGCATCATTCTCATCGTGGTCGGAATCGGCGCCTGCGTCGTAGCCGGTGCCTGGCTGATCGCCAGCGCAGCTGGGCCTGAGAGCAATCTGAGGCTCTCCGGCGCAGTCTTGGGAGCCGCCCTTGCTTTCGTCATCGCTGCGCCAGCCATCGGCGCCGGTGTCTTTATGCTCATCCGCGGTCAGCGTGAGGCCGCCCAGATGGCTGAGGTGGAGAAAGAGCAGAAGCTCCTGGGCATGATAGGGACCCAGGGACAGGTCTCCATCTCCGAGGCGGCCGTAGAGCTCGACGTGAATCGGGCACAAGTCGAGAGCTGGATCTACGACCTGGTCGACAAGGACCTCTTCACCGGTTACGTGAATTGGGACGAGCGGATGCTATACTCTCGGGATGCCAGCCAGATGCGAGGACAGAACCGCTGTCCCAATTGCGGGGGCGAGGTAGAGCTGGCAGGCAAAGGGGTGATCAAATGCCCCTACTGCGGGGTGGAGATCTTCCTATCCGACTAGCCGATGCGAGGGGGCACGAGATGCCGCCCGCGATGCCGTGGACGGAGCAGGAGCTTCTACAGCCGACGGGAGCAGGCCAGGTCACGGCGGAGCAACTTTCCGGAGCGCTGTACGTATAAAGCTTAGATGATCTAGCGATTGGGTGAACAAGGAGGGACGGAGGATGGACGACATCTACGGGAAGGTAGAAAGCGAGCGGAATGCGCTGGAAAAGGTGATCGATGCCATACCAGGCTGGGGTGGCTATCAGAAGCGCCAGAAGCGCCGCGAGGCCGACAAGCTCCTTCGTGAGACCCTGGCCAGGAAGCTCCAGGAGCAGCGACGCCGTCTGGATGCAGCTCAGAAGAAGCTGATTGCCCACGGCCGGTTGGACCTGGTCGACGACGTCGAGAGCGCGGTGACGCAGCTCAAGACGTTTACGGACCGGATACGCTTCGCCAGCTACGGGTACGCTGGGCTGTTCGCCCCTGTGAAGGTCAAGGAAGACGAGCTGAAGCAACTGTACGCCTTCGACGCAGCGCTGGTCGAGTACGTCGAGCGGCTGGACACAGCCAATGACCATCTGCGGACAGCGATGACGGAGGACGAAGGACTGGAGCAGACGCTTGAGATCATCCAGGACATCGTTCGCGAGGCGAACACCACGTTTGACCAGCGTGAGCATCTGATTCTGGGGAGCCAGTAGAAGAGTTCCAACCCTGTCAGATAGAACGCCCCAACGTGCGTAGAGAGAAGTACGGATACAGCACCACGAATTGAGGAGGCCAGAGAGATGGCAAGAATCTTCGACATCGTAGAGTTCGTTGACGAAACAAGTTCGGAAATCGTCCACCGTGTCCCAGAACGGGGCTCAGGCGATTTTCGCATCGGGTCCCAGGTCATCGTGCGAGAGAGCCAGGCTGCGGTCTTCTTCCGCGACGGGCAGGCGCTGGACACGTTTGGCCCCGGGCGTCATACGATCACCACTGCCAACATCCCGCTTCTGGTGAACCTTGTTGGCAAAGCATTCTCCGGCGAGACGCCGTTCAAGGCTGAGGTCTACTTCGTCAGCCTGCGCGAGTTCACGGACCTGAAGTGGGGAACCCCCACCCCAATCACGATCAAGGATTCCGAGTTGGGAATGGCGCGCGTGCAGGCGCGCGGCACGTACGCCGTGCAGGTCGTCGACCCCCAGCTGTTCGTCAACAAGATCGTGGGCACTCAGGGTCTGTATCGGACCTCGAACATCAAGGACTTCTTCCGGTCCATAGTCCTCACCAAGCTATCCGATCTGGTGGGGGAGACGAGTAAGAGCGTCATCGAGATCGCAGCGATGACGGAGGAGATCGTAGCCGGCGTCCGAGCGAAGTCCGCCGAGGAGTTTGCCGCTCGCGGGATCACGCTGACCTCCGTCTACGCGGAGTACATTGGACCGACAGAAGAGACAGCCAAGGCGATCGACGAACGAGCCTCCATGGGCGCGATCGGCGATATGCAAGCCTATCTGCAGTTCCAGGCGGCGCGGGGCATGCGGGACGCAGCCCAACAATCCGGTGGCACGGCTGGTGCGGGTGTCGGACTGGGCGCGGGGGTTGGTATGGGAGCGGCTATGGCACAGATGATGTCGCAGAGTATGCAACAACCCAGCCAGCAACAGTCGGGCCAACAGCAGGCCCAGGGGGGAGGAGGCCAGCCGACGGCGCCTAAGACAGCCGAGGACGTCCAGAGCATGCTCGACAACCTGGATATGCGGCTGATGAACGGTGAGATCAGCGAGGACCTCTATAACAAACTCCGGTCCAAGTGGGAAGGGCGTTTGGAGGAGCTTAAGTAGCGGTTCCTATGGGACAACAGCCTGAGAGCAGAAACGCCCAAACACGGTTACCAGGACAAGGAGGTAGGGCGTGACCGAGGATCAGAGACGAGGGGAGAGCCCCTCTGAGGAACAGACCGCGGAGGACACGTGGCGCGAGGTCGGGCGGCAGTTTGAGGCCCTGGGCGAGAGCCTATCCAAGGCTTTCCGTGCTGCATGGGAGAACGAACAAACCCAGCAGCACGTGCGCTCTATGCGGGATGGTCTGGAAAAGATGGTCGACAAGGTTGATCGCGCGGTCAAAGAGGCCGGGGAATCTGAGCAAGGGAAAAGGCTTCGTGCCGAAGCTGAGAAGACGGCCGAATCGCTCCGCGAAGCAGGGGAGCAGACCTGGCAAGAGACGCGTCCAGAACTGGTCTCAGCCTTGACGACAGTCAACGCCGAGCTCCAGAGACTGATCGACAGTCTGGAGAAGAAGCCATCTCCTGACAGCCAGCCGCCGGAGCAGGGACAGGAGGATTGACGATGCACGGCAGACGTAGGACAAGCCTTCTCCAAGGGCTGCTGCTGATCCTGTTCGGCTTGCTGATTCTGGTCATACAGCTCCTGCCTGGTATCCAGATCCTGTTCTCCTGGCCCTGGATCATCATCGGGGCTGGGCTCGTTGTCTTCTTCATCGGGCTGGGAACTGGCGTGCCCGCTCTGGCCGTACCAGCATGCGTCGTCGGCGGCCTGGGTGGGATCCTCTATTACCAGAGCGTCACCGGGGACTGGGATAGCTGGGCCTATATCTGGGCACTGATACCCGGTTTTGTCGGAGTGGGCCTGATTCTGACGGGATTGTTGAGCAGCGACGGTGAGGACTCAGCGCGCGCTGGGCTCTGGCTCATTGTCATCAGCCTGGCTCTGTTCAGCGTCTTTGGGTCGTTCTTCGGAGCGCTAGGGCTGCTGGGAGACTACTGGCCAGTGCTGCTGATCCTGCTTGGGATCCTTCTTCTGGTCAGCCCCCTGCTTCGAGCACGTCGTTAGGGCAGCGTCGAGCGGCGAGGGCCACCGCGTATGGCACTCCTCGTACACCTGCTACGTGAGATCGACGCCGCAGTTCTGGCGCAGCTGCGCGCCAAGCTGGACCCTAGTGTGAGGCTAAGTGTCGGGCAGAAGTCGTTGCCCCAACAGACTGACTACGATATCCTCGTGGCTGGACGCCCGCAGCACGAGGATATCACGGTCAGCCCCAACCTACAAGCTCTGATCATCCCCTTTGCCGGGATCCCACAAGAGACCCGGGCCTTGATGCTCGACTTTCCTCGTATTGCCGTTCACAACCTCCATCACAACGCTGTTGCAGCCGCCGAGATGGCGATCAGCCTGATGCTCGCCGCGAGCAAGTTCATCGTGCCCAGCGACCAAGCCCTCCGCCGCCAGAACTGGTGGCCCCGCTACGGCCCCAATCCCACCGTTATCCTGGAGGGCAGAACGGCGTTGATCCTCGGCTACGGCGCTATCGGTCAGCCGGTGGCCCGGGCATGCAGAGGATTGGGCATGGAGGTGATGGCCACAAGACGGGAAGTAGACGACGAGGTACTTGACGTGGATATCTACCCGCCGGAGGCACTGCGCAGTCTGCTGCCACGAGCCAACGTGCTTATCGTTGCGCTGCCCCTTACTGCAGA
>Ga0207797_1000232_pt1 | contig 41513 bp, 36 predicted proteins | sample PRCRCaboRojoPR_6_FD_187275 | JGI IMG/M metagenome (GOLD analysis project Ga0207797, IMG submission 187275) | Marine sediment microbial community from Cabo Rojo, Puerto Rico - PR CR 10% Liquid 1 (SPAdes) | ecosystem: Environmental > Aquatic > Marine > Coastal > Sediment | place: Cabo Rojo, Puerto... | reverse complement strand
GCTTCGACGGGGCGGACGTCACGGAGTGGTCCCGTCAGCGTCGCATCGACGCCGGGATGGCGTACGTCCCCGAGGACCGCCAGGAGCGCGGGCTGGTGATGGACTTCGACCTGGTGGGCAACGGCGTGCTCGGGAGCCAGCACGCCGCCCCGTTCGCCAGGGGCGGTCGGCTCGACTGGGGCGTGGCCCGCGAGCACGCCGAGTCCATCATCGAGGAGTACGACGTCAGACCGCCGGACGCGGACGCGACCGCACGATCGCTCTCCGGCGGGAACCAGCAGAAGTTCGTCGTCGGCCGGGAGTTCGCCCGCGACCCCTCGCTGCTGGTCGCGACCCACCCGACGCGGGGTGTCGACATCGGCTCGACCGAGTTCATCCGCGAGCGCATCCTCGACCTGCGCTCCTCGGGCGTGGGCGTCCTGCTCGTCTCCTCGAAGCTGGAAGAGGTGCAGGGGCTCGCCGACCGGCTGGCCGTGATGCACGACGGCGAGCTCGTCGCCGTCGTCGACCCCGAGCGCGTCACGGAGGAGGAGCTCGGACTCCTGATGGCCGGGGAGTACCCCGAGGGGTTCGACCCCGACTCGGCCGCCGACCCCCCGGACCGCCGACCGGTAGTCGCCCGGCCGTGTTTGACACTCTCAAACCACGGGGGATCGCCGCGGCTCGTGGGAGACACCCGCCCCCACGTGCGACGGTCGGGCCCCCTCGCCAGGTCCCCCCGTCGGGTCGACCCTCGCCGAGTCGACGTCCCTCAGGTCGATCCGAGGTGCGTTCGCTCGATGTCGCCCGTCTGGATCTCGACCTCGATGACGTTCGCGGCCTCGACGACCCGCGCGGGCATCGCTTCCTCGAAGGCGTCGCCGCGGAGCCGGCTCGTCGGCGCCGAGAGGCTGATCGCGCCGATCGGGTCGTCCGCGTCGTCGAGGACCGGCGCGCCGACGGCACGGACGTTCCGGACGCCCTCCTCGTCGTTGCGAGCGAACCCGCGCTCCCTGGTCCGGTCTACGTCGTCGAGGAGCGTCTCGAGGTCGTCGATCGTCCGGTCGGTTCGCTGGTCCAGGCCGTGGCGATCGACGATCTCGACGACCCGATCGCGCGGGAGGTACGCCAGGATCGCCTTGCCCGCGGCGGAGTAGTGGAGGTGTCTGGTCATGAACTCGCGGTTCCGGATGTAGAAGTCGGTACCGACGGCGTTCCGTCCGAACGCCTCGTAGAGGATGACCTCCATCCCGTCGTCCTCGGTGACGAGGTGGACGACCTCGCCCGTCTCGTCCGCGAGGTCGTCGGCGACCTCCCGACCGTACCGGTGCAGGCGGTCCCTGTTGCGGACGTACTCGCCGAGCACGACGAACTGGTAGCCGAGGTCGTACGTCCCGCCCTCCTTCCGGACGAACCGGCGGTCCCGGAGGGTCGCCAGGTGGGTGTGGACCGTCCCGGGCGTGAGACCGGTGTGGTCGGCGATCTCGGTCACGGTTGCGCCGCGGAGCGTCCGGATCGCGTCCAGGATCTCCCCGCTCCGCTCGACCGACTGGATCTTTCGCCGCTCGTTCTCGTTCGTCATACGCTCCGGTCGTACCCGGCCGACTATGTGCCTTTTGACTCTCGCAAACGGCCACGCCGGCACCCGCCACCGGCGCGTTCGCGTCCGCTCCGGTCTATATTGTGTAGATATACGGACTACAACAGTAAAATCTCGTGTAGAACGGTGATATATCGGACGAACGTGGGGTAACTCTGTTGGTTGTGAATATCTCACACACGTAACTTCGATCGGGTTTTGTCACCGTCAAACGCCTCCACGGTCGGGCGGAGTCCCGCGGTTTCCGGGGTCGTGCCGTTCGAGCCGGGTGCTCCCGGGACCGTTCCCGTCGACGGCGTCGGTCGTCGTCGGTCGCCCGGGCGAACGCGTCCGTCGGATCCAGCCCGCACGCTTATGCCGATCGCTCGACTGTCGACCGGTATGACGCTCCCGACACCGGCCGACAGTCACACGCGGCTCTGTTCGCCCGCGGACGAGGTGGAGACCCCCGCGGTCCTCGTCGACCTCGACGTCATGGACGAGAACATGGCCCGGTACGCCGCGTTCGCAGACGAGCACGACGTCCGGCTCCGCTCGCACGCGAAGACGCACAAGACGCCCGACCTCGCGCACTACCAGCACCGCCACTCGGACGGCGGCGGGATCGTCTGCCAGACGCTCGGGGAGGTCGAAGTGATGGCCCAGAACGGGATCGACGACGTCTATCTCACGTACATGGTGGTCGGCGACCGGAAGCTCGACCGGCTGACGTGGCTCGCGGGGAAGCTCGACTCGTTCGCGACGACGGTCGACGGTCCGGGGAACGTGCGCCCGCTCCAGGCGGCCGCCGAGCGCCGGGGAGTGACGGTCGACGCCGTCCTCGAACTCGACACCGGCATGGGGCGCGTCGGCGCCGCCTACGAGGACGCCGTCGACCGGGCGCAGCTCGTCGACCGGCAGCCGAACCTGCGGTTCGCCGGGATCATGGCCTACGAGGGGATGATCTTCGGCGAGGACGACGTCCGGACGCCCGCGGAGTACGAGGCGCGCTGCTTCGAGGTGATGGACGAGGTCGAGGCCGCCGTCGAGCGGATCGAGGCCGCCGGGATCGCCGTCGAGGAGGTGCGGGTCGGCTCGACCGCGACGTCGCTGTACAGCGGGAAACACCCCGTCGTGACGGAGATCAACCCCGGGATGTACCTGTTCAACGACCACAACCTCGTCCGGAACTCGCCGGACGTCTCTCCGGGGAACTGCGCGCTGACGGTCGCCTCGACGGTCATCTCGGCGCCGACCGCCGACCGGGTCGTCGTCGACGCCGGCTCCAAGAGTATCTGTCCGGACATCGACCTCCCGCCGATGGCGGTCGGCCACGAGGGGGTCGACTACGTCAACGCCTCCGAGGAGCACGGCTGGGTCGACGTGAGCGGCTCCGACGCGACGTTCGAGGTGGGCGACAGGATCGAGTGGATCCCGCCGCACGTCTGTACCACGGTCAACCTCCACGACACGCTCGTGGGGACCCGCGACGGCTACGTCGAGGAGGTCTGGGACGTCCAGGCGCGGGGGAAGGTTCGCTGAGGCGGGGCGGCCGGGGTCGGCTCGACGGTCCCGACCCGGCCCGGTCCGCCCCGGTTCCCGAGCCGGTCGCCCTCCCCACTGGTCGGTCCAGCGCGGGCTCCCGCCGGGGTCTTTTTGCCGTCGACCGCCGAAGCGAACGCCGATGCACGTCGGCTACGTGAGCGACGAGTGGTACGAGGCGCTCCCGGGGGCGCGGGTCGAGTTCCGCCGCGACGGGTCGCGGGTCGCCGTCGCCGAGGCCGGTCCCACCGGCGCGGTCGAGGCGGCCGTCGATCCGGGCGAGTACGAGGTCACCGTGGCGAAGGCGGGCTACGGGAGCAAGCGCCGGACCGTCCGGATCGAGCCGGGGGAGAGCCACCAGTTCCGGCTGCTCTCGACGGACCCGCTGGGCTACGTCTGGCCCCAGTGGGTCCGCGCCGGCGAGGAGGCGACGTGTTACCTCCACACGCCAGAGGAGGCCAAACTGAGCCTCTGGCGCTACGGCGAGGGGCGCGAGCACGTCGAGCAGGTGACCTGGTACGACAACCACGGGCCGCGGGCGTGTCTCCAGCGCACGCCCGACGGGGACTACACCCGGACGGGCGTCGGGTGGGACGCCCACGAGACCGCGACCGCGCCGTTCTCGGTGTCGGTCGAGGCGCCCGCCGAGAGCGGGCTCTACCTCTTCCACCTGGAGACGCGCTCGGGCGAGTTCTTCGCGTTCCCGTGGGTCGTCGCGCCGGCCGAGCCAGCCGCGCGAGTGGCTGTGCTGGCGTCGACGAACACCTGGAACGCCTACAACCCGTTCGGCGGCCGGGGGAACTACGTCTGTCCCCACGGGCTGCCCGACCGGCCGTTCGTCGAGCCCCGGTCCGAGATGGACCGGTACGCCGGCGACGGCGCCTGGGCGGCCGAGAACCACGAGTACCGGCCGCTCTCGTTCGAGCGCCCCTGCCGGTTCAGCTCCGTCCCGCGCGACGAGGTGCCGACCGACCCCATCGAGGGGAAAGAGGAGTCCCACACGGTCTCCGCCGAGTGGCGAATGCTCGCCTGGCTGGAAGCCGAGGGGTACGACTACGACCTCTACGCCGACTACCAGCTCCACGACGGGACGCTCGCGCTGGACGCCTACGACGCGTTCGTCGTCCACACCCATCCGGAGTACTGGTCGCGGCGGATGTACGAGCGGACGAGGGACTGGGTGTTCGAGCGCGAGGGTCGCCTCGCGTACCTCGGCGGCAACGGGCTCAACGCCGAGGTCGAGTACGTCGACGAGTCGCGGATGCGGGTCAACAACGACGCGACGCGAGTGCCCACGGTCGCCGACCCGACGGCGATCCCCGAGGACGGCTACGAGAGCCGGTTCCACTACACCGTCGAGTCGGAGGGGACCCTCCTCGGCGTCGTCTACACGGAGGTGGGGATCACGACCGCCGCGCCCTACGAGGTCCGCGACCCCGACCACTGGGCCTTCGAGGGGACGGGCCTGGCGGCGGGCGACCGGTTCGGCGAGGAGACCCTCCAGACCCGCTGTGCGGGCGGCGCCTCCGGCCACGAGACGGACAAGGTGAGCGCGTTCGCCCCCGAGGGCACGCGACTGCTGGCGAAGGGACTGAACCCGGACGGCGGCGGCGCGGAGCTGGTCCACTACGGGACCGAGAGCGGCGGCGCCGTCGTCTCCGCCGGGTCGATCACCTGGCCCGCGGCGCTGTTCGTCGACGACGACGTCGCGACGATCACCCGGAACGTCCTCGACCGGTTCCTCGATCGCTGAGCGCGCGCCGGATCGGAGTCACCGCACCGCGCCTCGCCCCGTCTTGCCGCACTTCACCTCACCTCACCTCACCTCACCTCACCGCACCTCACCTCACCGCACCTCGCCGTCCCTCACTTGTTCCGCTCGTGCATCCGGGAGAGCACGTCCTCGAGCTCGTCACAGAGCAGTTCGAGGATCCGCTCGCCCTTCGCCGCCGACGCGGCCGTCGGGTCGCCGATCGCGCCCGAGGCGGAGTACTCGGTGAAGTCCCGGTAGACCGACAGCGGGCCCCCTACGACGAGGTCCTTGGTGCTCTGGGGGTACGGCTCGTCCATCATCGTCCCCTCCATCCGGTCTTCCTTGACGAGTTCGGGCCGGAGGTGGAGCATGAGCGACGTCTCGAACTCGCCGGCGTGGGCCATCCCGCCGATCTCCGTGTCGCGGACGTCGTCCACGAACGAGGCCGCGAGCTGGAAGTAGGTGAGCCCGAGCACCTCCGCCTGCGGCTGCTCGGTGCCGATCGTGCTGGTCGCGCTGTCGACGAGCGGGCCGTTCCCGCCGTGGCCGTTGAGCAACAGCAGGCTGTCGAAGCCGTTGTCGAGCGCGCTGTCGGCGATCTCCTCGACGATATCGAGCATGTCGTCGAACTCGAGGGTGATGGTGCCGCCGAACGGCATGTGGTGCGGGGAGTACCCCGACCAGACCGGCGGCGTCACCAGGATCGGGACGTCCGACGCGACGCGCTCGGCGGCGTGCTGTGCGACGGCGTCGACCAGGATGGTGTCGGTGGCGACGGGCATGTGGTTCCCGTGTTGCTCGATGCTCCCGATGGGAACGACCAGCACGGAGCCGTCCCGCTCGGCGATCTCTCTCACTTCCGACGACGTCTTGCCGGCCCACGACCACGGCTGTGAGCCGATCGACTCGTACACCATACACCCTGCCATCCCGCCGACTGTGAAATAACCTCGGTCTGCGGTAGGCGGTCACACCCCGGATCCGCGGGGTCGACACGTCGACCCTCGAGTTCGGGAGTCGCGGGCCCCCGTCAGTCGTCGATCCGGAGGGCCTCGACCTGTGACTCGTCGACCTCGACGCCCAGGCCGGGGCCGTCGGGGACGGTCATCCGGCCGCCGCTCGTGTCGAACGGCTCCTCGACGATGTGGTCCGACCACGCGTAGTAGATCGTGTCGGACGGGAGTGTGAACGCTGGGGTGCTCGAGACGCTGTGGAGCATCGCCGCGGTCTTGACCCCGAGGTCGAAGCCGCAGTGGTGCGCCAGCGTCACCGCCGCGTCCTCCGCGACGCCGGCGAGTTTCTGGACGCCGGCGATCCCCGACCCGCAGCAGTCGACGACGCCCACGTCGATCGCGTCTTCCTTCACGAGATTGAAGAAGTTCCGGGAGAAGTAGGTGTCGTCGTTCGCGGCGATCGGCTGGCGGAGCCGCTCCCGGAGCCGCTTGTACGCGCCGTACGTCTCGATGTGGATCGGCTGTTCGAGGTACTGGACGTAGACGCCGGCGTCTTCCAGTTTCGCCCCGACGCGGACGGCCTCCTCGAACGACCACGTCTGATTCGGGTCGATCCGGAACTCCAGCCGGCCGTCGGCCTCGTCGTCCATCGCGATCAACCGCTCGATGTCCTGTTCCCAGTCCCGACCGGCCTTGGTCTTCAGCACGGAGAAGCCCCCGTCGAGCGCGCGGTGGACGTGCTCGCGGGACTCCTCGGGCGAGAGGATGCCCACGCAGTAGGCGCAGTCCACCTCGTCGGTACACTTCCCGCCGAGGAGCTGGTGGAGCGGCGCGTCCAGGGACTTCCCGAGCGCGTCCCACATCGCCATCTCGACGGGGCCCCACATCGACTCGATGTCGACGTAGTAGTAGAAGTAGTCGTCGACGAACTCCTCGATCTGCCAGATCGACCGACCGACGGCCTTCGGCCCGACCTCCCGCTCGATGAGCGTCTTCATCGCGATGGGGTCCATCTCCACCATCGACTCGCCCCAGCCGGTGACGCCCTCGTCGGTCTCGACGCGGACGAGCATCCGCTGTGAACGCTCCACGCTGCCCTGGCCGGTCACGTACGGGGCGATTCCGCCGGCCTCGAGCGGCTCTACCCCGATCTCGAGCGGGATGGCTTCGACTTCTGTGATCTCCATGACGGCCGAGAGAGATGCGGCCAGGCATTTGAGCGTTGCCCCTCGCGTCCGCCGACTGCCGTGCCCCGCCCGACGGTGCCGGTTGCCGCGTCCAGCTCCGGTGCCGGCTGCCGCGTCCAGCTCCGGCGCCGGCTGCCGCGTCCCGCCCCGGCGCCGGTTGCCGCGTCCCGCCCTCGGCGTCGACGCGACGCCCGTCGGTTCCCGGCGCCGCCGAGACGCGCGTCGCTCCGGTCCTGCAAATCTTTATCAGGGGAGGTTTCGAAGCGCCGGCACATGACCGACGACGTAGGACGCGTCATCACGGTCGACGGGCTCGTCGACCCCGACGACCTCGGCGTGACCCTCCCGCACGAGCACGTCTTCGTGAACACGGCCGACGCCTGGTACCAGCCGCCCGACTCGGCGCCCGAGCGGCGGATGGCCGAGGAGCCGCTCTCGATCGAGCACCTCGGGTTCGTGAGCCGGAACCTCTACAGCCACCGGGACAACATGCGCCTCGACTCCGTCGAGACCCAGACCGAGGAGGTCACCCGGTTCCTCCGCGCCGGCGGGTCGACGATCGTCGACCTGACGCCGAAGAACATCGGCGGCGACCCGGCGCAGGTCCGCGGCGTGGCCCGCGAGACGGGCCTCCAGTTCGTCCACGGGACGGGCTACTACACCGAGAGCGTCCACCCCGACTCCCTCGCGGACCGGAGCGACGAGGCGATCGAGGCGGAGTTCGTCGACGACGTCCGGACGGGGATCGACGACACCGGCGTCCGGGCCGGTATCGTCGGCGAGATCGGCGTGAGCGGGCGGATCCACGACGCCGAAGAGCGGGTCCTCCGCGCCGGGGCCCGGGCCGCCCGCCGGACGGGCGTCGCGCTGAACGTCCACACGCCGGGCCGGACGCCCTACAGCCAGAAGGACCGCACGTACCCGCCGTCCCGGTGGGCACTCGAGTTGCTGGACATCGTCGAGGAGGAGGGGCTCCCGCCCGAACGGGTCGTGATGAGTCACCTCGACCGGACGATCTACGAGGACCTCTCGTACCAGAAGGAACTCGCCGAGCGAGGCGCCTACGTCGAGTACGACCTCTGGGGGCTCGAGGCCTACCTCGAGGAGTACAACGACGGGCTCCCCTCGGACATCCGGCGCATGGAGTGGGCCACGGAGCTGATCGACGCGGGGTACGCCGACCGGCTGCTCTTCTCCCAGGACACCTGGTCGAAGATGCAGCTCCGGCGGTACGGGGGGTACGGCTACGCGCACGTCCTCGAGGACGTCGTCCCGATGCTCCGGGCCAACGGCGTCACCGACGACCAGCTCGACGCGATCCTCGTCGAGAACCCGAGGCGCGTCCTGACCGTCGCGGAGCCGGCGTAGTCGACGCTACTCCAGCGGGATGCGGTAGTCGTCGACCGTGTCGCGGTCCACCTCGACGCCAAGACCCGGCCCGTCGGGGACGGGAATGGCGCCGTTCTCGACCGGGAGCCGCTCGGTGAGGACGTCCGCCTCCCAGGCGTAGTAGGTGGAGTCCGGCGGGAGGGTGAACCCGGGGACGCTGCTGACGGTGTGGAGGATGGCCGCGGTCCGGACCCCGAGGTCGAACGCGCAGTGGTGGGCCGCGGGGACGCCGGCGTCCTCGGCGATCCCGGCGAGCTGTCTGACGGCGGTGATCCCGCCGGCGGGCGTCATGTCGAGGACGGCGACGTCGAGCGCGTCGCGCCGGATCATCTCCCCGAGGTTGTGCTCGATGTACGTGTCCTCGTTGGGGCCGATCGGCTGGCGGGTTCGCTCGCGCAGTTTCGCGAGCGTCCCGTGCGTGTCGACGCGGACCGGCTGTTCGAGGTACTGGACGTAGACGCCGGCGTCAGAGAGGGCCGCGCCAACCCGGACGGCCTCGTCGAAGCGCCAGCCCTGGTTCGGGTCGAGCCGGAACTCGAGCCGTCCGTCGACCTCGTCGTCCATCGCGACGATGCGCTCGACGTCCTGCTTCCAGTCGCGACCGGCCTTGGTCTTCAGGACGGGGTAGCCCTCCTCGAGCGCGCGACGGGCGTGCTCGCGGGACTCCTCGGGCGAGAGGATGCCCACGCAGTAGGCGACCGGGACCTCCGAGACGGTCGTGTAGTCCGGCGTCCCCATCCGGGAGGTCTGGTTCGGTGCCGTCCACCCCCCGAGCAGCTCGTAGACCGGCTTCCCGAGGTCCTTGCCGACGATGTCCCAGCAGGCGATCTCGATCGGCGCGAAGAACATGTCGACGTTGGTGTACTCGATGAACATCTGTCGACGGAGCGCCTCGAGCTCGTACGGCGAGTGGCCCTCGACCCAGGGGGCGACGCCGTCCTCGATGATCGCCCGCGTCGACTCGGCCGAGAGGAACATCCGCATCTCCCCCCAGCCGGTGATCCCCTCGTCGGTCCGTACCTCGACGAGCATCCGCTCGACGGTCTCGACCTGCCCGTGGTTGGTGACGTACGGCGCGATTCCCCCTTCGTCTAAGGGCAGGACGGGGACGTCGACCGGATGCGTCTCGACGGCTGTGATCTCCATACTCCGAGAACCCGGGAGGTGGGCAAAAAGCTACCGCCGGGGGGACGGGCGACGTCGCGTCGGGGGTCGGACGGCCGGCGGGGCTCGATGCGGAGCCGACCCCCCGGACGCGATCCGGCGACGGTCGGTGGGCGCGATCCGGCGACGGTCGGTGGGCGCGACCCCGGGCCGACGAAGCCGGCGAACCGCACCGGGAGCCAGCCCGCACCCGGTCGGGCTCAACCTTCATTACCCGTCGCCGGGTCTACCGCGCCATGGTAGAGAGTGTATCTACCGACGAAGCACCGGTGAACGAGGACCTGCCCTTCTCGCAGGCGATCGTCCACGGCGACACCGTCTACGTCTCCGGACAGGTGGGGATCGACCCGGAGACCGGCGACGTCGTCGACGGCGGCATCCAGGCCGAGACGCGACGGACGATGGAGAACGTCGGGGCGATCCTCGAGGCCGCCGGCACGTCCCTGGAAAACGTCGTCAAGACGACCGTCTTCCTCGACGACGTCGACGACTTCGCCGCGTTCAACGAGGCGTACGGCGAGTTCGTCGACGACCCGCTGCCCGCCCGGAGCGCCTTCGAGGTCGGCGACCTCGCGATCGACATCGCCGTCGAGATCGAGGTGATCGCCGCCCTGCCCGAGTAGCCCGCGCCCGCGTCGTCCGGCGTCGACGCGCTCCCCGGCGATCCGGGCCTCCGTTCCCCCTCCCCTCCGGCGAGCCGATCACGCCACCGTGCAGATCACTCCAGTTCGAACCCCCGGTCGAGGTCGATCTCCCGTGGAATGAACTTCCCCAGCAGGTCGCGGCGGTAGAGATCGACCTCGCTGAGGGTCGTGTACGACGCCTGCCGGGCCGCGAACGCGATCACCGCGGCCACCTCCTCCGGCTCCGCTGCCTCCCCGGGGTCCAGTTCGTCGCGCCACATCTGCGTCCGGACCGCCGTGGGGTTGACGAGCGTCACGCCGACGCCGTCCTGCCCGGCGTGCGCCTCGATCGAGAGCGCGAACCCGCGGGTCCACCACTTCGACGCCGCGTAGATCGGTGCGCCCGGACGGGGGAGCTTCCCGGCCGAACTCCCGACGAACACCAGGTTGCCGTTCGACTCGCGGAGGTACGGGAGCGCGGCGACGGTCGCGTAGTACATCCCGGAGACGTTCACCTCCATCACCCGGTGGAAGTTCTCGACGGGGAGCTCCTCGACCCGTTCGTCGAAGCTCGCCCCCGTCGTCCCGGCGTTGTTCACGACGACGTCGAGGCCGCCGAACGCGTCGACGGTCGCCTCGACGGCGTCGACGACGGCCCCGTACTCGCGGACGTCCGTCGGCAGCGCGAGCGTCTCGACGCCGTAGTCGTCCTCGAGGCCGGCTGCCACCTCGGCGAGGGCGTCGCCGCGCCGCGCGACCAGCGCCACGTCGGCGCCGTCGGCCGCGAGCGCGTGTGCCGTCGCCTCGCCGATCCCCGCGCTCGCACCTGTCACGAAGGCGACCCTGCCGTCCAGCGGTCGGTCCGAACCCATGGAGACCGACTCGCACGCTGTGTGTTAAGCGTTTTCACCCCCGCGTCGGGGACCCCTCACGTTCGAGCGGCCCGCCGGTCGTCCCTGCCGCTCGACCTGTCGGTCGAACGGACGCAGCCCCGAGCTCCAGGACGCGCCACGGGCGTCCCGGTCACGACCGCCCCGGATCTGTTGTCTCGTCCGAACAGTTCCGTCTCGACGGGCGAAAAGCATATTGTGACGCCTTGGCGATGGGAGGGTATGGCGTCACTTCGTCTGGAGCGTGTACGAAAGGTGTTCGGCGGGGGTGACAGCGAGATCGTCGCCGTCGACGACGTCGATCTCGACATCGAGGACGGCGAGTTCATCGTCCTCGTCGGGCCCTCCGGCAGCGGGAAGTCGACGATCCTCCGTCTCATCTCGGGGCTCGAGGAGCTGAGCGACGGGCACATCTACATCGGGGACAGGGAGATCACCGACGTCAAACCGAAGAACAGGGACATCGCGATGGTGTTCCAGAACTACGCGCTCTACCCGCACCTCACCGCCCGGAAGAACATCTCCTTCGGGCTCCGGATGCGCGGACAGCTCTCCGACGAGGAGATCGACGAGCGGGTCGAGGAGGCCGCGGAGATCATGAGCATCACCGACCTCCTAGAGAAGATGCCCAACGAGCTCTCCGGGGGCCAACAGCAGCGCGTCGCGCTCGGCCGCGCGATCGTCAGGGACCCGGCGGCGTTCCTGATGGACGAGCCGCTCAGCAACCTCGACGCGAAGCTCCGGACGACGATGCGGACCGAGATCCAGCAGCTCCAGTCCGAGCTGGACGTCACGACGATCTACGTGACCCACGACCAGACCGAGGCGATGACGATGGGCGACCGCATCGCGATCATGAACGGGGGCGAGCTCCAGCAGGTCGCGACGCCCCTGGAGGCGTACTACTCGCCGGTCAACACCTTCGTCGCGGGGTTCATCGGGTCGCCGAGCATGAACTTCCTGACCGTCTCGGCCGACGCCGTCGACGACGCCGTCGCGCTCGAACACGGTGGATTCGCCATCGAGACGTCGAGGGAGTTCGGCGGGGAGTGGGCTGCCCACCGGGACGAGGTCACCATCGGCGTCCGGCCCGAGGCGATCGAGGTCAGCTCGGGTGAGGCGGACGACGGCATCCAGGTGACGATCGACGTCGTGGAGCCGCTGGGGAAAGAGCAGCTCCTCTACTTCACGCTCGACGGCGAGACGTACGTCGCCAGCGTGGAGGGCCACCGCCTCTTCAGCGAGGGCGACACGGTGTCGATGCTGTTCCCCGAGAGCCGGATCCACGTCTTCGACGCCGACACCGGCGAGTCGATCCAGAACCGCGAGCCGCCATCGGAGGACGAGGAGGTCGTCGCCCGGCTCGACGCCTGACTCGACCGCCGGCTCGCGGCCGACCCTGCCGCCGTCACCACGACGCCGATCCCTCCCCTCCTCCCGCCTGCCCCCGTCTCGCTTCCCCGCCCGATGTCGCCCGTCGGGCTCCGTCGTCTCCTGCCCGTTCCGCCGGTCCTCGTCCGTCGGCTCGCCGTCTGTCGTCGCCCCTCCAGCGACCGTGCAGCCGTGGCGTGGAGCGGACCCGGAAGACTAAGGATCCCCTCGCCGTGTGTGGATCCATGGATCTGGAGATCCACTACAACGTCTACGGCTGCTTCCGCGAGCCGCGGGCCGACGTCGAGCTGGCGAAGGCGGCCGTCGACGCCGGCTTCGAGGGGATCTGGATCGGCGACCACTTCCTCCCCTGGATCGACTCGCGTCCGTACACCCACCACGCGTTCCCGTGGTTCGGGACGCTGATGAGCGAGGTCCCGGACGTTCCGGTCGGCACCTCGGTGACCTGCCCGATGATCCGGTACCGGCCGCCGCTGCTCGCACAGGCGATCGCGACCCTGGACAACATGTACCCCGGGCGGTTCAACCTCGGGATCGGGACCGGCGAGGCGCTCAACGAGGCGCCGTTCTACGACGGCGACTGGCCCGGCTGGCACGAGCGCGCCGAGATGATGGTCGAGACGATCGACCTCCTCCGGAAACTCTGGAACGTCGACCGCTACGTCGACCACCACGGGGAGTACTTCGACTACGACCGGCTCAAACTGTACACGCGGACGAGGGAGCACGTCCCGATCCACTGGGCGGGGTGGGGACCGACGTCCTGTCGGTACGCCGGCAAGTACGCGGACCACCTCATCACGGCGACGTCGGCCGAGCAGATCGCCGAGACGGTGATCCCGAACCTCGAGGAAGGGTTGGACGAGCGCGGTCGGTCGCTGGACGACGTCGACGTGACCTCCGAGATGGGCGTCAACATCGGCGATCCGGCGTCGCTCGTCGCCGAGATCCGCGACCGCGGCGAACTCATCCCGGCCGACACCGAGCTGAACAACCCGGACCCGCGCTCGATCCAGCGCGTCGCGGACAACCGCCTCGCGGCGATGTCCGACGAGGAGATCGCCGACCACCACAACGTCACCGACGACCCGGGGGACGTGATCGAGGAACTCCAGCGGATGGCGGACGCGGGCGTGACCCGCGTGTTGATCGGCTCGCACTCCGGCGACCCGTACGAGACCATCGAGGCGTTCGAGACGGAGATCTTCCCGTCGATCGAGTGAGGAGGACGTCGGTCGGCCGGGATCGTCCGGAGCCACGGTGACGGGGAGCGTGTGCGCGTCGTCGACACCGACACCCGAAGCGGTACTCGCCGCTCGCGGCCAGCGGGTAGTCCGCGCTCGCCCCCTCCGCCCAGAACGGTCCACGCCCGCCCTCGACACGCGCGACCGGCCCCCGGAAGGCGCTCGGGACGCCGGGGACGCCGGGGGCGCTGGGGGACGGCGGAGGGACCGGGACACCGGTGTCTCCGGACCGCGTGTTAAATTCACAGCTCGTCGCGTGAACGTTACCGATGATTACTTATATAGATAGCTCCGCATGAGAAGTGATGTCAGAAGACAACCGTCAGGAGAAACGAATGCCAGGACGGCGCGAGTACCTCGCGACCGCCGGGTCCGGCCTCGCCATCGGCCTCGCCGGCTGTGCGGGCGGCGGTGGCGGCGGCGACGGCGGCGGCGACGGCGACGGCGGTGGCGACGGCGGCGGTGACGGTGGTGGCGACGGCGGCGGCGACGGCGGTGGCGACGGCGGCGGCGACGGCGGTGGCGACGCGATGCAGCTCGAGGAACCGATCGAGCTGTACACCTGGAACCTCCCGTTCCTCGAGGAGTCGATCAACGGCTGGCTCTCCGACTTCGAGAGCGAGTTCAGTGACAAGTACGCCGGGCTGGAGACGAAGTGGACGGACCGCGGTCCGGCCACGGAGGACATCCTCTCGTACTTCCAGTCGCGGCTCCAGAGCGGCAACCCGCCGAACATCTTCGACACCCAGATGGCGACGTACACGCGGTACGCGCAGGACGACGTCTGGGCGTCGCTCGACCAGTTCGCGGAAGAGGAGTTCCTCGGCCAGTACTACGACAAACTGCTGGAGGTGATGACCCTCGACGGGTCGCTCCTCCAGATGCCGTTCTACATGGGGACGAACGCGACGTTCACCCGGAACAAGTGGTTCGAGGAGGCCGGGATCGACCCCCCGACGACGGACAGTTTCTACACGACGATGGAGTACCTCGACACCGCCGAGCAGCTCGTCGAGAACTCCGGCGCCGAGTTCGGGCTGACGTTCATCCGGTTCGACTGGCAGATCTGGCCGTGGTTCCAGAGCGAGGGGATCGACATCCTCAACGACGACCAGACGGCGGCCGCGTTCAACACGGACCGGACGCGCGAGGTCCTCTCCCGGTTCCGCGAGCTGACCGACGCGGGCGTCATCCCGGAGGTCTCCTGGACCGGCGACTGGAAGCCCGCCGCCGAGCAGTTCGGCGCCGGCAACACGGGGATGTACTTCGGCTCGGGCTCGGCGCTCCGGCTCGTCCAGAACGCCGGCAGCGCGTGGGTGAGCGAGGATGCGATGGGTGTCTCGGGCTCGCCGAACAACGACCGCTACGGCGGGCTGCTCACGATGCACGGGATGGGCGTCGTGAAGACCAACAAGTCGCAGGCGGCACAGGAGGCCTCCTTCGACCTCATCTCGGTCGCGACGAACAAGAAGTGGCAGAAGGACTTCCTCCGGAACACCACCGTGCTCGTGCCGCACAAGGAGGCGGTCAACGAGCTCCGGAACGACGAGACGTTCGGCAACGAGAACCCGCTGCTCGTCGACCTCTACGCCCTCTGGGACAACGTGAGCGCGGACGTCTGGGTGCCGCCGCTCGTCACCGCGTCCAGCGAGATGGCACAGATCGTCGACAACCAGTTCTCGGCGGCCGCACTCGGCGAGAAATCCGTCGACGAGGCGGTCAACACGGCCGAGTCCCGCGTCAACTCGGCGCTCGAGGGCTGAGCGGCCGAGCGACGGGCCCGGCCCCGGGCCCACGGAACACCGACCGCGGTCCCCGCTCCGGCTCGCGGTCCCTGCTCCGACTCACGGTCCCTGCTCCGGCTCGCGGTCCCCGCCCCGCCCAGGCCGGGTTACGATCCGGGACGCCGCGTCCTGCCGGGATCCGTCGGGCGGCCCGTCGAGTTCGCGTTCTTCGTTCGACTGGTGCTCGACCCCACTGCCGCGAGCGTCGCCGGTCGACGTCCCGCGCAGTGAGGATGCGGCACGACTTGCGGGCTCACTGGCGGCTACTACGCGCGGGTCCCAACCCCGGCCGATGTCGACTCCGGACACGATGCGGGCGGTCGAGGTCCCCGCGGCCGGCGACCCGTTCGAACTCGTCGAGCGACCGGTTCCGGAGCCGGGACCCGACGAGGTGCGTGTCGCCGTCGACGCCTGCGGGATCTGCCACAGCGACGCCTACGTCAGGGAGGGGACGCACCCGGCGGTCAGCTACCCGCGCACGCCGGGTCACGAGACCGCGGGTCGCGTCGACGCCGTCGGTGATCGCGTCGACGCCTGGGGCGAGGGCGACCGCGTCGGCGTCGGCTGGCACGGCGGCCACTGTTTCACCTGCGACCCCTGCCGGCGCGGCGACTTCCAGGGCTGCGAGAACGGCGAGATCACGGGGATCACGTTCGACGGCGGCTACGCCGAGTACGCGACGGTGCCCGCGGAGGCGCTGGGACGCGTTCCCGACGCCCTCGACGACGTCGAGGCCGCGCCCCTCCTGTGTGCCGGCATCACGACGTTCAACGCGCTGCGACACCTCGACGCCGGTCCGGGCGACCTCGTCGCGGTCCAGGGGATCGGCGGGCTCGGCCACCTCGTCGCCACCCGCGGGTCGGTCGCCGGCTGGGCATCGGGCCACGCGAAAGACTGGGAGGACACCCTGGCGTTCAGCGCCCTCCGCGAGGTCACACCCCAGGTGGAGACGTTCCCGCTCGACGACGTCGCCGAGGCCTACGATCGGATGGCGAGCAACGAGGCTCGGTTCCGTGTGGTCCTGGAGCCGTAGCGACCCCGCCCGGCCGGTCGGGCGCGGTCAGTCGTCGGTCCGGTAGCGCTCGACCTGCGACTCGTCGACCGTCACGCCCAGGCCCGGACCGTCGGGGACCGGGACGGTCCCGTCGACCACCTCGAGAGGCGTCTCCAGCAGGTAGTCCGCCCAGGCGTAGTAGACGGTGTCGGGCGCCAGGTCGATCGCCGGCGTCGCCGCCACGGTCTGGAGCATCGCGGCGGTCTTGACCCCGAGGTCGAACCCGCAGTGGTGCGACAGCGAGACGCCCTGCTCGGCCGCCGTCGCCGCGAGCTCGCGCGCCCGGACGATCCCGCCGGCGGGCACGAGGTCGATCACGCCCACGTCGATCGCGTCGGCCCGCAGCAGGTGCGAGAGGTTCCGCTCGAAGTAGGTGTCCTCGTTGACCGCCAGGGGCGTCCGCGTCCGCGACCGGAACGACCGGTAGGTGCCGTAGGTGTCGATCCGCATCGGCTGTTCGAGGTACTGGAGGTAGATCCCGGCGTCCTCCAGGGCTGCCGTCGCCCGGATCGCCTCGTCGAACGACCAGCCCTGGTTCGGGTCGAGCCGGAACTCCAGCTCGCCGTCGGTCGCCTCGTCCATCGCGACGAGCCGCTCGACGTCCCGCTTCCAGTCGGGACCGGCCTTGGTCTTCAGCACGTCGAAGCCCGCGTCGCGCGCGAACGCGGCGTGCTCGCGGGACTCCTCGGGCGAGAGGATGCCGAGACAGAAGGCGACGGGGATCTCCTCGCGCGTCCGGCCACCCAGCAGCGCGGCGACCGGCTCGCCGAGCAGTTTGCCGTACGCGTCCCACAGCGCCGTCTCGACGGCACCCAGGAACGGGTGGATCCGCGTGTACGGGAAGTAGAACGACTCGAGGAACGGCCGGATCTCGTCGACCGGGCGGTCGACCAGCTCCGGCGCGACCACGTGGTCGACGACGGCCTTCGTGGCCTCGGGCGACTGCATCGCGACGAGCATCTCGCCCCAGCCGGTGACGCCGTCGTCGGTGTCGACCCGGACGAGCATGCGATCGACGTCCTCGACGGCGTCGTGGTTGCTCCGGTAGGGCGCGAGGCCGAACTCCTCTTCGAGCGGCTCGACCGCCATCCGGACGGGGATGGCCTCCACGCTGGTGACGACCATGTCCCATGGCCTCCGGCCTGGTATATATGGGTTGTCGTGGCGCGGCGGCTCGCGTATATCGCTTTTCGCCGTCCGGTGAACGGTCACGTTCGCGTGCCCGTCCGTCGCCTCGGGCCCGGCTCCCCGGGTTCCACGCGTCCCGTTCTTCCCCTCCCCTCTCCCGCCGCCGCGGGAGGCGAGAGTTTCAAGTGGTTCGGCGCGACGAGATAGGTACACACACTCACAGACATGAAAACCATCGATATCACCACCGACCGGCTCACGGCGGCGTTGGGCAGGGTCGAGGGCTACGTCGACCTCTCGAAGAAGGGGCGACGGACCGCGATCGCCGCCCTCTGTCTGCTCCCGGTGCTGGTGTGGCTGCTCCTGTACAAGTACATCGCGCTCGGCTACAACCTCTTCCTCTCGTTCAACGAGATGGGCTACACGGGGGAGACGTCGTGGGTCGGGCTCGCGAACTGGCAGGAGCTGCTCGCCGACCCCGTCTTCGGCCGGAGCCTGTTCAACACGATCGTTCTGTTCGGCACGATCCCGGTCTCGATCGTCATCGCGCTCGGGATCGCGCTCCTCTTAGACAAGAAGTTCCCCGGCCGGAACGCCTTCCGGTCGCTGTTCTTCCTCCCGTACATCACGATGATGGTCGCGATCGCGGTCATCTGGCAGTACATGTTCAAGACCCAGAACGGCGTCGTGAACCACTTCCTCCTCCAGCTGGGGCTCATCGAGCAGAACATCTCCTGGCTGGGCGACTCGACCTGGGCGCTGGTCGCCGTCTTCACCATCCAGGTGTGGAAGACCGTCGGGTTCTACGTCGTCATCATCCTCGCGGGGCTCCAGAACATCCCCGAGCAGATCTACCAGGTGTCCCGGATCGACGGCGCCTCCCGCGTCCAGCAGTTCCTCTACCTGACGCTCCCGCTGTTGAAGTCGACGATCGGGGTCTGCCTGCTGGTCGGGCTGGTCATCTCCTTCCGTCTGTTCGACCTCATCACGGTGCTGACGGGCGGCGGCCCCGGCCGCGGGACCGAGATCCTGCTCACCTGGATCTACAAGCAGGCGTTCCAGTTCGGTAACTTCGGCTACGCGGCCGTCCTGAGCGTCGTCATGGTGGTGTTGACCGTCGCGTTCGCCTTCGTCGGGCACCGGTTCCAGCGGAGTGGGTACCTGTGAGGATCAACGAGTTCGTCACCCTGCGTGACTTCGACCTCCGGCGGGGCGTCGACCGGATCCGGGAGAACCCCATGGAGTTCTACAAGCGCACGGGCTTTTTCCTGCTGGCGCTGTTCCTGGGGATCCTCTTCGTCTTCCCGTTCTACTGGCTGCTGAAGGTGGCCCTGACCTGGCCCGCGGCGTCGCTGTACGGGGGGACGCCGTCGCTGGCGATCCAGAACCCGTCCGTCTACAACTTCGTCCGGGTCTGGTACTCCATCCCGTTCGTCGACTACCTGGCGACGAGCCTCATCGTCACGTCGATCGCCGTCGTGAGCCAGCTGCTGTTCTGCTCGCTGGCGGCCTACGGGCTCTCGATGGACTTCTACGGCAAGCGCTACGTCTGGGCGTACATCATCGCCGCGATGATGATCCCGTTCCAGACGATCTTCCTCCCGGACTACCTCGTCACCCAGCAGCTCGGGCTGGTGAACAGCTACGAGGGGCTGGCGATCGTCGTGGCGGTCAGCGTCGTCAACATCCTCGTGTTGCACGACTCGTTCACGTCGATCCCCGACTCGATGGTCGAGGCGGCGCGGCTCGACGGCGCCTCCGAGCTGTACGTCCTCTTCGGCGTCTACTGGCCGCTCTCGAAGCCCGCGCTCGCCACGACGGTGATCCTCTCGTTCATCTTCTCGTGGAACTCCTACCTCTGGCCGCTGATCGTGGTCCAGGACGCACAGTACACGCCGCTGCCGCTGGGACTCGCGGAGTTCCAGAGCCAGATGTCGGGCAACTTCGCGCTCCAGTACGCGTTCGCCCTCATGGTGCTGGTGCCGGTGCTCGTCGTCTTCCTCCTCTTACAGCGGCAGTTCATCAGGAGCGCGGTCCTCGGGAGCATCAAGACATGAGGGTGCCACCGCTCATCCGGCTGCTCGGCGAGATCGTCACGCTCCGGAAGTTGCTGTTCAACCGGTTCACGCTCCTCGTGATCGTGATCCTCCTCGCGTCGACGGGCGTCACGGGCTTCGTGGCGGCGAACGACGACGGCGTCGTCGAGGGACGCGTGGTCGACCACGGAGGCGAGCCGGTCGAGGGGGCCCGGGTCGTCCTCCGGGACATCCCGCTCCAGGGCGTCGTGAAGACCACCTCGACCACGACCGGCCCGGACGGCCGCTTCGAGTTCGCGAACCAGTCGAAGCTCTTAGAGTACCAGCTGGTCGTCGAGCTGAACGGGACCGAGGTGCTGTCGGAACACAACCACCTGCTGTTCCGCGGGCAACACCAGTCGGTCGAACTCCGGCTGAACGAGTCGGTCGAGCCGGCCGGGTCGGTCGCTCCGGTTCGACCGGCCCGACCGGCCGCGCCCGCCTAGCCGACCGCGTCCCCCGCTCGGTCGACCGCGTCCCCCGCTCGGTCGACCGCGTCCCCCGCTCGGTCGACGACCCCATCCGCTCGCTCGTGCCCCCGCCGGCGTAAGAGCGAAAGCCTCCCCCGTCGATGGAACGCACGTCATGGTCGAGTTTGCCGTGTGGGCGTACCCGTGGGACCTCCTCGACGAGGGAGTCGAACAGGTGGCCGGTCGCCTCGCAGAGATCGGGGTGACGGAGGTCACCCTCGCGACCAACTACCACACGACCCACACGTTCCACCCGCACAACCCGGAGCGACGCACGTTCTTCGCGCGGCCGAGCGCGTACTTCCAGCCGGACGGCGACTACGGACGGCTCGAGCCCGTGGTCAACGAGACGATGGGCGAGCGCGACTGGCTCGCCGAGATCGCCGACGCGCTGGCCGACACCGGCGTCGACCTCTCCTCGTGGACGATCGGCTGTCACAACTCGCGGCTCGGGCGACGGAACCCCGACCTCGCGATCGAGACGCCCCACGGCGATCCGCTGTGGTTCGGACTCTGTCCCTCGAAGCCGGCCGTCCAGCAGTACCTGACGGCGCTGCTCGCGGACCTCGACGACCGGGCGCCGTTCCGGCGGATCGAACTGGAGACGTTCGACTACTTCTACGGCACCGGCTTCGGCTGGCACCACCGGAAGTTCCACACGCGGCTGGGCGACCTCGGCGAGTTCCTCCTCGGGCTCTGTTTCTGCGAGGACTGCCGTGCCCACGCCGCGGACGCGGGCGTCGACGTCGAGACGGCCCGGGCGACGGCGCGCGCGACGATCGACGCGCTCGCCGAGGGCGACCTCCCGCCCGACGTCGAGGAGGCCGGGTGGCTCCTGGAGAACCCGGCCGTCCTCGACTACGCGACGGCCCGGACGGAGACGCTGACGGCGCTGTTCGCCGACCTCGACGCGGCCGTCGACGACGCGGACCTCGGCTACTACGTCGGCCACTTCGGCGTCGAGTCGTCCTGGAAGCACGGCGCCGACCTCGACGCGCTCGCCGAGCACGTCGACTACTACGCCGCGCTCTCGTACGGCTCCGACCGGGCGGAGGCGACGAGCTACGTCGACACCGCCCGCGCGATGACGGACGTCCCGATCACTGCGGGGCTGCTCCCCGGCCACCCGCTGATCCACGACGAGGCGACCGTCGTCGACGTCGTCGAGGGGTTCGTCGACCGCGGCGCCGATCGGGTCTCCTTCTACAACTACGGGCTGCTCCCGGAGCGCAACCTCGACTGGATCGGGGCGGCGACCGCGCCGTACCGGTGAAGGCGCGCTCCCGTCCGTCGAGGCGGACCGCTCCCGTCGCCGAGGCTATCCCATCCCCGGGCCGAACCGTTATCCCCTCGCTGTTCGACCCTCCGACATGGATCGTCCATCGCTGGCCGATCGCACAGCTATCATCACCGGCGCCGCGTCGGGCATCGGACGCGCGGTCGCCGAGCAGTTCGCGGCCGTCGGGGCGAACGTCGTGATCGCGGACGTCGACGCCGACGCCGGAGCGGCCGCTGCCGAGCGGATCCGCGACGACGGCGGCGTCGCGCGGTTCGTCGAGACGGACGTCGTCGACAGGGACGCGGTCGCCGCGCTGGTCGACGCGACCGTCGAGACGTACGGCGGGCTCGACGTCCTCGTCAACAACGCCGGCGGGTCGTTCGACGACGGGCGGCTCCACGAGATCGACGAGGCGACCTGGGACCGCAACGTCGACGTGAACCTGAAGGGGGCGTTCAACGTCGCCCAGGCGGCCGTCGGGCCGATGGTGTCGGGCGGCGGCGGGTCGATGGTCCACGTCTCGTCGGTCAACGGCCTGACCGGCATCGGCTTCACCGCCTACTCGGCCGCCAAGAGCGGGATGCGCGCGCTCTCGAAGGTGATCGCGACCCAGTACGGCACGCACGGCGTGCGCTCGAACCTCGTCTGTCCGGGCACGATCGAGACCGAGGTCCGTCGCCGCGAGTTCGAGGAACACGGCGGGTCCGAGACACGGGACGCGTGGCTCGAGCGGTACGCGCTCGACCGGCTCGGGCGCCCCGAGGACGTGGCCGACGCGGCGCTGTTCCTGGCGTCGGACATGTCCGCGTGGGTCACCGGTACGGAGCTCGTCGTCGACGGCGGCCTGACCGGCGGGCTCGACCAGGGGATCGAGTCGCTGGTCTACGACGTCGAGTCGCCGCCCTGATGTCTCGCGTCCCGTCCGGCGTCGAGTCGTCACCCCGTATCCGACCACTGCCTCCGTGCCCCAGGAACGCTTAACCGTCGCGTCGCCGTGCTCCCGGCGATGGCAGACCCACCGACGGTGTTCGTCGCCGGCTTCGAGCACGAGACGAACACCTTCGTTCCGACGCCGACGACGCGCGAGGACTTCGAGCACCGGTACGACCACCGGGGCCCGGCCGTCGCGGACGCGATGGGCGGCACCGAGACCGCGATCGCCGGGATCGTCGACGCGGTCGCGGACCGGGGGTTCGATGCGACCTACTCGGTCGCCGCCGCCGCGACGCCGGGGGGACGGGTCGACGCCGACTGCTACGACCACTACGTCGACCGGATCGTGGCCGACCTGGGAGCGGCCGTCGAGGCCGGCGGCGTCGACGGCGTCGCGCTCGCGCTCCACGGCGCGATGGTCCCCGAGGGCGGCGACGACGGCGAGGGACCGCTGCTGGCGGCCGTCCGGCGGGTCGTCGGACCGGACGTGCCGGTCGTCGCCACGCTCGACCTCCACGGCAACGTCTCGCGCGCGATGGTCGATCGCGCCGACGCGCTGGTCGCCTTCGAGACGTTCCCGCACCTCGACAAGGCCGACACCGGCGCGACCGCGGTCGACCTCCTGGCGGCGACGATGGCCGGCGACGTGACGCCGACGACGGCGCTCGCCCGGCCGCCGATGGTCGCCCACGTCCCGAAACAGCACACCGGCTCGGACCCGATGGCGGCCGTCGAGGCGGCCGCGCGCGAGGCCGAGGAGCGCGAGGGCGTCCTGAAGGTCAACGTCCTGCCGGGCTTCTACCACGCGGACGTCCCCGAGATGGGCGTCACCGTCCCCGTCGTGACCGACGACGACCCCGACCTGGCCGCCTCGGTGGCCGCGGAGGTCGCCACGAGCGTCTGGGAGCGCCGGGAGGCGTTCGTCGGGAGCTACCCCGATCCGCCCGCGGCGGTCCGCGAGGCGGCGGAGCTGGCCGCCGCCGTCGGCCCGGACGACGGGCCGGTCGTGGTGGGCGACTTCGGTCCGAACCCCGGCGCGGGCGGGAGCTCCGACGGGACGACCGTCCTGCGCGAACTGCGCTCGCAGGGCGTCCCCGACGCCGGCTACGCCCTGCTGTACGACCCCGAGTCCGTCGCGGCCGCGATCGAGGCCGGCGTCGGGAACCGGGTCACCCTCGACCTGGGCGGCAAGGTGGACGACCGGCACGGCGAGCCGATCCGCGGCGTCGACGCGTACGTCCGGGCGATCACCGACGGAGTCTACGAGAACACGGGCACCTCCCACTCCGGCCGGGGCGTCGAGAACCGGGTGGGCCGAGTCGTCGACGTCCGGTGTGGCCCCGGCGACGACGTCCGCGTCCTGCTCTCCGAGCGGCGTCACTCGGCGTTCGACGCCGAGGTGTGGCGACAGGCCGGGATCCAGCCCGAACGGCTCGACGTGCTGGCGGTGCCGTCGTTCGTCGCGTTCCTCGGCGACTACGGCCGGATCGGGAGCCACGTCGTCCTCTGTGACAGCCCCGGGCTGAGCGCCGTCGACCCCGCCCGGTTCGACTACGAGCGGATCCCCCGCCCGCTGTTCCCGCTCGACGACGTCCCGGCGTACGAGCCCGATCCGGTACACCGGCGACGGTCGGGCGGGTAGTCGTCCACGCGGCCGTTCGCGTGCACGACGCCCTCCCGGTCGCTCGCGTTCAGAACGTCCCGTGCCGCTCGTACGCCTCCAGCGGCGTCGCGCCCTCGAGGATGGCGGCACGGACCGCGTCCTCGTCGGCGGCCATCGCCTCGGCGCGGTCGAGCACCTCCTCGCGGACCTCGCGGGGAACGACCGCCACGCCGTCGGCGTCGCCGACGACCACGTCGCCGGGTTCGACCCGCACGCCGCCGACGAACGCCGGCTCGCCCCACTCCCGGAGCTGCCAGCGCTGGATCGAGTCCGCGGGCGTCCGGTACCGGGTGAACGTCGGGAACCCCTGATCGACGATGGCCGGGCAGTCGCGCGTCCCGCCGTCGACGACCACCCCGCGAGCGCCCTGCTCGGCGAGCGCCGTGGTGGTCAGCTCGCCCACCTGCGCGGAGGCGTCGCCGTTGGCCGCGATCGTGAGCACGCCGTGTTCGGGGACGTCGCCGAGCATCGTGAGGAACCGTCGCATCTGGGCCTCGGGGTCGACGCGGTGGTCCGTGTCGCCGACGGCCGGGTAGGCGATCCCGGCGGTCGACGTCCCCGGCGTCAGCGGCCCGACGGTCGGGTCGAGCGTGCGGTCGTGGTAGCCCAGTTCGTCGAGCGCGTCGGTGACGAGGCCCGTGTAGAGCTGCGCGTACCGGTCGCACAGCGTCCCGAGGTCGGTTCCGTCCCCGTTGCCGTCGCCGTTCCGGTCGTCGGCTGCGTCGCTACTCGGGTCTGCGTCGTGATCGTCGCCCGTCATCGAACGGTCGTACAGCCGGCTCGCTGATAAAACCGCACGGCGTCGTCCCCGTCGCGCCGTTCCGTCCCCGGATCGCGCGCCCGGTCTCGCCCGGATCGCGCGCCCGATCTCACGCCCGGATCGCGCGCCCGGGCGTCGCGCCGGTCGGCTCCCCGTCGCGGACGACGAACTCCCCGTCGACGACCACGTGCTCGATCCCGACGGGGTGTCGCCGGGGTTCGTCGAAGGTTGCCCGGCTCGCGACGGCGGCCGGGTCGAACACCACCAGGTCGGCGTCCATCCCCGGCCGGACCAGCCCCTTGCGATCGAGGCCGAACACCCGCGCGGGCAGGCTCGTCATCTTCCGGACCGCCGCCTCCAGGCTCAGGAGGTTCGCCTCCCTGACGTAGTGGCCGAGCACGCGCGGGAACGTCCCGAACAGCCGCGGGTGCGGGTGCGCGCCGAAGATGCCGTCGCTGGCGACCGCGACGCGTTCGTTGGTCAGGATCTCGCGGACGTCCCGCTCGGCCATCGAGTGGAGGATCATCGTCACGCCGAAACCGTCCGCCAGCAGGACGTCACAGACCGTCTCGACGGGCGTCGTCCCCCGCGCGGCGGCGATCTCGGCGACGGACTCCCCCTCGTGGGGACCGAACGCCTCCGAGGAGACCTGGACGACGTCGAGGTTCTCCCACCCGGTGCGCGCGCCGGGGTTCTCCCACCCCTCGATCCGCCAGTCCCGGACGTCCGCGACCATCCGCTCGCGGGCGTCCGGGTCGGCCAGCCGCTCGCGGGTCTCCTCGGGCCCGCCGGCGTGGACCCAGGGCGGGAGGACGGTCGAGAGCATCGTGTTGGCCGCGGTGTAGGGGTACTGCTCGGCGGTGACGTCCACGCCCCGCTCGCGGGCGGCCTCGAGGAGGTGGTTCGCCCGCTCGGCTTTCCCCTGCTGGTCCCGCCCGGAGACCTTGTAGTGCGAGAGGTGGATCGGCACGTCGGCCGCCGCGCCGACGTCGACGAACTCGTCTAACGCCTCCCAGACGAACCGGCCCTCGCTCCGGATGTGGGCGACGAACGGCCGCCCGAACGGGGCGGCAGCCTCGGCGAGCCGCCGAACCTCGGCCGTGTCGGCGTTGACCTGCGGCGCGTAGACCAGCCCCGTCGAGAAGCCGACGGCACCGTCGTCCAGTCCCGCGCGGACCAGCTCGGCCATCCGCTCGAGCTCCGCGTCGTCGGGCGCCCGGTCGCTCATCCCGAGGACGTCGTACCTGGCCGTGCCGTGCCCGACGAGCGTCGCGACGTTCGGGGCGACCCCGGTCGCCTCGATCGCGTCGAGGTAGTCGCCGACGCCGCCCCACGTCCAGTCGACGTCGACGTCCCCCGCCAGCGCCGTGAGGTGGTCCGTCCACTCCGCGGCGCCGCCCTCGCGGTGCATGGGCGCCATCGAGAAGCCGTCCTGGCCGACCACCTCCGTGGTGACTCCCTGCCGGGTCTTCGCGGCCAGCGTGGGCTCCGCGAGTAGCTGGAGGTCGGAGTGCGAGTGCGAGTCGACGAACCCCGGCGCCAGCACGGCGCCGTCGACGTCGATCGTCTCGTCGGCCGCGACGTCCGGCTCCGGCTCGCGGTGGACGGCCGCGATCGCTCCGTCCTCGACGACGACGCTCCCGCGGTACCACGGCGCGCCGGTCCCGTCGACGACGCGTGCTCCGGCGAAGCAGCGCTTGCGGTCGCTCATGCTCGCCGGGGACGGGACGCGGGTACAAAAGTGGAGGCGTCGCCGTGCGCCGACCGTCCGGACGGCCGCCGCGACCCCCGCGGACGCCGTGCGCCACTCCCGGCCGTTCCGACTCCACAGTGAACGGAAGTGTTCGTACTACGACGGCACTCGACGTTCGACCGTCGAACGGCGCCCGGAGTCGCCTCTACAGCGGTTACGTCCCGCGGATCGCGTCTCGGGCCGTCTCGAAAGCCGGGGCGTGAGCCCCCCGTGTAGACAGTTCCGTCGAAACGCTCTCGAGGCCGCGTACGGCCGATCTGCTCCCGTAATTCCCTCTGCCGTACCGTCACTCCCCGATCGCGGCGTTGGATACAACTAATTCTATTCAAGAACGCCGGACGGAGAGCCTGGCGCTCGGCGGCCCGGCCGTGGTCGTCGGGCTCGTGGCGTGGCCCGTCCCCGTCCGTCTCGGCTACCCGCGGAAGAGGTTCAACACCTCGTCGGCGACGTCCGGCTCGATACCGACGATGTACCGCTCGCCCGGTTCCAGCACCGTCCCGCCGCGGGCGAGCCGCGTCCGGTTCCGGTCCGAGATGACGAGGCTCCCCTCCGGGAGCTTGACCTCCTCGAGCGTGTGCCCGGCGACCGGGGCGTCCTCGGCGACCTCGATCTCCAGGATCTCGAGGTCGTGGTGCGTGCCGACGACCGTCCGCACCTCGTCGCCCGAGAGCACGTCCGCCGCCGTGTTCGCACTGAGTTCCTGCGGGAGGAGCGTCGCGTCGACGAGGTCCTCGTACTCGTTCTCGGTGCCCGTGTCGGTGCGGGCCATCGTCCGGATGTTCGGTGCGAGCCGCTTGGCTTCCATGCAGATCGCGAGGTTCGTCCCCGGCTCGTCGGTCAGTGCGGCGATCGCGTCCGCGCGTTCGGGCTCGGCCTGTTCGAGGATCGACGGCGCCGTGGCGTCGCCCTGGATGACCATCGCGACGTACTCGTCCGCGACCCTCTCGGATCGGTTCTCGTCCCGCTCGACGAGCACGATCTCGTGTCCGCGGTCGGCGAGTTCGCGCGCCGTCTCGAGTCCGATTCGACCCCCGCCAGCGATGATGATGCGTTTCGTGGGCATGAGTCACTCCAGTCGATCGCGTACCGGCCGTCGTCGGGCCGAACGGATCGCCGTTCGGGGTCTTCGGCCCGCGCCGGCTTCAATTCCGCCCGCGTTCCCAGGCTGCAGGAATCGACGGGGGCGACCGTCCGGTCGACGCTCGCGTCGCGGCTGCGTCCGCGTGGCGATCCCATCGGATACGCCCCTCGACGCGACCGTGCGGGTGCCGTCCCCGCGAGGTCGCTGCGGGCGGTACTGCCGACGAGTTTCCGGCGGGCGGTGCCGCCCACGCCGCCGGCGAGTCCGAACGCGGTGGGAGTGGGATTCGAACCCACGAGGCCTCTCGGCCACCTGCGTTCCAGGCAGGCACGTTCGTCCGCTCCGTCATCCCACCGACCGGACGTAGGGTCTCCAGTGTGGAAGAGCTATCGGCGCGACGGACGGGGCCGACGGCTCTCGCTACCGCGATGCGGCGTGGCTGCCGGCAGCCGCCCCCGCGACGGGCCGACCGTGCCCGCCCCGGTCGCCGTTGCTACTCCTCTCCGTCGGACTGCCTTCCGGGCACTGATGTAGCGCGGTTCGTACAGAGCCCGGTCTCCTCGTCGACGTGGGTCGAAGGGACGAGGGGACGAGGGCGCCACACCGGGTACACTGGTGTTCGGCCGGCGCCGACTCGCAGAGCTGGCAGAGCCTTTCGACGCTCGCTGCACTCGCGTGTCGGGGGTCCGGGTGCAAGTGCGTAACGGGCCGCCCCCGGCGGCGCTGACGCGCCCGCCCCCGATCCGCTCCGGAGTCGGTTCCCGGTCCCGTCCCGGCGCGGGCCGCGTTACTCCTCGGCGGGCCCGGCGTCCGTCTCCGCCCCTTCGGTCGTTTCGGCCGCCGACTCCGCTCCCCCGGCTGCGGGCTCGACGTCCAGTCGTCCCTCCGCGGCCGTCGTGGCGTCGCGCCACCAGACCAGCTCGAACTCGACGCTCTGTTTCGCCTCCGCGTCGCCCTCGGTCCAGTCGGACTCGCCTTCGAGCTTGAACGTGATCGGCTCGACCGGATCGAGCGTCACCCGCCGGCCGCCGAGATCGAGCGTGACCGGTCCCCCGTCGTCGAGCTGGTCCGCGAACTGCCGGAGGTGGTCGGCGATCTCTGCACGGGTTCGCTGGGCTTCCGTCTCGAGTTCCCCCATGTTTACACCGACGCCCGGAGGGCGCATAAACCGGGGCGCCGGATCCCGGACATCGGGAACTCCCGAGTACCGCCTCGCCCTCCCGGGTCCACCCATCGATCGGCGTCACGGACCGCGTACGCCCGTCTGGACGCACGGCGTCGTCGTCGAGCGTTGCCGCATCGGGCCGTCGTCGACGGCGATGCCGAGCGTGGCTCCTCCGGCCACGAGGGGATCTCGTTGGACATCCTCGTGAACCGTACGACCGCGTCGCGTGTCGATCCGGTAGTATCGGAACGAGAATCGAAAGCACAGTCGGATATACTGCGCGAAAATACAAATACTGAACGTATTCGACCGAACACGGAACTGTCGAGTCCGATCTCTTCCGATCGAACGAACCACACGACCGGGTCACTCGTCGGGCGACCCGACGCCGGCCGGTCGGATCCTCGGCACTCGCCCCGGAACCGGTGATGCGTCGGCGATCGACCGGAGCGCGGCGGACGGAGCCGTTCGACAGTCGAGAGCCTCGTTCGCGCACGACCGTCGTCCTCGGCGGCCTGTCTACGGAGTACGGACGGTCGGTGCCGTTCGTCGGGGCTCGCTGTCCGCACCCGGTCGTCGGGCGGTGCCCGCGACGCGGTCACAGCGCCATGTAGCCCCCGTCGACGGGATAGGCGCCGCCGGTGACGAACGACGCCTCCGCCGAGGAGAGCCAGACGACGGCAGCGGCGATCTCCTCGGGCGTGCCCAGCCGGTCGAACGCCTGCAGGTCGACGTACGGGTCGACCTCTTCGGGGTCCTCCTGGCCCCGCCGCGACAGCTGGGTGTCGACGACCCCGGGGCAGACCGCGTTGACGCGGACGTCGTCCCGTGCGTACTCCCGGGCCGCGACGCGCGTCAGGCCGATCACCCCGTGTTTGCTGGCGACGTACGCCGCGTGTCCGGCGGCGGCGAGGCCGGCGATCGAGGCGGTGTTGACGACGGCGCCGCCCCCCGTCTCTGCCATGACCCGGAGTTCGTGTTTCATACACAGCCAGACTCCTTTCAGGTTGACGGCCATCACCCGGTCCCAGTGTTCCTCGCTCTGGGCTGCCAGGCGGTTGTCCTCGCCGCCGATCCCCGCGTTGTTGTGCGCGACGTCCAGGGAGCCGTACCGGTCGACCGCCTCCCGTATCATCCCTTCCACGGCTGCCGGGTCGCTGACGTCCGTCTCGACGAACGTCGCGGTGCCACCCGCCGACTCGATCGCCCCGACCGTCTCGCGGCCGGCCCCCGTCGCGACGTCGGCGACGACCACGTTCGCACCCTCGCTCGCGAACCGTTCGGCGGTCGCCCGTCCGATTCCCGACGCACCACCGGTTACCACGGCCGTCCTGTCCTCGAAACTGCGAGCCATAGCGACCGAACACGTCTGGCGGGCATAAGTCTGTGTTCGGGTACTCGCGGTCCGGTACTGTTCGGAGAAGCGCTCGACGGGGAGCACGGCTGGAGCCGAGAACGCCTCCGGAGGCCCCCCGGGCCGGATGTGGGGGACCGCCGGTCGGCTGTTCGGTCGGTAAGTCGCGTCTCTGCACACTGCCCGCAGTACCCGCTGGCCGACCGTGACCGTGCGGTGGTCCGGGTGCGGTTCGGGGCGATCGCGACGGAGGTGCGACACGGCGGATCCGACGAGCACACGCCCGTCCCACGCGGCGCCGCTAGCGCTCCACTCGCGTCCCCTCGACCACCGCTTTCACGTTCCGCACCTCGCGTTCGAACGTCTCCCGGGCGTGTGCGCCGACCAGTCTGGAGTCGATCGCACCGTTCCCGACGAACAGCGTCGTCGGCGCACCGCCGACGTCGTACTCGTCCCGCAGCGACTCCGCGTACGCCGGACCGTAGACCGCGAAGAGCGACACGTCCTCGCTGCCGTCCGGGAAGATGGCCTCGAAGTGCTCCCGGACCCTGTCACACGGGGGACAGTCCCGCCGCCAGACGTAGACGACGCCGAGTCGACACAGTCGGATCGCCGTCCCCACGTGCCCGTGGTGGATCGGCAGGAACCCGTCCGGAACGCCGTCGCTCGGCGGCGACGAGACGAACTGGTCGACCAGGAAGACCAGCCGAACGACCTCGTCGATCGGCCTGTCGCGGACGCGCTCCTGGACGCCGAGGTACTTCGCCACGAACGCCGGGTCCGACGCCCCGACGTCGACGAGCACGTCCCGGTCTTCCGCCCGGGTCCCGGTGGTCACCGCCTCGATCTCCCGACGGAGCGTCGCCTCCCCGGCGTCGGCGACGGCGGTCGATCGCCGTTCTACGGTCTCTCGGAACCCCTCGGATAGCTCGAGGCGTTCCCCATCCGTGGACAGTTCGAGCACGTTCGCGGCGATCAACTCGTCGAGGAGCCCCTCGGCACTGGACGGCATGTGTTGGAAGGCGTACGACCCCGAGCGCGTTAGGTGCTGTGGTCCGGGGAGCGTCCCGTCGAGTGCCAGCGGTCAGGGCCCCTGCCGTGGTGCAGCATCACTCGACCTGTCGCGGCAGCACCCCGATCTTGCCGACGAACCCGTCCTCACGGATCAGCCGCCCGTGAACGACGTCGAGGACGACGCCGGACTCCGGGGCCCGTATCCGCTGGAGTTCCGTCCCGTCGAAGTCCCGGACGACCGCGAAGTCGTCGCCCTCCTCGATCCAGCCGCCGATCTCCGCGACCGGGTCGTACAGCCCCTGGTGGTCCGAACTCAGCAGGATCCCGTGGTCGATCTTGATCGGCTCGCCGGCGAAGAGGGCCGGCTCGCCGTCGACCATGTCGAGGTGTCTGAGCGCGTTCCGGAGCGCGACGTAGGTCGCGTCGATGTGGCGTTCGTTCATCTCCCCGCGACCACCGGTCTCGAGGGTGACTGCCGGTCGGCCACTCTTGACCGCCTCGGCGGCCCCCGTGCCCGATCCGAGGACCTCCCCGTGGGCGTCCGTCACCTCGACGAACGGGAGTCCGAGGTCCATCGCGAACGCCTCGGTTCGTCGATCGAGTTCCTCGTCGCCGCTGCTGTGCGTGATAGTGAACAGGTCGATGAACTCGTCGAACTCGCCCCCGTGGCAGTCGACGACTGCGTCGGCACCGTGGACGAACTCCTGGGTGATCGTGTGCGTGATCACCTCCGTCAGCGTGCCGTCCTCCTTCCCGGGCCACACGCGGTTCAGGTTCTTCCCGTCGACCGGGTTCGTGTAGTGCTGGTGGTGGGCTGCGGCGGTCACGTCGGCGACGAGGACGACGTTCACGGTTCCGGCGATCGCCGTCTCGTCCAGGGACTCCCAGAACCGGTGGACGCCCTCGAGTGCCGCGTATTCGGACCCGTGTACCCCGGCGATGACCGTCAGTGTCGGGCCGGACGCCTCCCCTTCCAGAATCCCGACTGGAATGAACGTCTCGAAGTCGTTGTGCTCGTCCCGTACGTCTATCTTCCTGACTTCCTTCTTGCTCATGGTGGTCTCGCTCAGATGATCTCGTTCGTCGTTCCCAGGTAGTCGAGTTCCCGTCCGTCGTCCGTCAGTCGCACCTTGTAGAGGCCGATGTAGGCGTTGGCGCGCTCCCCGTCGTCGAAGACGACGGCCCCGCTCACGCCCTCGAAGTCGTCCATCTTTTCGACTTCCGCGAGAACGTTCTCGCGGGTCGGCGTCTCCGCCCGCCGGATCGCCTCCGCGAGGATCATGACGGCGTCGTAGGCCTCCGGACTGTAGGTGCTGTCGGGAGGATACCGATCGACGTACTCGTCGCGGAAGGCGGTCGCGCTCGGGAGTCGCTGGAAGTCCGCCCCGGCGTGCGTGTGGTAGACGTCTCTCCCCTCCTCCCCGCCACCGAGCGGGAACTGTGGCTTCATCGCGTCGGTGCCGAGGAACGGCACGTCGACGCCGTGGTCTCGAAGCCCCGAGGAGATCTCCCGCCCCTCGTTGGCGTGTACCACGAGGAAGACCAGGTCGGGATCCGCCTCGAGCACGCGCTCGGCCAGTTCAGCGACGTTGGACTCCTCGCCGACGGCGTACGCCGCCGACATCGCGACGGTCCCGCCGAGCGCCTCGAACTCGCGGGTGTAGATCTCGGCGACCGAGTTCCCCCAGTCGTCGTCGGTGTAGACGACCGCGACGTCGTCGGCGTCGAGGTACTCCTGTGAGATGCGGGACAGTTCGTGTCCCTGGACGTCCTCGTTCGCGACCAGCCGATAGAACGTCTCGTACCGGGCGAGGTCCGGATGCGAGGCGCAGGGGCTGATCTGTGCGATCCCGGCGTCGCTGAAGATCGGCGCGTTGGCGAGCGCCTCCGAGCTCCCCATCGGCCCGACCACGCCGACGAACGAGTCGTCCTCGACGATCTCGTTCGCGTACGCGACGGTTCGGTCGGTGTCCCCCTCGTCGTCGAACACCTCCAGCTCGAGTTCCACGGGGAACTCGTCGTCGGCGTGCAGTTCGTCCATCGCGATGATCGCCCCGCGATACGTGGGCTGTTCGTCTGCCGGCCTCCCCGGCCGCGAGGAGATCGACAGGGCGATCCGTGTCGAAGGTTCGTCGCTGTCCATTGATTCACCCGTGGTGGTATACCTGTCATTCGGAGCTTAAGTGTACTGGTACGTGTAGCTCTCCGGCCAGGTCTTCCGGCCCCGGCGTCCCCCGAATTCGTCCGGTCCGAACGGCCCCCTTCGCGACGGGTTTCGCCGCCCGTCCGGTCGGTGCGCAGGGGGCCGGTGCTGCCGGCTCATAGGGTCGGTTGTCATTCGTTTCCGGTGTTCGACGGAACGGTCGTCGAATCACCGGTGACCAGTTACAACCGACCCTATCAGTGGGTCGTCCCCGTCCGCGAGGGAACGAACGCGAAGACGACCGCAGCGACGGCCGTGACGCCCGCGAGCAGCAGGAACGTCTCGTCGAACAGTCCCCGGTCGGCCAGCGCCCCGACCACCGTCGGTCCGGTCGCGGCGACGAGGAAGAACGCCGTCCGGAGGCTTCCCCAGGCGGTTCCCCTGACCGACTCCGGGAGCGCGTCGATGATGTACGCGTTCGAGACCGGCCAGAGCGCGAACTGGGTCCCGAGCAGGACCGAGATCGCGACGAAGGGCACCAGTCCGTCCACGAACGGAACGGCGCCGACGGTAAGCACGCCGATGCCGGCTGCCGTTACGGCCACCGCTCGCTCGCCGATCCGATCGGCGGCCACGCCGCCGCCCACCTGGCAGGCGGCACCGCTGACGAACACCAGCGCGAACAGCCCCGCGGCGACGCGCTGGTCGAACCGCTCGACGTCGACGAGGTACGTCACGAGAAACGCGGACAGCCCCTGGAACACGAACACCGTCAACGTCAGTGCGGTGATCATCACGGTGACCCGCCCGATCCGGACGGCCCGGAGGACGTCGGCCGCGAGCTCGCCGAGCGGGGGCACGTCCGGATCGGCCGTGTGCTCCCGCTGGGGAACGGTCCACCCGGCGAGTGCGCCCACGACGACGAGCGGGACGAGGAGGCCGGCGACGAGGGGTCGCCACCCCGTCGTCTCGACGAGCGTGCCGGCCAGGAACGGCAGGATCGCCGACCCGAGCGAGCCGGCCGCGAGCGTCAGCCCGATCGCGGTCCCGTCGGCGGCGGGGAAGGTCCGCGAGAGGAGCATCCCCCGTGCGGGTGCGTAGAGCCCGCCGGCGAGCCCGAACGCGGCACAGCCGGCGAGGAACGCGAGGTACGCCGGTGCCGCCCCCAGCGCCACGACGCTCCCGGCCGACAGGAAGAGGCTCCCCGCGAGGAGGCGCCGCTCGCCGAACCGATCCGAGAGCAGCCCGGCCGGAGTCTGGGTCAGGCCGTACGTCGCCCAGAGGACCGTGATCGCGAGTCCACCTCCCGTATTGCCGATCCCGAACGACTGTTTGACCTGTGGCAGGACCGCCGGCACGAGGAACTGTCCGCCGGTGAGGACCAGCCAGCCGACGGCGACCGTGAGGAGGATCCAGCCGCGCCCGTCTCCGCGGAGTCGACTCGCAACGCTCCCCTCGCCGGCCGTCATCGATGTGAGACCCGTCGGTCCACGACCTCACCCGGTGTACGTGCTTCCGCCGTCGACGACGATCGACGACGCGTTCACGAAACTCGAGAGGTCGCTGGCGAGGAAGAGGGCGGCGTTCGCTACCTCCCCGGGGGTACCGACCCGCCGAACGGGGATGTTCAGCCGCGCTTCCTCCTCCCGTTCCGTCCCGAGGATCGGGAAGTCCTCCACGTTCATCTCGGTGTCGATGAAGCCGGGGTGGATCGCGTTGACCCTCACGCCGTCCGGACCAAGCTCTTCCGCGAGGGAGTAGGTCATGATCCGAACGGCGGCCTTCGAGGCGTTGTAGATCGGGTGGTCGGCGTCCCCTTTGAGGCCCGCCGTGCTCGACATGTTGACGATCGCGCCGCCGCCACGCTCCACCAGTCGCCGACCGGCGATCTGCGAGCCGAAGTAGACGCCCTTCACGTTGACGTCCATGATGCGTCGGTAGGTCGCCTCGGAAGTGTGCGGGAACGACTCGTCGCCGAGAATCCCGGCGTTGTTCACCATGACGTCGATGCCACCGAACTCCTCTGCGGCGTCGACCGCACGTTCTATGTCCTCGTTGTCCGTCACGTCACACCGGACGAACGACGAACCGGCGTCCGTCTCCGTTCGGACGAGCTCGTGGGTCGCCACGTCGCCCTCCCGTGGCTCCTCCTGGACGTCGGCGACGACGACGTCCGCGCCGTGTCTGGCGAACGCGATCGCGATCGCACGCCCGATGCCGCTCGACCCGCCGGTGACCACTCCCGTCTTGCCGGCCAGTAGCTCCATACCTGGCCGTCTCGAGCCGCGTTGATATCGTTATCGGCGGCAGCCCGGGCGGCTCGCACGGACTGCTCGTCGACGACGGTTCGGGCTCCCGTTCGTCCGGGTCGTCCGGATCGCGGGACGGTTCGCGATCCGATCGGCCCGATCGCCTCGTCCAGCCGGACGCTACGCGTACACCTCGAAGAACTCCCTGGCCGCCTCGATCGTGAACGCCACGTCCCGTTCGTCCATCGCTCTGACCTCGAAACAGACGACGCGATCGGCCGCCCGGCTCGTGTTGGGGTACGCGTCGACGAACCGCTCGGCCTCGCGGCTCTTCGCCCACGGGTTCGCCCAGGTGATCGTGACGGGGAGGTGGTGATCGCTCGCCGTGAGGTAGTGGACGAGCGCGTCCCGGTCGACGTGTTCCGGGACGAGCGCCGGTACCTTGTAGTACACTCTGCCGTCGGTGTCCGGCTGGAACTCCAGGCCCAGTCCGCCGAGCGCCTCCCGGAGCACCTGTGCCTTCCGCCTGTTCTCCCGGAGCGCCGCCTCGAACCGTTCCGCGAGGAAGCGTTCGAACGACTGGCGAGTCACCTCGTCGAGCCGCCGGCAGTCGTAGTCGACGGGATAGGCGAGCGAGAAGTACTCCCGTACCGACTCCGGGAGCCCGTGATAGATCGCGTGCGGGTCGTAGACCGCGCGGGCGAGGTGCTCGTGCGGGTTCGCCGCGTCGGACGCGAGGACGCCGCCCATCGAGACGGTCGAGACCTTGTAGAGGGAGTAGACCGCGTGTGTCCCGAAACTGCCGACGACCTGTCCGTCGTACTCCGCGCCGAGCGCCCGGACGCAGTTCTCGACGAGCGTGAGGTCGTGTGTCGCACACAGGTCGGTCCAGGCGTCCATGTCCGCGGGGAGCCCGAAACTGTGGACGAGCAGCACCGCGTCGGCCTCCGGCGCCCTCGCGGCTGCCTCGTCGAGGTCGATGTGGTAGGTGACGGGATCGATGTCGACGAACACCGGCGTCAGGTCCAGCCTGTCGTACAGCCCCTCGAAGCTCTCCTGGCAGATGAACGCCGGCAGCATCATCGAGCCGCCCTCGAGGCCTTCGGCCCGGACAGCCGCCTCGACTGCCGAGCGGCCCCAGTTGGTGTAGACGAGGTTCTTGTCCGGCGGGAAGACGGGTGGCGAGTCGGTGTTCGTCACGGCGCCTGTCCCAACGAGCCTGCCCTGGATAAACGTCACCACCGCCGGAGCGGTCTCGACTCGCGGACGGTACGGGACGTCCACCGGCTGGACGGTGCGCGAGCCCGCGGCAGTGCGGCTCGGCAGTGGTTACGACAGCGAGGGTGAACGGGCCCGGTTCGGGTCGGGTCGGGCCGGGCCGAGACGTCCCCCGTCCCCCGGCTGCGGGGCCAGGAGCCCGGGGCTCGACCCCGAGGCGATTTACGAACTGTCCGATCCGACGCTCACCCGCGGATCGATGATGCCGTAGACGATGTCGACGACGAAGTTCGACACCAGTATGAACGCCGCGATCAGCAGGAACACGAACTGCGCGACCGGGTAGTCCCGGAGGAGGACCGCCCGGACGAGGGCGAACCCCATCCCCGGCCAGTTGAAGACCATCTCGACCAGGACGAGCCCCCCGATCGCCCGGGTCAGCGCCAGCGGGTAGAACGTGATCACCGGGAGACTCGCGTGGCGGGCGTATCGCATCATTCTGACGCGGTCCGGCATCCCGGTGATGCGGTAGTACTCCGAGAACCCCTGCTCGATGATCTCCTTCACGCTCGTCGTCATCAACAGCGTCGGCAGTCCGGAGTAGGCGAGCGCGATCACGGAGAACGGCAGGACGTAGTGGCGAGCGAAGTCCCAGGTCAGGTAGATGCCCCACCAGCTCTCGCGCGTGAGGGTCGGCGAGGTCATCCCGGCCGTCGGGACCCAGTCGAGCCACGAACCGAAGGTCAGGATCGCCAGGATCGACCAGAAGAACAGGGGGATCGTCCCGACGAAGATCGCGAACGTGATGCCGACCCGCTCGACGAACGAACTCCCCCACCCGTAGATCGTTCCCGAGACCGACCCGATGAGGAAGCCCGCCGTGACCGCGGGTGCGATCAGGATCGCCGAGTTGAGCATCCGGAACTTCACGAACTCCCAGACGGGGACCTGGTACCGGATCGACGACCCGGCGTCCCCCGACAGGAGGTTCGTGACGTAGTAGTAGAACTGGACGTGCATCGGCTCGTCGAGCCGCCACCGCTCCCGGAACGCCGCGATCGTCTCCGGATCCGCGCCCTCCTTGACCATCAGGGCCGTCGCGTCCCCCGGCAGCAACCGGAAGAGGAAGAAGAGGAACGTGAGGATGAGTACGAAGACCACGCCCATCTGGAGCGTCCGCTTCAGGAAGTAGGTCGCTCTACTCACGACCGCCACCTCCGGAATCGCCCGCCGCCGATCCCGATCCCGCTGTCGGTCCTGCTCCGGTCGTCGATCCGGTGTTCTGTGGTACTGGGTGTTCCATCTGCTGGTCACCGTCCGTCTCCGCCCTCGCCCGAGATCCTCGGGCGGTCGTCTCCTCGTGGTCGTAGTAGAGGTGACACGCGACCTCCCACTGCTCTCCGACCCGTACGTCTTCGGGCTTCGTGTCGCAGACCTCCATCCGCTCGGGACACCGGTCCTTGAACCGGCAGCCCCGGCGCAGCTCGCCGGGGTCCGGCGGCGACGTCTTCAGCTGCGTCCGCTCTCGCTCGTTGTGCGGGTCCGGGACCGGAATCGCGTTTATCAACGCCTGCGTGTACGGGTGTTTCGGGTCGTCGAGCAGTTCGAGCGTCGGCGCGCGTTCGATCACCCGTCCGAGGTACATGACGTTGATCGTGTCGCAGATGTACGAGACCGTCGAGAGGTCGTGCGAGATGTACAGCATGGAGGTGTCGAACTCGTCGGTCAGCCGGGAGAGGAGCTTCAGTATCGCGGCCTGTGTGGAGACGTCGAGCATCGAAACCGGCTCGTCGGCAAGGATCACGTCGGGCTCGAGGATCAGCGCCCGGCCGATGGAGATCCGCTGGAGCTCCCCGCCGCTCAGCTCGCGGGGGTACTTGTCGAGAAACCGCTCGGGCGGGTCGAGCTCGACCTGCCGCAGGATGTCGTACACGCGCTCCTCGCGGTTCTCGACGTCGTGGATCCGCAGTGGCTCCAGCAGGGTCTTCCGGACCGTCTTCTTCGGGTTCAGCGAGTTGAACGGATCCTGAAAGATGATCTGCACGTTGCGGCGGTACGCCCGCTCGGCACGCGAACCGAACTCGGAGATGTCGTCGCCCTCGTACCGTATCGAGCCACCTGTCAGATCGTAGAGCCCGGCGATACACCTGAGGAGGGTCGTCTTGCCACAGCCGCTCTCCCCGATCACGCCGATCGTCTGGTTTTCCGCCAGCGATACCGAGACGCCGTCGACGGCGGGAATCTCGTTCACCTCCCGCCGGAGTATCGTGTCGATGATCCCCCGTTCGGTGTTGAAGTACTTCCGGACGTCGTCCAGCTCCAGCACCGCCGGGTCAGTTGTCACGGGCACCACCCGTCGTCTGGTCCATCGCCTCGCGCCGGCGGTCCTTCGCGACCTCCGCCTCCCGGATACACGCGGCGCGGTGGGTCTTCGACTCGCGCCCGTCGTCGCTGCTCACCTGCTCGAGCGGGGGCGCCGTCTGGAAACACTCCTCTGCCGCCCACGGACAGCGCTCGGCGAACGTGCACTGCGTGATCTCGCCGAACAGCTGGGGCGGCGTCCCGTCGATCACGGCCAGTTCGCGCTTCGGGTTCCTGATGTCGGGGAACGCCTTCTGGAGCAGGATCGTGTAGGGGTGCCGGGGGGAGTCGTAGATCTCCGTCGCCGTGGCGGTCTCCGCGATCTGTCCGCCGTGCATCACCGCCATGTGGTCACACGACTCGAACACGAGGCTGATGTCGTGCGTGATCAGGATCATACTGGCGCCCATGCGCTCCCGGTCGTCCAGGTAGTTGAAGATCTGGTCCTGCATGATGACGTCCAGGGCGGTCGTCGGTTCGTCGGCGATGACGAGCGAGGGATCCAGCAGGAGCGAGAGCGCGATGATCACTCGCTGCTTCATGCCACCGGAGAACTGGTGTGGGTAGTCGGTGATCCGGCTGGGCTGCAGGCCCACGACCTCGAAGAGGTCGCGGAAGCGGTCCATGGTCTCCTCCTCGCCGATCCCGTGGACCTTCCCGATGCGGATGGCCTGGTCGCTGATCCGGTCGAGCGGGTCCAGCGTGTCCATCGAACTCTGCGGGATGAACGAGATCTCCTTCCACCGGATCCGCCGGTTCAGTTCCTTCTCCGAGAGGTGCTGGATCTCCGACCCCTTGTACTTGATCGTCCCGCTCGTCACCTGGCCGTTGGCGTCGAGGGCCCCGATGATCGACTTCGCGATCGTGCTCTTCCCGCAGCCGGATTCGCCCACGAGCCCGAAGTACTTGCCCGATTCGACCGTGAAGTTCGCGTCGGAGACGGCCGTCACCGCCCCCTGGTTGGTCTCGTACCGGATCGTGAGGTCTTCGACCTCGAGTAGTGGCTCCGTCATTCGACTATCCCCCGCTGACCATCGCCTCGTCCGCGCGGTTCTCGAGCCCCTTCACCATCCGGCGGCCGAAGAGGAACGTCGTCAGGACGGTCAGCGAGATCATGAACCCCGGTGCGAGCGCCCAGACCAGCTGTAACGACATCACCCCCGACGAGTACGCGTTGCGGATCATCACTCCCCACGAGGGGACGAACGGGCTGACGACGCCGAGGAACGCCAGGCTCGCCTGGACGAGGATCGCGTAGCCGACGCCCAGCGAGAACATCAGGAGCGCCATCGGCGCGACGTTCGGGAGGACGTGACGGATCATGATGCCCGTCTCGCTTGCCCCCGTCGCCTTCGCCGAGAGGATGTACGGCCGCTCTTTGATCTGTAACACCTGCGAACGGATCACCCGTGCCGTCCCGCGCCAGAGGATGAGCCCGATGACGATGATCGACCCGGTGAACCCCAGATCCGTCAGTCCGATCAGCACGATCGCGAACGGCAACAGCGGAACGCCGTACACGAAGTCGGTAACACGCATCAGCACGCTGTCGACGTTCCCGCCGAGATAGCCGGAGAGCATCCCGACCGTCGATCCCAGAAAGAGGATGATCGAGCCGCCGAGGACCCCGGTGTAGACCGTGGGCTTCGCGCCGTACAGCAGTCGCGACAGGACGTCGTACCCCGTTCCGGTGGTTCCGAGCGGATGGGCGAGCGACGGCTGTGCGGTACGGAGGAGTTCGCCGTTCTCGTCGTAGTTGTACTGGTTGTACTCGTAGGGGGCGATCTCCGGTCCGAAGACGCCCATCGCGACGATCGAGAGCAGAACGATCGAGTACAAGAGCAGGAGCCTGTCGTTACGTATAGGCCGGATGACGGTTGCCAACCGGCCGACGACGTTCGTTCGGATTCCCTCTCTCGTCGGTTCCGAAGCCATGAGGTGCCCTGAGCCACCTGTGCTTGTATGCTTTGCGATTGGTATATAGACGCTGATAGTTTCGTCGGGTGCCGCTCCGTGCTGCCGCCAGCGTCGACCCGTGCCGTGGGCGACAGCGCGACCGCGGGAACGGACTCGACTGCCGTCGGCCGTCCGGGCCGTCCGGCGGCACCAACGCGGTCGGACGCCCGTGGGGCGCGTCGCGAACGTGTCGTAGAACGTCGTGTGACGTCGCGCCGACGACGTGAAGAGTCGCGACGACGACGTGAACGCGTCGCGCCGATAGAGCGAAGAGCACGCGGGACGGAGTAGCCGCTGACATGACCGAGGAGATGACGGTCTCTGCGGATCGGATCGCCACGTACGCGGAACGGTTCGGGCTCCCGTCGGCGACTATCG
>Ga0207797_1000231_pt1 | contig 41528 bp, 45 predicted proteins | sample PRCRCaboRojoPR_6_FD_187275 | JGI IMG/M metagenome (GOLD analysis project Ga0207797, IMG submission 187275) | Marine sediment microbial community from Cabo Rojo, Puerto Rico - PR CR 10% Liquid 1 (SPAdes) | ecosystem: Environmental > Aquatic > Marine > Coastal > Sediment | place: Cabo Rojo, Puerto... | reverse complement strand
AACCCGGACGGCTCGTTGCGATGGAGCGAAAAAATGCTGAGTGATAAGGGATATTATGCATGTTATATAGAATCCTCTCCGGCAATCGGTGATGACGGAACAATATACGTTGGTTCGTGGTTCCAAGGTGGAGAACGCACTGAAAACCTTTCATGGGGATACCTCCATGCCATCCGGGATGGCACACCAAAGGGAATCGAAATAGTGAAGCCGGCCGATGGTGGCCTCTACCTGTTCAACCTGAAACTGCTGGACACACAGAGCACATTTATCATCGGCGGGATACGGGTGAAAACCGATGTTATCTCGCCGGAACAGGTCGAACGAGTAGAGTTCTCCGTCGACGGAAAACACCAATACACCGATACCACCCCGCCCTACACCTGGCGATGGAACAACCGCGCGTTTACACCCTATGGCCTTTTCGAGGTGCGATACCTCAGCGTGACAGCCCATTACAACGACGGCGACGTCGTCGCCAGCCAGTACAGAAACGCCCTCATATTAAACCCGCTCGGCCGGCCAACCGCCACCGCAAACGACAACGGGGCCGTCACCCCGCCATATGCGCCGTCCTCCCCGGACGTGCGGTACGCCTCTCCGCGGGAATTGGCCAAATGGCCCGGGGCGCCCGGCTACCATTACGGGATGGCGCCATAACAGGGTTGCCCGAAAAAATGGAATGGCCTACACCACCATCGTATTAACAATAGTTAACCTTAAATATCGGGAGCATGTTTTACATACTATGAAACCTGCTCCATATGTTGCCATGGCCATCGCGGTCGCAATGCTCGCCATGGCGGTACCGCTCCAACATGCCTCCCCGCTGTCCGCCTCGCTGGATGACAACACGCCGCCGAACCCGCCGGACATATCCGGGCCGAGCGACGGCAGGATATGGGAGACCTATACATACAAGTTCACGATTACCGACCCCGACGGCGACCGGATGGAACGCCTCGAAATCAACTTCGGCGACGACAAGGAAGAAATCCTGAACTGCGGATGCACACAGCCGTACTGGGCCTCGGGCACCACGCTCAACGTCACCCATCGATGGACCCAGCGGGGCGACTACACGATAGAAGCGAGGGTGCGCGACGTCCTTGGAGAATGGAGCGACTGGGGCTCCCTCCAGGTATCCATGCCGAAAGCACGGAGCACAAATGATGCCGCGCAGCCCCGGGTCACAACGAACGCGGCCACCGACGACAGCACGGCGCCCAATGTCACCATCATCAACCCCCGCCGGGGATACCTCCACCTCGGCGGCGAACCACTGACGGAGCTGCCGTCCTCAATGCCGACGCTGCTCCCCGGCTCGTTTCTCTTCACCAGGGGCACGGCGCTGGTCACCGACAACGTCGACCGGCCGAACGACCTCGAGGTAACGGTGCATCTCGACGGCGAGCAGCGCGCCACTGCTCAATGGAGCCCGTGCAGCCGCTACCACGAATGGGGCAATCTCGGCCGCGGCTTCGGCCCGACGACGCTTCGCATCGAGGCGACGGACAGCAGCGGCAACACAGGCAGCGCCGAGATGCCCGTCTGGTATTTCTGTCTCCTCTCGCAGTAACCGTCTTTATCTCTGCAGCGATCGAAGGACATCGCGGTGGACATCGTGGGCGTGCCGGGTGTAGAGCACGAAGCGTACGAGCTCAAGGGCATCGTTACGCTCAAGCCAGTCCATCACGGCCGGCAGCGCAACCCGGGCAGCCTTTTCCAGCGGGTAGCCAAAGGCGCCGGTGCTCAGCGCCGGAAACGAGATGCTGGCCATGTCGTGCTCACATGCGAGCCGCAGCGCGTTTCGGTAGCATGACGCCAGCAGCTCCGCGTCACGAGGGCTGCCCGAGTACACCGGGCCAACGGTGTGGATGACATACCGCGCCGGCAGGTCGTAGCCGCGCGTGATCTTTGCCTCCCCGGTCCGGCATCCGCCGAGCTGTTCGCATTCCTCCCACAGACCGGAGCCCGCAGCGCGGTGAATGGCACCGGCGACGCCGCCACCCGGAGCCAGGCGTCTGTTGGCCGCGTTGACGATGGCGTCGGTGTCCTGCTGCGTGATGTCGCCGACCACGAGCTCGATGGTGGCGGTGCCGACAGACACCTGTTCCATGCAGCCTGAGCAGCGGCGCCGTATAAAAACATGGCGAATGTGGAGTGCAATGTATCATATATCCCCTCCGCATTACATGACAATGAGCATCGTGACAGGTGATAACGGGCAACACGAACGGTGCCGGCTGTGCGGCATGGAGAGCCACCAGATATCGAGCGCGCTCGGCGTCTGCCTCTCCTGCATACGCGAATGTCCCGATGCATCCCTCCCCCTCGCCGACAGAGCACATGCCCGCCTCCGGAAAACCCGCGGGCTGCCGGAGCGTCCACCCGACGAGGGCAGCGTGCACTGCACCATATGTGCCAACGACTGCCGCATTGGATACGGCGAGGCAGGGTACTGTGGCCTCCGGGAAAACGTGCGCGACCTGCTGATAGAACGACAGGGACTCGTCCGCACACAGTACATGTCGGCACCCGGAACATGCCCCGGAGCGCCGAGCTGCAGCGGCGACGGCCACACCCTCAACGTGTTCGTGTACGGCTGCACCTTCGACTGCCTGTGCTGCCCGCACCCGGAGCACCGCCACATCGACAAGGTCAAACGGCTGGGCGTCCCTACGCTGCAGCAGCTCGCCCGGCAGGCGTCCTGCATCCGCTTTTATGGTGGAGGGCCGGAGGCGCAGCTCCCCTTCCTGCTCGAGGCAACCCGGCGGGTGCTTGAGGACACGGCGGTGCGCATCTGCTGGGAGCTCAACGGGAGCGCCGCCCCCGACCTGACCCGACAGGCCGCACGACACGCCGCGGACACGGGGGGCATGGTCACCATGAACATCATGGCCAGGGACGAGGCGCTCCACCGCGCGCTGACCGGGCGGAGCAACCGGCGGACCCTTGCCTCCTTCGAGATGCTGGCCGGGGAGTTCGATGCATCGGTGCTGGCCGCTGCGACGCCGCTGGTGCCCGGGTACATCGACGCGGCGGAGGTGGCAGACATCGCGTCCTTTGTCGCCTCATGCAACTCCGACGTTCACTATGCGCTGCTGCCCGTGCAGGCCGGCAACGGCATGCCGGCGACGGGCGACGGGCAGACCGAGCGATGTCATACGGCGGCGGCAAAATATTTAAACCGTGTGCACATTTGCAGACCGGCATCCGCAGGGGTAAAAAACCTCCTGTAGCAGGCGGATGCAACACCCCTATCTTTATATACATGATTGTATATTTGGGTAAAAGTTTCCCCCTATCAGGTGAACAATGCCAGAAAAACATCATCCGAAACGAGGTTCACGCGGCTATTCGCCCCGCAAACGCGCCCAGTCCGAAGTGGCACGCATCCATTCCTGGCCGGACGGCGGCAGCGAGCCCCGTCTGCAGGGTTTCGCAGGTTACAAGGCCGGCATGACACACGTGCTGCTGGTCGACTACCGACCGACGTCGACGACCTCGGGTCGCGAGGTCCAGGTTCCCGTGACCGTCGCCGAGGTGCCCCCGCTGAAGATAGCTGCGGTGCGGCTCTACCGCGACAGCCCCTACGGGCTCAAAACCGCGACGGAAAAATGGGCGGACAATCTCGAGCTCAACGGCAAAATCCCGGCGTCGGGCAACGGCGGCGGCAGCCTCGAAACGGACGACATCGACGACGTCAGAGTCATCGCGCACACCATGCCACACATGGTCAGCGGCATACCGAAAAAGATACCCGAGCTCATGGAAATCCGCGTCGGCGGCGGCGACATCGACGCACGGCTCGAATACGCGAAAAACCTGCTCGGTACCGAGGCGGGCATCGCGAACATCTACGACGAAGGCACCATGGTCGACGTCGCGGCCATCACCAAGGGAAAAGGATTCCAGGGCTCACCAAAACGATTCGGCGTTAAGCTGCTCACCCACAAAAACAGGAAACACCGGCGGCAGGCCGGCACCCTGGGCCCCTGGCTGACCTGGGTCCGCTCCACGGTACCGCAGGCCGGACAGATGGGCTACCATCCGCGCGTCGAATACAACAAGCGCATTCTCAAAATCGGCGAGGACGGCGACGACATCACCCCTGACGGGGGCTTCAAGCACTACGGCGTCGTCCGCAACAACTATGTCATCATCCACGGCTCCATCCCGGGGCCGACGAAGCGCCTCATACGGATGCGGGATGCAATCCGCTACCAGAAGGGCGTGGAAGTTGAAAAACCCGAAATCACCTACATTTCGACAACCAGCAAACAGGGGATATAATGAAAGCGAAGGTATATGGACTCGACGGCACCGTCACCGACGAACGCTCGCTCCCCGCGGCATTCGAGCAGGGACATCGCCCCGATGTCATCCAGAAAACGTTCAATGCAATGCGCGCCAACGCACGGCAGCCATACGGCGTCGACGAGCGAGCCGGCAAGCGGCATCCCGTCGAGCCCTGGTCGCCCGGGCGTGGCGTCTCACGCGTTCCCCGCCTGACGCAGGGACGACGTGCCGCATTTATGCCCGGCACCGTCGGCGGGCGCGTGGCGCATCCGCCGAAACCGGAAAAAAACTGGGGTAAAAAAATCAACAAGAAAGAAAAAGCGCTCGCCCGGCGTGCCGCTCTCGCCGCTACGGCCCACCCCGAGCTGGTGACGGAGCGGGGGCATCGCCTTGCTGAAGACGTGGCGCTGCCCATCGTCGTCGACGACGAGTTCGAGCAGCTCACGAAGACCAAGGACATGATTGCTGCGCTGCAAAAGCTCGGTGTCTATGACGACGTTGAGCGTGCGCGGCAGGGCCGCCATATCAGGGCCGGCAAGGGAAAGCGGCGCGGCCGGAAGTACAAGACGCCTCGTTCCCTGCTCATCGTGGCCGGCGACACGGAAAACGTTAAAAAAGCCGCCGGTAATTTAATAGGAGTGGACATCGTGACGCCACGTGAACTCAACGTACTGCATCTCGCACCCGGCGGAGATGCGGGCAGGCTCACCATTTTCACGGTCAGCGCGCTCGAGCAGATGGAGGAGATGCAATGAATCCATATGACGTGGTTTTGCATCCCTACGTAACGGAGAAAACGATGCTTCTGATGGAGGACAACAACGCGCTGCAGTTCGCGGTCAAGATGGAGGCGAACAAGAAAGAGATTAAGAGCGCGGTGGAGCAGATGTTCGATGTCAAGGTGGCGAAGGTCACCACCCGCATCGCAAAGGAGGGCAAGCTGGCCCTCGTGAAGCTCACGCCGGAATATGAGGCTGAAGATATCGCCATGAGAGTCGGTATATTCTAAGTGATACCATGGGAAAACGATTAGTTCATCAACGGAGAGGCTCCGCACGCTCGCGGTATCGGAGCCCGTCGTTCAAGCACAAAGGCCCGGTTGCCTATCCCTCGCTGGAGGAAACCGAAGGCGTCGTCCTGGACATCATCCACAATCCGGGTACGTCGTCCCCGCTCGCCGTCGTCGAGACGAGCGATGGCGGCAGGTTTACCATGCTCGCCCCCGAGGGAATTGCATCGGGTGAAACCGTTCGGTTTACCGAGCGAAGCATTCTCAAACCCGGCAACGTGCTGCCGCTGTCCTCGATTCCCGAGGGGACGCCCGTATACAACATCGAGAGCAACCCGGGCGATGGCGGCAAGTTCGCTCGCTCGGGTGGCAACCACGGCAGCATCGTGGGACACGGCGAGAACGTCATCGTGCGGCTGCCGTCCGGGGCGCAGAAAAAGCTGCATCCCCGGTGCAGGGCGACCATCGGCGTTGCTGCCGGCGGCGGTCGGAACGAAAAACCGTTCCTGAAGGCCGGCAAGCGGCATCATGCGCTTCGCTCCCGTGGCGGCATCTATCCGCGGGTGCGCGGCGTGGCGATGAACCCGGTCGACCATCCGCACGGCGGCGGTGCACATCAGCATGTCGGCAAGTCGTCGACCGTTGGACGGAATGCACCCCCGGGACGAAAGGTTGGCAGCATCGCGGCACGGAGGACCGGGAAGAAGTGATATCATGGCACGGAGAAGCAGACGGAAGAAGAAAAAGCTCGACCTGGGCGCGAAGAAGGAGTTTACCTATCGCGGCCTGAGCGTCGAAGAGATGAAGGAGATGTCGGTCGACGAGTTCCTGCAGTATCTGCCCGCACGGAAGCGCCGCAGCCTGACGCGCGGCATGACCAGGGAGCAGAACAAGCTGCTGCAGCGCGTCAAGGATGCAGACGACGGTGATATCATCCGCACGCATCTCAGAGACATGGTCATCCTGCCCCCGTTTTTCGACCGGGAGATCGCGGTGCACAACGGCACCGAGTTCGTTCGGGTCAAGATACAGCCCGAGATGGTCGGGCATTACCTCGGCGAGTTCGCCAGAACACGGAAGGAAGTGAAGCATACCGGACCGGGACTGGGAGCAACGCGCTCCTCCAAGTTCCTGCCCCTGAAGTGATATCATGAGCTATTCAGCGCATAGAAACCCGGAAAGAAGCGCCCGCGCCCTCGGCAGCGAGCTCCATTGCTCGCCGAAGCATTCCCAGAACATCATGCGGGCCATTAAGGGCATGTCCATCGAGGAAGCAAAGCAGTTCCTGGAGGACGTCATCGCCAAGAAGCGGGCGGTGCCGTTCACCACGCACAACCGTGACGTGTCGCATCGCAAGGGCATGGGCCCCGGTGCGTATCCTGAAAAAGCATCGCGGCTCATCCTGCGCGTGCTCAAGAACGCGGAGAACAACGCCGAGTACAAGGGACTCGACACGGAGAACATGGTTATTTCGCATGCCTCGGCCTACAAGGGACAGAAGATAGAGGGGATGATGCCCCGCGCCTTTGGCAGGTCGAGCCCGAAAAACAAGCAGACGACCAATGCAGAACTCATTGTAGAGGAGAAAGAATATGGCGATTGAGCGAAAGTTCGTCCAGGAAGGAGCGAAACGGATGCTTATCAGAGAGTACCTGGAAAAAGAGACGGAGCGCGCGGGCTTCGGCGGCCTGGAGATACAGCGGACGCCCCTGGGCACGCTGCTCTCGCTGTCGACGGAGCGACCGGGCATCGTCATCGGCCGCGGCGGTAAAAACGTGAAGGCGCTGACCCGGAACCTCGAGGACCATTTCGGCCTCGAAAACCCGCAGCTTGAGGTGGAGGAGATCGGCAACCAGGCCCCGCTCAACGGGCAGATCATGGCGCAGAAGGTCGCCTCGGCGCTGGAGCGCGGCTGGCATTTCCGGCGCGTCGGCCATTCCACGGTGCGGCGCATCATGGGCTCCGGCGCGCGTGGCTGCCAGGTCATCATTTCCGGCAAGATCACGGGTTCGCGCCATCGAACCGAGAAGTTCACCAAGGGCCATGTCAAGTACTGCGGCGAGGTCGCCAGCGAGGTCATGGACGAGGGCATCGCGGTGGCGAAGAAAAAAGCCGGCGTGCTTGGCGTCAAGGTCCGTATCATGCGGCCGGATGCGAAGATGCCCGACGAGGTAGAGATCGTGCACGAGCCGGACGAAGAAGAAAAGAAAGAGGAAACGGCACCTACAGAGGAGGCGGAGGAACAAAAGGCAGCGCCGGCGAAGAAGGAGAAAAAGGAGAAGAAGCCGGCGAAGAAAAAGCAGAAGGCGGCACCGGAGGCATCACAGATGGATGAGCTCAACCTGAAGGACATCTCCGGCATCGGCGGGAGCATGATGAAACGGCTGCAGAAAGCCGGCATCGAGGACGTCAGGGAACTCTACGAGATGAGCATCGATGATTTAACGGAAGTGAAGGGCATCGGCGTGACGAAGGCCAAGCAGCTCAAGGACGCGATTGAGAAGGCGGTGAAACAGTGAAGCCGCAAGATATGCGTGAGATGGACAGCGCCGAGCGCCACGAGCAGCTTGAAGACTGGCGGAACGAGCTGATGGAGGAATACGGTCGGGCGGCAATGGGCGGCTCGCCGCAGTCCCCGGGGCGCATCCGGTGGATTCGTCGCAACATAGCTCGAATGTTGACCATTATGCGGGAGGAAGGAGAACTGAATGAGTGAGATTTGTCCTGTCTGCGGCCTGCCCGAAGAATTGTGTGTCTGTGAGAACATCGCCCGGGAAGGACAGGAGATAACGATTTACACCGAAAAACGACGCTATGGGAAGAAGATGACCGTGATAGAAGGACTCGACGACGCCGACATCGACATCGAGGGACTGAGCAAACAACTGAAAACATGCTGCGCCTGCGGCGGCACCGTCAAGGACCGCAGGATAGAGCTGCAGGGCAGCCATAAGCAGAAAGCGCGGGAGCGACTGGAAGAGCTTGGATTTGCCGTTGACGTGGAATGATGCACAGGAAAACATTTATGAAGCACGAGTTCATAGGCCTCCCGATACGCGTAACGGAAGCGACGGACCCCACACTGCAGGGTGTCGAAGGCACCGTCATCGACGAAACGAAAAACATGTTCGTCATCCAGAACGACGAACGCAAACGGGTGCCGAAACGCCACGCCGTGTTCGAGATAGACGGCGTTGAAGTGCGCGGCGACGACATCGCATACCGACCTGAAGACAGAATAGGGAAGATAAAATGATTGGAGTTGACGTTAAAGAACCTGAACGTGAATGCACCGACCCACACTGCCCGTTCCACGGCATGCTGCCGGTGCGCGGCGTCGCCCTGACCGGCACCGTTGTGTCGACGGCGATGGACAAGACCATCGTGGTGCGCAAGCAGCGGATGCACCGGGTGCCAAAATATCAGCGCTACGAGAAGCGGAGCAGCCGGTACAAGGCGCATCTGCCGGGCTGCATCGACGTGGAAAAGGGAGACGACGTTACCATAATGGAATGCCGCCCGTTGAGTAAAACGGTGTCGTTTGTCGTGGTGGAGAAAAAATGAGAGGTATTTCATCGAAGATGACGAAGGGCGTGAGCACCGGCAGCCGCCTGGACTGCGTGGATAACACCGGCGCCAGGGTCGTCGAGGTGGTCTCGGTGAAGCACATCAAGACCACGCGCCGCCAGCAGCCATCCGCGGGCGTCGGCGACAAAATCGTGGTGACCGTCAAAAAAGGGCGGCCGGAGATGAAGCGGCAGCTCTTCGAAGCCGTGGTGGTTCGGCAGCGCCGCTCCTATCACCGCGCTGACGGCATGAGCATCCAGTTCGAGGACAACGCGGCCGTCATCATTACGCCGGAGGGCGACATGAAGGGCTCGGCTATCAAGGGCCCGGTGGCGCGCGAGGCAGCAGAACGATGGCCCCGTATCGCGGCAACAGCTTCAATGATCGTGTGATATCATGAAATCAAGGCAGCCACGGAAACAGCGAAAAAGCTATCATAACGCGCCGCTCCATAAAAAGCGGAAGCGGCTCGCATCGCATCTCGCGGAGGACCTCATCGTCAAGTACGGCAAACGACGGCTCCCCGTGGTGCGCGGCGACACCGTCAAGGTCATCCGGGGCGACTTCAAAGGCCATACGGACAAGGTCCGCGACGTCTATCTGGACAACCAGACCGTCGAGATCGAAGGGGCAGTGACCTCCAAGGTCGACGGCAGCAAGGTCCCGCAGCCCATCCATTCCTCCAACGTCATCATCACCAAGCTCAACCTTACCGACCCCTGGCGGCGGCGCAAGCTCGAGCGCGGTCTCTCCGAGGAACGGAAGGAAGAAATCGAGAAGGAAGCCGAGCAGCAGATCCTCGAGCAGCAGCGCATGGAGGAGGAAGCGCTCGAAGCGGAGAAAGCCGAGGCGGAGCCCGAGGCAGCGGAGGAGCCCACTGAGGAAGCGACAGCCGAGGCGGAGGAGAGCGGGGAAACCGAGGCAGTGGAAGAAAGCGAGGATAGCGCGGAGGCGCAAGACATGGAGGGCGAAGCCTCCGAGCAACCCGAAGCCGAGGAGCCCGAGGGCGAAGAACCGGTCGAGCCGGAGGCACCGGACGCTGAAGATGAAGAAAGTGAATCGGTAGAGGAAGAGGAGAAGAAGTGATATCATGACACATATGAAACGTATTACCGTTCCACGGACCTGGCCGGTCGAGCGAAAAACACACAAATGGTCGCTCCGCCCGTCGCTGGGCCCGCATCCCATCGAGCAGAGCATCCCGCTCGCGTTTGTGCTGCGTGAATATTTGGGCTATGCCGACACCGCAGGAGAGGCCCGCCACATCATTGCATCCCGAGAGGTGCTGGTGGACGGCACCGTGCGAACAGACCCACGATTTTCCTGCGGGCTGATGGACGTCATTTCGCTCCCCAAGGCAAATGAGCATTACCGGGTGCTCGTGGACGCCAAGGGCACCATCAGGCTCGTCTCCATCGGCAAAAAAGATGCGGCCTGGAAGCTGTGCCGGGTGCAAAACAAGACCACGGTGAAGGGCGGCGCCATCCAGCTCAACCTGCACGACGGACGGAACATCATCGCGGAGCAGGAATACGGCACCGGCGACGTGGTGAAACTGTCAATGCCAGACCAGGAGATCCTGAAGAGTTTCCCGCTGGCACCGGGCAGCATCGCCATGGTCACCAATGGAAAACATGCCGGTGAAATAGCGACGATAACCGCCATGGAAACCACGCGGAGCTCGCGCCCCAACGTGGTCAAGCTCGAAGAATTCTCCACCATCGAACCCTACGTGTTCGTCGTCGGCACCGACACAGCACTGGTCACGGCCCCCGAGGTGAGCGTCTATGACTGAGACAAAAAACGAGATGAAATCACTCAGGGTCGAAAAGGTCACGGTCAACATCGGCGTCGGCGAGGGCGGCGAACGGCTGCGGAAGGCCCGGCAGGTGCTGGAGGCGGTCACCAAGCAGGACGCCATCCTCACGACATCGAAAACCATCAACAAGGACTGGGACATCAGAAAGGATATGCCCATCGGCTGCAAGGTCACGCTCCGCGGCGAAAAAGCTGAGGATTTCCTCAAGCGGGCGCTGCAGACCAGAAACAAAAAAATAGCGGACTGGTCGTTTGACGAGCAGGGCAACGTCTCGTTCGGCATCCCCGACCACACGGATTTCAAGGAGATGAAATACGACCCGAACATCGGCGTGTTCGGCATGGACGTCTGCGTCACCATCGAGCGACCCGGCTTCCGGGTGAAGAAACGGCGCGTTCAGCCCCGGAAAATACCGAAGCGACATCGCATTACCCCTGAGGAAACAATGGATTTCATGGAAGAAGCATTCGACGTCGAGGTGGTCTAAACATGGTGAAAATCAAGGAAAAAGAAAAAGAATACGGACGGCAGAAGGGCTGCATCCGCTGCGGACGGAAGCGCGGCATCATCAGGAAATACGGGCTTCGTCTCTGCCGGCAGTGCTTCAGGGAGACGGCGGAGGAAATCGGCTTCAAAAAGTATTCATAGTTTTTACCGTAAATCTAAAAAGAGCGTGTCGATACCAGTACACGGGTGACCATGGAACAGGGTCAACAGTATACCAGGCAGCCCATCGTGCTGGTGTCGGGGCACGTGGACCACGGGAAGACGACGCTTCTCGACCATATCAGAGGAACGACGGTCACCCTCCGGGAGGCGGGCGCCATCACACAGCACATCGGGGCCACCGAGGTGCCCATCGAGATTATCCAGGAGCTCTGCGGAGCGCTGCTCAAGGATGACCGGTTTGACGTTCCCGGCCTGCTGTTCATCGACACGCCCGGCCATCATGCGTTTACCACGCTGCGGTCCCGCGGCGGCGCGCTTGCGGACCTCGCGGTCGTCGTCGTGGATATCAACGACGGCTTGATGCCGCAGTCGTTTGAGGCCATCGACATTTTGAAGAAATATCGGACGCCGTTCATCGTGGCGGTCAACAAGATAGATACCATCCAGGGCTGGCGGCAGACCGATGGCTGCGTCGGCGATCGTCTGGGACAGCAGAGCGACCGCACCCGGAAGATTTTCGAGGATAACTTTTATGAAATCGTCGAGGGGCTCTATGACCGCGGGTTTTCATCCGACCGGTATGACCGCATCCGTAATTTCACGAAAAACGTTGCGCTGGTGCCGATTTCGGCGGAGACCGGCGAGGGGGTCGCCGAGCTGCTCATGGTGATGGTGGGCCTGGCACAGCGGTATCTCGAAAACAACCTGCAGACGGCGGCGCGTCCCGCCGAGGGAACCGTGCTGGAGGTGAAGGAGGAAAAAGGGCTGGGGACGACCATCGATGTTATCATCCACAGCGGCGTCATCCGTGCCGACGATGCCATCGTCGTCGGCGGAAAAAACGGCCCGATCGTGACCTCCATCCGGGCGCTGCTGAAGCCCCGCCCCCTCGACGAGATACGCGACCCGTCGGAGCGGTTTCGCCATGTCGACCAGGCGCGGGCTGCCACGGGCGTGAAGATAGCGGCGCCCGACCTCGATGACGTGTTCGCCGGTGCCCCGCTCCGGGTGACAGGTGCCAACGTGGAGGGGGACATCGACGCGGTCGAGGACGAGATGAAGATAGACATTCCCACGGAGGAGGAGGGCATCATCATCAAGGCGGACGCGATCGGCTCGCTGGAGGCGCTCGCCACCCTTTTGAAGGACACGAGGCTCCGGAAGGCGGACGTGGGCAGCATCACCAAAACAGAGGTGGTCGAAGCGTCGACCAACGAGGACCCGCTCCACCGCGTCGTGCTGGGCTTCAACACCCGGGTGCTCCCCGAGGCAAAGGAGGCCGCCCGCGATACCGATGTCCACATCATCCAGAGCCCGGTCATCCATACCATCCTGGAGGAGCTGGAGCGCTGGCAGGACGAGCGGACGCGGGAGCTCGAGGAGCAAAAACGCCAGGATATCGTGCATCCGGGCGAGGTGCTCTTTTTGCGGGACTGCACGTTTCGGGTGAGCAAGCCCGCCGTAATCGGCGTGCGGGTGCTCGCCGGCGAGATACGGCCGATGCAGCGGCTGATGCGGCAGGACGGCACCACCGTCGGCAGGATAAAAAGCATCCAGCAGGAGCAGCAGACCATCGACAAGGCAACGCAGGGCATGGAGGTCGCCATCGCCATCGAGGGCGCCACCGTCGGGCGGCAGATAAAGCCGGAGCAGACCCTGTATGTCGATATCCCGTCCGGGGCGGCGCAGCAGCTCGCCGACATGGACCTGTCACCCGAGGAGCAGGACGTCCTCGACAAGGTAACGAAGATAAAGCGGGAAGAGGACGCCTTCTGGGGCATCTAGCAGATATTTTTTTATATGGAGCCCCGATAGTACACCATGGCACAATATACCAGGAAAGTATTCATTAAAACCATGGCCACCATCGCGGTGGCGCTCCTGCTGTTCGGCGGCGGCATCGCCGGGTTTTCCGGACAGATATCCCTGGAAGCGCAGCCCCATACGGATAGCATGGCGAAGGCCAGAGCGTTCACGATGCAGTCGTCGGTGCCGCAGGTGGAGCAGCAGCCTGATGGATGGACCGGCGTCACCGTTGCGGAGGCGAGCGCCGTGACCATGAACGAGGGCGAGCCAATGTTGCCCTACATGACGAAGACGGTGACGTTTCCACTGGGCACCTCTATCCGGGATGTCCGTGTGTCCGTCGGCGGTGTAACGGAGCAGCGGCTTGACAGCCCCGTCGCGCCGGCGCCCCGGCCGCTGCCGCGAAACATGCAGCTGGTCGAACGGGTGCAGGAACAGGGCCCCGTGTACGGCAGCAGCGAGCTGTATCCCGCGGAATGGCTCCGCTGGCATACCGGCGCCGGCCTCCACGATGGCAAGCATGTCACGTTTCTCACGCTGCAGGCCTTTCCCGTTCGCTATGCTCCGGCGGAAAACATGATGCACTATGTCGAAGACATCGAGGTCGAGGTGAGCTACGAGGAGCCCGCCGAGCCGCTGTTGACCGCCGACGAATACGACCTCCTCATCATATCGCCGCAGAAGTTCACCGACGCGTTGGAGCCCCTCGTCATCCACAAGGAAGATCACGGGCTTGCAACCAAGCTTGTCGCGCTCGACGAGGTATATGCCTCGGCGGAGGGTCGTGACGAGGCTGAACAGATAAAGTATTACATCAAGGACGCGCTGGAAAACTGGGGTATCAGCTACGTGCTGCTGGTCGGCGGCCGCAACGGCGGCCTCCTGCAGGAGAAATGGTGGTGCCCCGTCCGGTATACATATCTGAATGCCAACGACGGCGACAAGCGGTTCCTCAGCGACCTCTACTTTGCGGACATCTACAACGCCACCGGTGCCTTCGAGACCTGGGACACCGACGGCAACGACCGGTTCGGCGAATGGAGCTGGACGGGCAAGGACGAACTGGACATGTTTCCCGACGTCTATCTCGGCCGGCTGGCCTGCCGGAACCTGTACGAGGTCAACGTCATGGTCAACAAGATCATCACGTATGAGACCACGGCTGCCGGCAGCGACTGGGCCACCCGCTACCTGGGCATCGGCGGTGACACCTTCCCCGGCGACCAGTGGTACGACGGCGAGGAGACCGTCCTCAAGACGATAGAATATCTGGAGCCGCTCGGCGTCGAGCCGACGACGCTGTTCACCTCGGACGGGACCCTTGCCGAGGGGGAGGACATCATTGACGGCGTCAGCGAGGGATACGGTTTCCTGCACTTCGAGGGACACGGCAACCCGATGAGCTGGGCGAACCATCCCCCCCAGGACGGAGACACGTGGATCGGTATCGACGAGACACAGTTCATGCTGTTCGGCAACGAGGGCATGTACCCCGTCTGCGTCATCGGCGGATGCAGCAACAGCAAGTTCAATATCAGCGTGCTCAACCTGCTGAAGTTCAGCGAGCTCGGCGCCATCATCGCGCATTCGGACTACGGACCGGAGAGCTTCGGCTGGTGGATCGTCAGAGCCACCGATAAGGGCGCGATTGCCAGCATCGGCTGCACCTCCTATGGCTACGGGAAACCGGGCGACAGCGACGGCGACGGCGTCTTCGACGGCATACAGTACCGGGGCGGGTTCATAGACATCGAGTTCTTCAGGGTATACGCTCAGGAGGACAAAGACATGCTCGGAGCAGCTCACGGGACGGCTCTCACCCGCTACCTTGAAAAGTTTCCGGCCATGTCAGACCTGATAGACGGCAAGACGGTCGAGGAATGGGTCCTGCTCGGTGACCCGTCGCTCAAAATCGGCGGCTACTAGCCGCCATTGTTTCCTCTATCTTCTCTTTGCAGATGTCCACCAGCGTTTCGGATGGCAGCGTGGCATCCAGGACGACGAAACGGTTCTCCTCCCTGGCGAGGCGTCGGTAGTTGTCCTGCACCTTCTGGAGAAAGGCGTTATGCTCGAATGGGGACAGCGCCCGGTCGTCGATGCGGCGGAGCGCCACGTCGGGGTCGAGCACGAACAGAAACGTGAGGTCGGGCATGATGCAGAACGGGCGATGCAGGCCGCGGAGCCATGCAAGCGGCGTCTCTATCTCATCAAGGTGGACGGCCTGGTAGGCGATGGTCGAGTCCATGTACCGGTCGCAGAGCACCACGCCGCCGTCGTCGAGCCATTCACGGATACGCATGGTGTGCTCCACCCGGTCGGCCATGAACAGAAACGCGGATGTCGCGGCGGCGCACTGTTCCGCCACGCCGCGGTCGACGGCATCACCCAGCCATGTATCCGTTGGCTCCTTCGTCCAGACCACCTCGTGCTGCTGCTCGAGCGTCCGGGCGAGGCTACGCGATGCCGTGGTTTTGCCGGAGCCGTCGATGCCCTCGAAGGTGAAAAACCAGCCGGCCATACAGGTGAATGACATGCCGTGATATTAAGTACACGGTCAACGGCGTGCACGCTTGAGAACGCCCATCAGCGTGTGGTATTCCCATTTGGAGAGCATCGCCCGCCCGATGATACGGCGGAACATCACCGATGTCTTGTCTTTTTTGTGCTCCGGGTAGCCGGTAGCCTCGAGCAACCGGTCGAACTGCTCGTAGAGGCGTTCCTTTTCGGCATGGTCTGCCTTCCGGGTTACCGGCGACGTGCCACGCTCGGCCAGCACCGCGTAGAGGGTGACTGCAACGGCATGAGACAGGTTCATCGAGGGGTAGGTGTCGGCTGTCGGGATGTGTATCAATGCGTCGCATCGCCGTATCTCGTCGTTGAGCAAGCCGTAGTCCTCGCGGCCGAATGCGATGCCGACCCGGCCCTCGACAGAGGCGATTTTGTCGGCGAACAGGGGCAACGACAGCGCCCGGCGGAGATGTTTCCTGTCACTTGATGTTTCTATCGCCGAGGTGCCCGCGAGATAGTCGACCATGTCCGCAGCGTCCGTGAACGTGTCAACGACCCGGGCATCATCAATCACCGACTGGGCATGCACCGCCATCGTTCTACATGCATCCGTCTCCAGTGAAAACGACGGAGCCACGACGATGAGCTCACGAACATCGAAGTTCAGCGCCGCACGGGCTGCAGCGCCGACGTTGCCAGGATATTTTGGCTCGACGAGGATGACCGCGAAGGAGGGCATCGGCTAGAAGCTGAATATGGTGACGATGATGGTGCCGCTGGTCGCGGTATGCCCGGCGCGGTCCGCCGCGGTGACATGCAGCGCCTTGGTGCCGATTTCGTGGGACCATGTCCACTGGTAGGGCCGCTGCAGGTCGATGTTCTGCGGCTGGTTGTTGACGTAGAAGGTGACGTTGTCGATGCCGGAGGTGTCGTCCAGCGCTGCTGCAGTGACGGTGAGCCGTCCGAAGGCGACCGTTCTGCCACCGGTCAGCGGGATGAGCTGGCGGTCGAACAGGTACAGGTAGCCGAACTCGGGGCGCATCAGGGACACCGCGGGGGCCTCGCTGTCTATTTTCACGATTTCGGATTTGACGTCCTCTGTGGTGCCCTCGTTGTCAACGGAGTAAAACTCGAGGACGTTGACGCCCTCTGTGGTGATATTGAACGGCCCGGTGTAGGTCTGCCATGCCGTGCTGCCCACCCGGTACTTGGTGTAGTCGATGCCGTCGGGGTCGCTCGCCGTCAGGTTGACCGTGACGGCTCCAAGATACCAGCCGTTGTCGCCGTCGGGCGAGGCAGGGTTGAACGTTGCCACGGTCGTCGGAACCGTGATGTTTATCTTGAAGGTCACGCTGTCGACGGGTTCCACGTTGCCGGCGTTGTCCACCGAATAGAAGTCAACCTGATGGTGGCCGTTGCTCGACACCAGGAACGGGTCATTGTAGGTCCGCCAGGTCCCGTTGTCGATGCGGTACTTGGTGTAGTCCACGCCGGTGTCGTCATCCGTCGCGGAAAGGGTAACCCTGACAGGTGAGACATACCAGCCGCCGGGACCGTCCGGCGAGGAGGGATCCAGCGTGGCGGTGGTGTCAGGCGGCGTGGTGTCGCCACCCGCCTCGATTTCGAAGTCACGCTCCATGGTGGTCACGCCGTTGCCGAGCCGGTCGACGGCGTAGATGGTATAGGTGTAGGTGCCGAGCGCCGAGTAGCTTTCGTTCCGGTAATAGGTGGAGCAATGAATGTAATGCATGGTGAAGTTGGCGGTGGAGCTATCGGGGTATTCCACCTCGACATAGAGAGCGGCGACGCCTGCGTCGTCGATGGACGTGCAGGAGATGTTGACATGGCCTCCCTGTGACTGCGGGTCAGGAGACGCCTGGATGCTGGAAATGCCGGGCGGCGTGTCGTCGACCCGCTGCGTGTCGTTGTACACCGGCTCCCGGTTGCCCACGTTGTCGTCGCTGTAAAACTCGAGGTAATGCAGGCCCGTCCCGGTCAGCGAAAAGTTGCCGGTGTAGAGCTGGAAGTTGTCGCTACGGCCGATGCCGGTACCCGGGGCCGGAGTCCAGCCGCCATGCCAGATACGGTAATAGGTGGCGTTGACGCCAGACTGGGCGTCGCCGGCGGTGAAGTTAAACACGCTGGACGAGGTAACATAGACGCCGTAGCGAGGCCCGGTGATGTGCTTGGACGTCGTCGGAACCGTGGTGTCAATGCCGACGGATTGATCGGCGCCAGAAGCAGCCTCCTGGTTTGTGGCATTGTCGGTAGCTCTCGTGCTGAGCTCGTAGTAGCCGCTGCCCGCGGGCGCCGTGAAACTGAACTCCCATGGCTCGCTGCCGTCTGTGGCAAACGTGGTCCAGGAGCCCCATGAGGCGTTGTCAGCGCTGTAGCGATAGCGCAGAGCAACGTCTCCAACGCCGGACAGGCCATCGCTCGCGGTGGCAGATACCGTGACCGGGGTCGTACCATGCCAGTAGGGGAGCGCGTCAACGCTCGATGACGGCGGGGTGTCGTCGTAGGCGGCTATCGCGTCCGCAGTTGCAGGTGCGGGCTCCAGGTTGACGCCGTCATATGCCCGGGTGCGGAACTGGTAGTAGCCCTCCCCGTCGGGGAACGCAAAGCTTATCTCGTAGGGCGTCGCGTTGTCGGTGCCGATAGACGTCCACGAGCCCCATGACGCGTTGTCGCTGGCATACCGGTAGTGGAACCGGACGTCCTCCACATGGTAGTTGTCGCTGGCCGTCGCGGTAAGGGTAACGTTGTCGTCGTACCAGTACTGCGCCAGCGTGTCAACCGAGCTGTTGGGCGGCGTGGTGTCCTGCAGGGTGAACGTGTGACCGGTGGAGGTGTTCCACCCGCTGGCGTTCCGGGTTGCGACCACATAGCTATAGGTGCCCAGGGGGTCGGGATAGCCATAGCTATGGTTATAATACCAGGCGGAAGCGCCGATGCTGCTCATGGAATAGTTGCCCATGCCGCTGGCGTTGGGATACGATATCTGCACCCATGCCTCCGTGGCGTTGGTGATGTCGGCGGTGATGTTATTGTAGCCCGGCACCTCAACGGGGTCGGGCGCATCGTTCACGGAGTTTATGTCAGGCTGCGCGAAAACCATGCATGCAACCACGATGACGGCCATGGCGATAACTGGCCCTAACCATTTCTTTCCCATATACAGCTAATAAAACTCGTGATTATAAAGCATTCGGTGTGCCGCCGGCAAATGTTTTTAACCATCCGGCCAATTATCCGCCCATGAAACATGTTATCTCCATGCTGGACGTGAAAGATGCGCTGCATGACGTCATCGACGACGCCATCGACATGAAGCACAGCGGCCACGGCAGAGACCTGGAGGACCGCATCCTGGCCATGATTTTCGAGAAGTCGAGCACCCGAACCCGGGTTTCCTTCGAGGCGGGTATGCGCCGGCTTGGCGGCTACGCCATCTTCCTCGGCAAGGACGACATCCAGCTCGGCCGGGGTGAAACCATCGAGGACACCGCGCTGGTACTGTCGCGCTACGCCGACCTCATCATGTATCGGGCCTTCGACCATGCGGACATGGTCGAGCTGGCCGAGCATGCCACGGTGCCCGTCATCTCGGGGCTCGACGACGAGGAGCATCCCTGCCAGGTGGTCACCGACCTGATGACCATCAAGGAGTACAAGGGAGCGCTGGACGGCCTGCGCATGGCCTATTTCGGCGACGGAGACAACAACATGGCGAACTCGTTGATGCTGGGCGCGGCCATGACCGGCATGAAAATGTCGATTATCGCACCGCGGGAGTTCTGGCCGTCTGAAAAATATCTCGAGATGGCACGTGAGATGGGCGACATCGAGGTCACCGAGCTCCATGGCGATGCCGGAGCCGGGGCGGACGTCGTGGTCACCGACACCTGGGTGTCGATGGGCGACGAGACCGAAAAACGGGAGCGCCTCAGCCTGCTGGAGGGCTACACCGTCGATGCGGACGTGATGTCGCGCGCCGACAGCGATGCCATTTTCATGCACTGCCTCCCTGCCTACTATGGCAACGAGGTGACGAAGGAGGTGGCGCATGGCCCGCAGTCCGTCATCTTCGACGAGGCCGAGAACAGGATGTGGGCGCAGATGGCGATTATGAAATGGGTGCTCCGCTAAAACAGGCGGCCGACCTTTTCGATTTCGATGCGGGCGACACCGTCGACCTCGGAGAGCATGTCGACCAGTTCGTCGGGGCTTTCGTCGCCGGTGACAAGGTCGACCATGACGGCCTTGAGGCCAAATGCCACGGGGGCAATGTCGGTTCCCTGGACCTTTGCGGTGTCGGGCACCGCTTCCAGGACGCGCTCTTTCAGCGATTCCAGGTCTATCTCGGTGCCGGTTGGCATGACCTTGAGGGTGATTCCTACATCTCCCATGCTGTCCACCTATGGTCCTCTGAACCCGCATTCGGGGCATTCGTATGTGGCGGCTCGTTCCCGGCAGGCGCTGCACCGGTTGATGGTGGCTCCGCATTCGGGGCAGGGAAACGTCACGCTTCCTCGTTCGACCAGTCCGCGTCCGCATGAGACGCATCTTCCTTCTCGCATGAGACGGGTATGTCGCGTGTTCATTTAAAGTTTACCGCCGCATGCCGCAGGCTCCAGCCGGCGTCCATGCCTGCAGGTCAGTGGCTGTCCTGTTCACCCGGCCATTTTGACATGATGATACGCCGTATCTCCCGGGCTTTTTTGGTGCCGATGCCCTCTATCTCCTGCAATTCCTCACAGGTGGCATTGATGACCCGGCGTACGGAGCCAAAATAGTCCAGGAGCTTCCGGGAGGACACGGCGGAGACGAAGGGCAATCCCTCGACGACGTAGCGCTGCTGCTCCTCGAGCGACTGCGAAGGCTTGTTGCCCCGGAGCGCGACCGATGTTCCCGTTTTTATCTGCTCGCGGTAGGCGATGCTGTAGAGGAGGCGCGTCGTGTCCGCTACGTCTGCTGCGGTGAACACCGAAAAGCCGTAGTCGACGACGATGGAGGACAGGGCACCGTAGATGGCCCTTTCGTGGATGTTCCGGGAGAAAAGACCGTCGCCCTCGATGACCATGATGGGGCGCGGGTATGCATCGGCGAGACGGCTGACCTGGTCGAAGAGACGCTGGCCGACCAGCGAGTCGAGGAAATCGGTGGCGCGTTTGCGTTCAACGGCGACGCGGTCGCTGATGATGTAATCGCCGACCGGGAGCTGTTCCTCGCTGACCTGGACGTCGCGCGCCCGGAGCATCGCGGGGATGCCCGAGCACCGCTCGCGGTGGTCGACCAGGATGGAGATGTGCTCCGCCATACTGTGGGATATGGCAGGATGCTTTTTAAGTTTACCAGCGACCACAGGCCGTGCTGCGCTCGTTATCCCTCGCCGTGCCAGGTGCTCGATGCGGTGACGTAGACAAACACGCCCATGCCACGTTCGATGCGGAAGTCCATCGCGGGCGGGGATATGCCGACCAGGAAGGATGCGAACGTGCTGCTCGTGGCGTTCCAGTAGGCGACGATGGTGCAGTTGTCAACCGCCGCGCCGAGGCTGCTGGCATTCGTGGCCGTTTGATTGTACCAGCCGATGGTGTTCCATCCCACGGCGAGCGACACGTTTACCCCTGAGATGGCGGCGCCGCGCTGGCTGAACACGGTGTCGTTGGCCACGTAGATGAAATAGCCCATGCCATCCTGGACGGCGAAGTCCATCCCGGGCGGCGAGATGCCGACCAGGAATGACTGGAACATGCTGCTCGTGGCGTTCCAGTAGGCCACGATGCTGCAGCCCGGGACCGCCGCGCCAAGCGACGACGCCATAAACGTATGGCTACATGGCACCGTCATCAGATTCCAGCCCCGATAATACATGCAGCAGAACAACGGATCCTGCACGCTAAACGTCACCGTGTCAACATGGCCATCTCCGTCATCAGCGGTCCACACCGCCGTCCCATTCAACCCACCCGAACGGAACACCGACATCTCCCCGGCAGACGGCACACACGACGCATTCGAACCACTGTTGGTTACGCTCCAGCTCACGTTCACCAGGCCAAGACAGCCCCAGGTCACATTGTACGCCAGCGCATACCCCGCACAACAAAAATCAACGGACACGTTCATGTCAGGCATCACGTTCAACGTCGCATACGCAACCCTGACAAAATCAACCGTTGGCACGACGATGACGGTAACATTGTCATGCGCTATGTCAGTGGCGCCGTCGTCGTCCATCACGGTCAGCGTGACATGGTAGGTGCCCGGAGCCATGTAGCCATGGGTGACCTGCTCGCCGTATAGAATTGTGGTGTCGCCCATCTGCCAGGTCCAGTTGACGATGCTGCCGTCACTGTCGGTGGAGGTGCTGTTATAATAGATGGTGTCCGTCGTAGTCGGCGATGCTGGCTCAACGGTGAAACCTGCTGCTGGCGGCTGGTTGGTCTCGGGAATGATGTCGGTTTCGTTGTGCGTTGGCTCTGTGTTGCCGAGCGCGTCCACGGCGTACCATTCGAGGTAATGTTTTCCTGCACCGGTGATGGTCAGGCTGACGTTGGTGTTGGGCAGCCCCGTCAGATTCCAGCCCCAGCCGGTGCCCTCGCTCCATACCCGGTAGTGGATGATGCAGTCGCCAACCGTGCAGCTTCCGGCATCGGTTGCGTTGAGATAGATGACGGTGTCCTCGGTGATGGTCTCCCCGTTGACCGGCGAGTTGACGTCGGCGTCACCGACGTTGTCGATGAGCCACGGGTCCTGTATGTCCGCAATGGTTGTGCCGGGTGGCGGGGGCGTGTGCCCCGGCTCATACTGCCGTGCCCAGTCATAGGCCTGCTGGATGCTCCAGCCCGCGTTGATGCGCTCCCAGAAGGGATGGTAGAACCAGGAGCCGGCGAAATGCGTTGCCGTGGCATGTGGCCAGTACCAGGCAAGGTTGCAGTTGCCGGCTGCTGCGACGTGGATGGTGCCGGGGAGGTTCATCTGGGCGATGAAATCGCCGCTGTGGCAGTTGTCCAGCAGGAAGGTGAGGGTGCCGGTGGTGAGGTTGTCGTGTATCCAGGTGAGCCATTGTTTCATCTCGAGGGAGGTAACGGTTTCCGGGTATGTGTAGTCCGTGCCGGCTCCCTCGAAGCTGTAGCTGGCGATGCCGCTGGCGTTTTTGCTGCCGTGGTCGACGAGGTATATGCACACGTCGTCGCCAGGGGCGATGCTGGCAGCCAGTGTCTGTATCTCCTGTCTGAGCAGCGTCTTTGTTATCGGGGTCGTATGGTCGTAGTCGATGACGGGGTCGTCTGCGCTTCCCGCGACGCCGTCGGGGCCGTACAGCCAGTTGTGTGTCCCTGCAGGCGGATATATGTCTATCCATGTGTCGTCGTCGTGCCAGAGCATCAGGATGATGTGGTCGTCCGGGTAGCCGTGTTCCTTGAGCGTGTAATAGGCCTGGAGTCCCTGCGCCGGGAACCCGTCGGCGTCGTAGGCGCTGTCGAAGTCGTTTGTGGAGACGCAGATGAGTGCCCATTTGTCGGTGATGGTGACGTTGCCCTGCTTGTGCTTGTCGGTGGCGGGCGAGGTGCCGTCCACGCGGTATTCCTGGATGTGGAGTTTTTCCTGGTATGCGACGGCTGCGGGCTGCACGTCGGCGGCGATGAGGAAGTCGTAGTCAGCGCCCCATTGAGAATATATGGTGTACCAGCCCCCGCCGATATGGGTGCAGCTCCGGCTGAGGTTGGGGCCGCTGCCGTCGTCTGAGATGATGGGAACGATGTTGCCGGCTGTCTGGTTGACCGTGGTGTAGCCGATGTGGAATTCTTCTCCGGCGTTGAATGAGAGGCCGTGGGATGTGAGGTCGACGGTAAGCTCCGTTGTCCACCAGACGAGGTCGTCGTAGGGAACGTTTATCCGCGCGAGCTCGGTGCCGGGGTATCCGCCGGCGTCGTCCCATATGATGACGTCGATGCCCTCGCCGGTGATGTTGACCGAGCCCGGCTGGTAGAGGTTGAGATATGCCGTCGTGAGCGTCCCGGTGTATGGCATAGTAAACCGCTCGCTGTAGATGTCGTCGCCGTGGTCGGACGGGCATTCGAAGTAATAGTAGCCGGTGTATGTGCCGTACTGGAGCCGGGTGCCACCGTTGGTGGTGCCGCTCCATCCATTGTAGGTGTTTTCGGCGAAGTATTTGAGGACATGTATGCATTCCTCCTCGAAGTGGATGGGCCTGGTGTAGGTGTACCACCACCGGCCATATTTGAACCTGGTGATGTTGTAGTTGCCGGCGTAGTAGTCCTCCTGGTATGCCGGGTGCCATACACCGCTTTCGTTTTCCCAGCCCCAGTAGATTGTCTGGTTCGCCATGGCGCAGGTCCGGCCGTCCTCAAGCGTGATGTTGGAGCAGAGGCGCTCCCACCAGAACTCGGGGGTGACGACGACGTCGGTGGTCACGTTCTGGACGTGCCACATCGTCTGCTGCCCGGTCTGCATGTCGAGGAGCAGGATGTTGTCACAGTAGCTGATCTGGAAGTCTCCGTTGTCCAGCCAGTCGGCGACCGTGTACATGTGTCCGAAGGACGGGTGCACCTGCATCCACGGCGTCCCCCATGGAGCGGTCATCGCCACCGGTATCAGGTTGAAGTCGTCCTGGAACTCGACGTACATCTCATCCTGGGGATTGGACATGTTTTCCAGCTGCAGGGTGACGGTGACCTGCTCAACGGCATATGTTTGCTTGCTTGCCTCCTGGTAGTCCCACAGGACGAGGGTGTCGCCGGGGGTGAGGATGTCGTCGCAGTTGTCTCCCCATTCCTCCACGTAGTACCATGTATCCCAGGAAGGGTAAAGTTCACGGAGTTCGATGTCTCCCGCTTCGGGGAACGGCTGATAGGATATCTGGTCGAGGGGGTTCACGGGCATGCCCTGGTAGTACAGCTCGAGGTATCTTGATTCGTTGACAGGGTCATAGTGATGGATGAACACGCCGTCGTGCGTCTTCGTGGTGACAGGTGCATCGACGTAGTCGGTTTCGTTGTGCACCGCCTCAACCAGGTCGCCTTTCACGCTGTACCATTCCAGGTAATGTTTGCAGTTTTCGTGCGCGGAAAAGGTGAACGGCCCGGTGTACGTATGCCAGGGCGACCATGTGCCGTTGTACCAGATACGGTAATAGGTGGCGTCGGCGGGCTCGGTGGTGTTGAGATATATCCGGGTGTCGGGCATCACCCATTCCTCGCCGACGGGCGAATATGTGTCGCTGTCGCCGACGGTGCCGTTCAGCCAGGGGTCCTGTATCTCCGTCACCGTGGTGTAGTTGTTGAGATGGGCTTTGGGGGTATGGTTGCAGCCATGGGTGTATGCCTGCTCGATGCTCCATCCGCCGTTGATGCGCTCCCAGAAGGGATGGTAGAACCAGGAGCCGGCGTAGGGCTGCGCGGGCCAGGTGGTCTTGTCCATCCAGTACCAGGCGAGGTTGCCGTCGCCCGCTGCTGCGACGTATATCACGTTGTTCAACGCCGGCGTGTCGACCTGTGTGTTGAAGTCGCCGCTGTGGCAGAAGTCGGTGAGGAATGTTACCCGGGAGCAGTTCGTGGCTATCCAGCTCAGCCATGTGTGCATCTCGGAGCCGTTGACGCCCGGGCTGCCCGGCTGCTCGAAGTCATAGGTGACCTCGCCGCCGGTTTTTGACCCGTGGTTGACGAGATAGATGAGGACATCGTCGCTGGCGCCGACGCTGGCAGCGAGCGTCTGGAACTGCTGCTGGAGCGTTGTTTTTGATATCGGCGTGTAGTGGTCGAGGTCTATCTGCGGCGGCTGGTCCGGTCCACCTATCTCTGCGGGTGGGCCGGTGAGGTCGTTGTGGCCGCCGTAGATGGTAATGTATGTGTCGTTCCCACCGACGATGTTCGGGTCGCCGTCGTCATCGTGCCAGAGCATCAGGATGATGTGGTCATCCTGGTAGCCGTGGGCCTTGAGCGTGTAATAGGCCTGGAGCCCCTGCGCCGGGAAGGCGTCCATCTCCGGCTGGGCGCCGCCGTCGAAGTCGTTGGCTGAGACGCAGATGAGCGCCCAGTGGTCGCTGTATACGGGGCCGACCTTGTGTTTGTCGGTGACGGGTGGCCGCTGCTCGATGATGAGCGTTGTTTCTGCATATACCCCGGTGTTCTGCACCGTGGATACGGGCGGATCGCTCGACGTGGACACGGCGTCCGCGTTGCCTGAGGTGTTGTAGGTGGTTTCGTAGTATTCGATGGTGAAGTTGGTGATGGTGCCGGTGCTGAGGTTTCCGCCGTCCTGCACGCAGATGAAGAAGTTCTGGTTTTCCACGCTGGGAACGGAGGAGCTGAACTCCGTTACGTCGAACACGATTGGATGCGAGGGAAACGACGCCGGGCGTCCCCGCCAGTTCCAGTCGTTGAATGCTTTGGTGGCATACGGCGAGGAGGTCGGGCCGATACCGAGTGAGACGTTGCATTGCGTCCTGTAGGGATGGCTGATTTCAAACGTGGCCATAATTTCGGGGTCATATCCCGTCCGGTCGTCCATGAACATGTAGTATTCGACGACTCGTTTCATCGTCTCATAGGATATCCAGTAGCATCCGTCGCCGTCGTTGTCGCCCCCGCCGCCCCCCCAGGGGCCGGTTCCCCAGGAGTTGGCGACCTTGAATGCGCCGTAGCGGGTGCTGCTTTCCTCGGTGTATGGCCCGAAGTTGTCGTCATATCCTACGATGGTGTTCGCATGGTTGGTGTCGGTGGGGCTGTAGTTGTCGATGGTCCAGAGATCGCCGCTTGTCATTGCGCCGTACCAGCTTGCGTTGACCGCGATGACGGCGAGATTGTTGTTGCTGAGGAACGTTTTGAGGTTGTTGATGGCCGTGTCGGTGGTGACCCACTGGAGGTTGTAGCCGGTGCTGCCGCGGTAGATGGGAGCTTCACGCCATGCTGTCTCTGAGGGCCAGGTGGTGCTGTCCGATGGGTTGTAGGGCATGGTCTGCCAGGAGCTGCAGCCAATCTTGTAGACCAGGTCCATGGCGTCGGCGTACCATGAGCCACAGTCGGTGCCGCCGGACCATGCCAGGATCTGGTGGTAGATGAAGTCCGGGCTCATGATCTTGTCCTGTTTTTTGTCGGGGGCGCCGGTGTATCCACCGACCCAGTTGACGTCGGAGAGGTCCCAGCCGTGTTCCTTTGCCTCCTGGTATGTTTTTTCGTAGTATGCAACAGCAAATGGAACGCAGGCGCCTTCCCCGTCCTGGTTGCCGATGGGCGGGAACCATTGGTCCTGGGTGTTGTCCGCGCTTGCCCGCGGCTGCCCCCCGGTGATGCTGTCGACGATGTAGAGCTGCTCGGCCATGTGCTGCCAGCCCCCTCGTGTGGGCGGCGCCAGTCCCGTTCCATGTGGTCCGATGCGGGTGTTGTAGTTTCGCCAGGGCTCGTAGACGCCGATTTTTGCGCGCAACTGCTCGAGCTCGTCCGTTGTGACCTTATGCCGCTGGATGACGGGCTCCTGTGCCCGGGCGAGATCGATGCGGCAAGGCATGGTATCGACGGTGCCCGCCGGTGATGACGGGATGGCATCGACGAAACCAGTGGATGTCTCTGTCGCACCAATGGATATCGTCGACAGTGTGGAGAACAGGAATAGTATGGCGATGGATATGGCTCCGCTCTTTTTGGTCCATCTTCCGATACCAAGGTCATTCTTCGATAGCGTATACTCTTTGTGCAAAATGCATTTCATTTTTTACCTCCCATGCAGGGTGTTACCCCGTACCAGTATACATCTGCGTGTGTCTATAAAAACATTGCTGGGAATCTATTTATATCTCAGTTATCGGTGTTCAGCATTGTTTGCCTCATGTATAGCGGAAAGGGGTGCTGCTGTCGCCGCCGGTTATTTTTGCTCCGGGTGTGGATGCTGGAGCGGGACGGGCAGATGGCTCGTATGGAAGGCCTTGTACATGAGGATGGTGGCGATGAAGAAGTCTATGGCAGCCATTGATACCGCTGCCGTGCCCGGGTCGTAGGGAACGTTCCACTCAACGATACCTGCCCATGAGATGATGAAGCCGTAGATGTAGCCGAGGGACATGAAAAAGTACATGGATGGCCGGTCGATGAACACGCTGAGGATGAGGAGGATGCCCAGGGTGCCGAGGAAGGCCGCGGATAGCAGGATGCTGAAGCCGGCGTACATGTCCGGCCGTGCGATGAGTGCGACGAAGTAGGAGAGCCCCCAGACGAGGAGGATTGCGTCGATGAAGTCGAGTTCTGCGAATTTTCTCATTTCCATGCGCTCACCAGTTTATGCTAACATTTTGCTATCATAGTATAGGTTTAAACATATATAAATGTTTCTTTTTCGCGCATTTTCACGCCCTTATGTATATCGGGGCATCCCTGAACGAAGCGTTCAAATAGCCCGCGTCAATGACAGCCCATGGAGGGGCCCTCGGTCCACCGCATCGCAGACCGGCTGCAGCATTTCAAGGAACAAATCATCGAACACGTCGACGGAAACGCACGGCAGCCAAAGGAATGGTTACAGGGACAAATCATCACCAACGTCCGGGCGGTAAAAAAGCGACTGTTCATCGAAACCGCCGGAGCCACGGCGGTGATACACTTCCTGATGTACGGCTCCTATCGGGTCAACGAGCGACGGGAGCTCGATGAGCGGCTGTCGCTGTACTGCAGCCAGGACGACCTCCATCTCTACAGTTGCTCTGCAAAGGTGCTCCGGCCCGACAGCGACATCCTCGCAGAATATGACGACCCCGCCGGAGACGTGCTCTCCCCGCAGTTCGACCGGCAGCGAGCGATACGGTCAACACGGTCGGACGAGCGAGCCATCACCGACGTGCTGCTCGACCAAAACATATATGGCGGCATCGGCAACATCCTGAAAAACGAGATACTGTATGCCGAACGGATACACCCTGCCTCCCGGGCGTCGGCCATCAAAAAAGAGCATGTGGCATCGCTGGTCACAGCAGCCGTCGACCATGCCACGGCATGGTATCAGCGCAAAACAGCCGGCACCCGGCGGGAATGGACGGTCTACCGGCAGCATACCTGCCCCGCCTGCGGCGGCGAGCTGACCCGGAAAAAGATGGGCGCATACGACCGCATCACCTTTTTCTGCGAGCGATGCCAGCAGCGCTACCCCGGATGAGCCCGGCCCCGATATTGTTCCGGGGGAAACCTGTCCCTGTTTTTTTCGAGCTTGTCGAGCGCCGCCTCGATGAGGTCGACGTCGAGCCGGCGGGCGATGATGACCAGGTAGAGCATGATGTCGGCGAGCTCGTCCCGAATCGCGTTGCGGTAGTCGCCGTCGGCGAGCAGCGCCTCGATGTCTTCCGGGCGTCGCCATTGAAAATGCTCGAGCAGCTCCGCCGCCTCGATGGACAACGACACGGCGACGTCCTTGGGGGTGTGGAACTGGTCCCAGTCTCGCTCGTCGACGAACTGTGCGACCCTGCATGTCAGATCGGCCATTGATGCCATGAAATGGTATAACGGCTGCATATAAAAAAATTTAAGGGAGCAGGGTATTGAGACCTGTGAAGGAAAGAATGGACAGCTTCGACATCCGCGCCGCCGTCGCGGAGCTGCAGGAGCTCGAGGGCGGCTGGACGGGCAAGGTGTACCAGGAGGATGACCGGCTGGTCATGCGCATAAAAAAAGACAAGGTGCATGAGCTCATGGTGCACAGCGGACGATGGCTCTGCCTCACCGGGCATCGCGAATCGACGGAGCGGCATCCGCCGACGTTTGCCATGACGCTCCGCAAGTACATCGGCAACCAGCGCCTGCGCTCGATAAAGCAGCATGACTTCGACCGGGTGGTCGTCATGCGCTTCAGCAACGGCTACATCCTGGTGGCGGAGCTTTTCTCTGAGGGAAACGTGCTGCTGCTCGACGAGAACGGTGACATCGTGCTGCCGTTGCATGAGCAGTCGTGGTCGCAGCGTGAGCTGCGCCCGAAGCGGAGCTACACGTTTCCGCCGGAGCGATGCGACCCGTTTCTCCTGCATCTGTCAGATTTCCAGGACATGTTCAACCGGAGCGGCAGCGACGTGGTGCGCACCCTGGTGCTCGACGTCAACATCCCGGGCAAATGGAGCGAGGAGCTCTGCCGGCAGGCCGACGTCGACAAACATGCATCCGCGGCGAGTTTGAGCGACGACGGTGTGCGGCGGCTGTATGAGACTATGGAGGCACTGCTCGACCGCTTCCGGGAGCGTCGGTTTGACCCGGTTATCCTGGAGGGCAACGGAGCCGCTGACGTGCTTCCCGTGCCGCTGTCCATCCACCAGGAGGGGCAGCTCCGCCGGTGTGAAACGTTCAACCGGGCGCTCGACCTGTTCTACCAGCGGGACACCCGTGAGCCCGAGGAGGAGAAAAAGGGCAACGTCGAGCGCGACCGGCTGCGGCGACGTATCGAGCAGCAGCAGGATGCAATCGAGCGGTTCCAAGAGCAGATGGCTGCCGCGCGGCGGCGGGGCGACGCCATCTACGCCAGCTATCAGACCTGCGAGGATCTCATCGAGGCAGCCACGGGTGAGGACGAGACATATGACGGCGACGTGGTATGGAGCTATTCCTACCCCGAGGTGACGGCGGTGCTTCCCTTCCAGGACGACGAGGTGGAGGTCACGCTTGACGTCCGGAAAAACGTGCCCCGGAACGCCAACGCCTACTATGAGCGGGAAAAAAAGATACGGGATAAAATCGAGGGGGCGCGGGAGGCCATGGAGCTCACCAGGCGCGCGCTGGAGCAGGAGGAGATACCGGTTGAGGAGGAGCGGGAGACAACCTCGGAGGAGACCTTCTGGTTCGAGGACTACCGCTGGTTTCTTTCCAGCGACGGAAACCTTGTTATCTGCGGGCGTGACGCTGCCTCAAACGAGGAGGTGGTGAAAAAGCATCTGGAAAGCAACGACCGGTATGTACACGCCGACCTGCACGGCGCTCCTTCCTGCGTGGTCAAGGCACGGGGGGCGGATGGAAAAAAACGCTCGATTTCCGATGAAACGCTCGAGGAGGCCTGCCAGTTTGCGCTGTCGCATTCATCGGCCTGGAAGCAGTATGCCAGCGGCCGGGCCTACTGGGTCACGCCGGACCAGGTGTCGAAGACGCCTGAATCGGGGGAGCATCTACCCACCGGTGCCTTCGTGATACGGGGGAAACGAAGCTACATGAAATGTCCGGTGCGCCTCGCCGTTGGATTGGTGTCGGTGCTGGGCGAGCGCAAGCTCATGGTGGGGCCGCCCCGGGCGGTGGCTGCTCACGCCGACGAGCTGCTGTCTATCGTGCCGGGGACGACGGACAAAAACGAGGCAGCCCGGAATCTCGCGATGCGCTATGGCGCCGACGTGGAAACCCTGCAGCAGCAGCTCCCGCCCGGCGACGTCAGCGTGCAGGAGGGCCAATGAAGATTCTCGGCCAGGACCGGGATGAGGGCAGGATAAAGCTGCGGGTGCAGTCCACGGACGACTGCTGGCATCTGCACAATCTGCTGGAGGCCGGTGACCGCGCCGCCGCGTTTACCCATCGGACGAGCCAGCAGCCCCAGGACAAAACCCGGGCGGGAAAGGGAGAAAAAGTGGGCATGTATCTGACGCTCGAGGTCATCGACGTCGGCTTCCAGCGGTTTTCGGACCGGCTGCGCATCCAGGGTGTCATCGTGGAGGGACCACAGGATCTCGGCAAGCATCACACGTTCAACGTCACACCGGGCACCGTTCTGACCATACAGAAGGAATGGGGGCCGTCGCATCTCAAGCGGCTGAAAAAAGCCGTCGAGGCGAGCCGGCAGCCGGACATCGTGGTGGTGGCCATGGACGACGACGAAGCCACCGTCGCCGTCATCCACCAGTATGGCGTGGAGGAAAAAGCACATATCACCTCGGGGCGCAGCGGCAAGCAGTACGAGAGCGACAACACCGAGCATGAATACTACGGCGACATCTACGCAAAGCTCCAGCAGTACGACCTGCCGCTCGTCATCGTCGGACCCGGGTTCGCCAAGGAAAACCTTCAGTCGTTCATCCAGAACAAAAAAGACCTCGGCCGGCACATCGTGGAAACCACCGGTCACGCGGGCATGGCAGGTGTCAAGGAGGCAATGAACCGGGGCATCGTCGAGCGGATCGTCGAGGCGTCCACCCTGGCGCGGGAGTCACGGCTGGTCGAGAAGCTGCTGCAGGCGATAGCGCAGGACAAGCCGGCCACCTATGGAGAGGAGGAGGTCACGCGGGCCATCGAACTGGGCGCGGCGGAGCAAGTGCTCGTCCTGTCGAACCTCCTGCATGAAAAAGAGGAGTTGCTGGAAAAAGCGGAGCGGATGGGCGCCGAGGTGCACGCCATCAGCGACATCCATGAAAGCGGCGAAAAGCTGGCAGCTCTCGGCGGCATCGCTGCCCTGTTACGCTACCGTATCAGCTGACCTCGACCTTTTTGATGGTGTACTCGTAGTACGTGTATTCGAGGGTGACGGTGTAGTCGTTGCCACGGTCCAGCAGGAACGGCTTTGTGTCGATGCCCACGGTGGCCGTCCAGTCCCCGGTGCCCGTGCTGCTCATGTACTGCTCTTCGACAATTTCCTCAGCGTGGCTCATGTTGGACGCGTTGAGTTGCACCGATTCGGGCTTGTCGCCGATGTCCGCCATGACGGTCAGCGGGCCACTGAAACCGCTGGCTTCGCTCGACCCCGAAAAGCTCACGCCCGACGGGCCTGACACCCGGAGGGAGAGCGTATCGGACCAGTTCCATGGAATGATGAACCCGCTCGCCCAGTCATCCTGCCAGTTGAGGGTGACGGTGACGCTACCCAGCCCTCGCTCAGAGATGGTAAAGTTTTCCTGGCTGGTACCCCCCTTGGCGACGTGCCCCTCGCCGGGAAGCGTAACCGTTTTCTTGTCCCAGTTGACATTGAACGCATACTGTTTTTCCATCTCCTCCGCCGATGACGTGTCCTCCTGTTGGTACACGACACCTATAAGCGCGATTATAACGATAACAACACCTGCAGCAACAACGATCTTGTCCCGTTTGTCCATAATATCACCTTACGTATAGGGAAAGGTGTTTTTGTTTATAAAATTTAGCCCCTGAAAAAAAGGGCGGGCGACGACGACATCGAAACCTCACGCGATATTATAAAAAAATCCGAAAGATACATATAGGGCGAAAGCCTATACTTATTACGGGAAGGATAGGCTGGTAGTTGTTAGAGTGCATCCCATCCCCTCCTAAAAACACTCTTTTTCTCTGCCTATCCCTTCCCATTTCCTCCTTCTATTGCCTCACCCGGAGCTATGTTATCCACCGCCCACCGGTGACAGCAGTGCTATCTCGTCACCGTCAGCGAGCGTTTCATCGCCGTCCGCCACTCGATGGTTGCGGGACACCACGGTCGTCGGGCGAAGCTCCTCCAGGCCGGGATATCGGTCAACGAGCATGTCGAGCAGCTCAGCCACCGTCGTGCCAGGCTCCACCTGCATCTCCACCCGGCGTTCTCCAACGGCTTTTCTGTGGGCGGCGAAAAAGGTCACCGTGACGTTCATCCTTGCCCTCCGCATGCCGGGCAGTCCGTTTTTCGTTCCACCCTGATGTGGTCGGCATCATGACAGCCGGCGTCATACACGAAGAGCATGTCGGTGAGTAACGGCGTGATGCCGACCAGGTACTTGACCGCCTCGGATGCCTGCACCGTGCCAATGGTGCCGGCGATGCTGCCGAGCACGGGCGTCTGCCGCTCCGGCGGAGCACGGGGAAACACGCAGCGCAGGCACGCGCTGCCGCCGGGCATGACGGTCATGGCCTGCCCGTGCATCTCGCTGACGGCGCCATGAACGAGGGGGCATCGGAGCGCTATAGCGGCGTCGTTGAGCACGTATCGGGCGGCAAAGCTATCAAGGCAGTCGAGAACGACATCTGCATCGGCCAGTAGCTCCGCGGCGTTGTCCTCATGGATGTGCTCACAATGGCAGGTGAGCGCGACATCGGGATTCAGCCTGGTTAGCGTGTCGGCCGCCCGCTCGACCTTGGGCTGGCCGATGTCCGCCTCGCGGTAGATCACCTGACGGTTGAGGTTGGACAGTTCCACCATGTCGTCGTCGACGAGCACGAGATGACCGACCCCTGCCGCGGCGAGATACATCGAGGCGGCGGAGCCGAGACCGCCGAGACCAACGATGGCTGCGGTGCCATCAAGCAGTTTTTCCTGGCCTTCATCGCCCAGGCAGGACATGGCGGTCTGCCGGGCGTAGCGCTCACGCTGACGGTCTGACAACATATACAGGGCAGCGCTTCATGCCTTATATGGATTGCGCCCCGCGGGGATAAAAACGAGCCGCAAGCTTTGCAACATCGTCGCGGACCTGCTCGCTCTTCCATGCGGCATGCATGAGCTGGGCGATGGTCTCCATCTCGTCCTGTTTCATGCCGACATGGGTGGCCTCGGCGACGCCGACCCGGCCGGAGATGTCGATGAAGATGCCCTGCCGTTCGAGGCGACGGCAGAGCTCCCGTGCCTCGTCCGGCTGCAATGACAGGAGCACCTGATGCGACCTCGTGAACCCGCGCTCGGCGAAATGGACGGGCATGCCGAGGTCGTACAACGCGCTCGCGAGCGCCCGTGCATTGGCGACCACCTGCCGTGCATATGCTTCCCCGTGGTCACGCATTTCCTCCAGGGTTATGCCCAGCGCTGCGATACGGTGCAGGTGCGGATTGTCCACCAGCCCGATGCCCGCGTCGAAATCAAACTCGAGCATGTCGGCCAGCGCCGCTGCTTTTTCCGATGAATTGGTCAGCACGATGCCGCCCTGCGGACCGGGAAACGACTTGTGAGTGGAGCCGATCATGACATCTGCGCCCTCCTGCAACGGTTGCTGGAACATGCCGCCGGCGACGAGGCCGAGGACGTGGGAGGCGTCGTAGAGGAGGGTGTCCTGCCCCGCATCCTGGAGCGGGGCGACGGGATGGGGAAACGGGATGGTTGAGGCACCGAGCATGGTCATCGCTGGCTGCTGCTCCGCAACCAGCTCGCGGGCTTCCCTTGCCCGGATTTGGTAATCCTGGGTCGGGAGTGGCAGCAGCGTCCGCCCGAACTTGTGGTAGCCGAGCGGGTAGCCACCCTGCTGCTTTGGCACGGCTGCAACGATGTCGCCGTGCCCGGTAAACGAGAACAGGCAGGCGAGGTCGCACATGTTGCCGGAGAGCGGTGTAACATATGCATGCCGTGCGCCGAACACCTCCAATGCGAGCTGTTCCACCCTTTCGACGAGCTCCGCTGCATATTGATAGCCGCCGTACCATTCCTCGCCATATCGGCCGGCCAGGTCTGATGAGAGCGCCTGCAGCGCCGCACGGGTCATCCGGTTTTCTGAGACGATGAGGTTGATGCCGGACAGGCGGTAGCGCTCATGCTGTCTGATAAGCGATGACACCATGATGTCATAGCCGGATGTGATTTAAAACGTTATCCCAGCCGGTATTTCCGCCAGGCGACGGCTACGATGACAATGATGACGAGGATGCCGATGACCACGGCTGCGATGGTGCCGATGGAGACGCCCTCGGTGTCGGCGCGGAGCGAGATGGGCTTGGTGAAGGTGTATTCCTGGCCGTCTTCGTCGGTCGACGAGTAGGTTATCTTGAGCCATGGCTCCTCGGTGGTCGCCTTGTTTGATTCGAAGGTGAGCGGGAGCGAGGCGGTGTTGTCGCCCTCGTATGCAGATGGGATGTACAGGGTGCCACCGTAGTAGGGAGATGTCGACGTGACCTCCCATCCGTCGGAGAGGTTCATGACCTCAACCTGGACGGCGACCTCGCCGTTGCACTGGTTGGTCATGTTGAGATATACCCGCTCGCGTTCTCCCTCCATCAGGCGGATGCTGCGCTGTGAGAGCTCGGCGCTGATGTTGTTGTTGACAAACGCCTGCTCGACCTGTATCGTCTGGTTGTAGGAGGCCTCCTGGATGAGGAGGTTGCCGGGGGTTTCCAGCGAGAGGGTGAACGTGTCGTAGCTGCCCGCCTGGGTCTCGGTCACCGAGGACAGGGTCATGAAGACCGACTGGCTGGTTTCGCCGCCGAGCAGCCCCTGCGGGGTGAGCGATATCTGGTTTTTGTCCAGTGTGACCATGAGCCATTCCGGCGTGTCCTGCGCGGCTATCTGTATCGTGGTCGCCAGCGGCAGGAAGGCACCGAACCCCCAGGTAAACGTGATGTTTGCTTCCAGGGTAACCGAGCCGTCTCCCTCGGGCGGGATGGGCTGCGGCTGGCCGACGTTGGTCGAGAGGTTGGAGCTGACGAAGCAGGCACCGGTGGCTGGCAGGAATAGCACAAGGAGCAAAAAGGGGGCAATTACCTTTCCGAATCTCATATACTTTTATGCGCGAGCGATATAATAAATTTTTCACCCCGGCGCTGCGCCGTTATTCGATGGTGACGCTCTCGATGACGATGTCCTCCAGCGGCTGTCCGCCACCGGGGTTTGGCTCGAGGCTCCCGTCGTGCTCGGCACTGGCGATGTCCCGGACGACGTCCATGCCGTCGACGACCTTGCCGAAGGCGGCATACTGCCCGTCGAGGAAATGCTGTGCACCGTCGCAGATGAAGAACTGGGCGCTCGCGGTGTCCGGCTGTTGCCGCCGCGCCATGGAGATGGCGCCGTCAACGTGCGTCGCGTCGGGATGGGTTTCCAAATCTATCTCTCCATATGGGCTCTGCTTCTCCGTGCCGTTTGGGTACATCAACCCTGCCTGTATCATGAAATCGTCTTTGATACGGTGGAAGATGAGCCCGTCGTAGAAGCCGTCGTTGGCGAGCTTGACGAAGTTGTCCGTGGTTTTGGGCATCTTGTCCTCGTAGAGCTCGACGGTGATGGTGCCCTTTGATGTCTCGATGACCGCGGTGCTGTTGCCGCCGCCGTCGCCGTTGAGGCAGCCGCCAAAGGCAGAGAGCACTATGAGCCACGCAGCGGCGATAAGGGGCATCTTTGCTTTCATGGAGGTGGTATTGGAAACGGTTAGATATAGTTTTTGACCCTACACTTTTCCAAAGGGGTTTCTTTGGGAATGAAATCCTTTTTCCAAAGGGATTCTTTGGGGATGAAACACCTTTTCCAAAGGGGTTTCTTTGGGAATGAAATCCCTTTTCTAAAGGGATTCTAGGGGACGAGCGTCTGCAGGCGCTCGATGGCGCGGAGCTTGTCTTTCCTGCCGACCGATGCCTCGTCGATGCCCTCACGGATGAGCATGGTGGCCTCGTCCATCGCCCGACGGTTGACCGGGTAGGGGATGCCGTCCTTGCCGCCGACGGCGAAGGAATACTTTGCCGGGTCCTGCCATGCCGGGGGCGAGCCGTACATGAGCGCGGAGATGTAGGCCAGCGCCCGCACCGTCGAAGGGCCGACGCCCTGGATGGCGAGCATGTCCTCGTAGCTGCGGGGCTGCAGCTCGTATGCCCTGTTGAGCAGCGACCAGTTGAACCGCCGTGGCATGTGCAGCCTTTGTGGCTGCATACCCCGCCGCCCGTCCAGGGTGGTCTGTTGCGGTGGCAGCGTGAGCAGCTTCCAGTCCCGCCGGAGATGTCGGGGGCCGTCGTTGACGAGGTCGACCGACGTGTCGCGCGCCCCGTCGCTGGCATGGGCGGTCATGTTCATGGTGTCGCCGCGTTCGCCGAGCACCGCCGCATGGGGCTCCTCGGTCATGTCATGCACCTCGTCGCACAGCCAGTGGTAGCGGCGGGCGTAGCGCCGGCCGGTGTGCATTCCCTGCTGGATGACCGCCCAGTCGCCCTTCCGCGTGACGAGCATGACGTGGTGGTAGAGCTGGTAACCGTCCTGGACGGCTGCATTGTCCACCTTCGCGGCCAACCTGCTGATGTAGCGGAGCCGTTCAAGGTGCTGCTCGCCGAGGTCGAAGGCGCCGGCGAGCGCGCCGATTTCTGCCGGTGTGTTCCGGGAGCAGTTGCCCTTGCCGCCCGCGACCCTGATGGCGTCATGGCTGGCGAGCGCTTCCTTCAGGGCGCCGCAGGTCACCGTTGTCGTGCCGGAGGAATGCCAGTCGAAGCCGAGGACGCATGAAAGCGCCTGAAACCAGAACGGGTCGGAGAGCAGCCCGAGGAGATACGCCGGGTCGTGCTCGAGGAGCATGACGTCGAAAATGGCGCTGGCGAGCGTGACCATTCTGTCGAACAGCCAGCGGGGTGCGGTGCCCCCGTGGAGCGGCAGCGACGCGACGCCTGCCCGTCCCATACAGTGCCATCCCGGCGGGGGTATAAAGATGATATGGGGGGACGGGACAGAACGGTATATAAGGATTGTGCCACAGGGGGCGGGCACGTGGTGAGATGGAGGCAGGGGGAAGAAGAGGCGGTGATTGTGAGAAAAAAGAGAGGAGGGAAACCCTCTTCTTGCCCCCAGAGCGTAGCTATACCAACAGAGGCATCATTTATAAAGGATATTGTGCAAACGTCGAATCGTTTCGGACAGATGTCGAAACATAAAGGTTTTTATATTCTCTCCAGATAAACATGGCGGGGTGTTGCCATCGAGGAAATCGTGTTATTTTCATCCATCATCATGGCCGGGCTAGCGGCGCTGCTGGCAGCGGTGTCGGCGATATCGTATGCCAGGGTCAGAGACTTGAAGCTCGGGTTGCTCACGACGGCCTTTGTGCTGTTCGTGGTCAAGGGAGCGCTGCTGCTCGCCGGGATGGTGGAGCAAAGCACCGGCCTCATCGCGCTGGATCTCTGCATCATCGTGTTTCTGTATCTGGCGACCGCGAAGCGATGAGGTGAGGGTGCGCGGCCATGATGAAAGAGGATACGCTGGCGCTTGAAACCCGACGTGACATCTACGACCTTATCGTCAGGTATCCCGGGCTGCATGAGCGGGAGATCGCCCGCCGGCTCGACATTTCGCTGAGCACGCTTGACTATCATCTGCATTACATGGAGAAGCGGGGGCTGCTCGTGTCGAAAAAGGACGGTCGCTACACCCGTTATTTCGCGGCGAAGAAGGTGGGGATGGAGGACAAGAAAATTATTTCGCTGCTCCGGCAGCAGACGCCCCGGCAGATTGTGCTGTATCTGCTGGAGCATCCCGGGGGCATCCATAAGGATATCTGCAGCGCTGTCGGCAAGTCCCCGTCGACGGTATCGTTTCATCTGAAAAAACTGGTCACGGCGGGCATCGTCGAGGCGACGTCGCTGGGCCGGAAGACCGCCTACCAGGTTGTCGACGAGGAACGGGTCGTCAACGCGCTTATCACCTATCAGGATACCTTTGTTGACAGCGCCGTCGACAGCTTCGTTGACACCTGGATGTCGCTGCATCCACGCCCCGACGAGAACGAGGGTTAATCGCGGCGGAACATGCCCCATGCGGCGGCCATGACGACGGCGATTGCACCGGTTGCGGCCAGGGCCAGCAACACCGGGTTGTCCGCTATCGTCCTGACGACGACCTGATGGTCGCTGAAATGCGGGACGCTGACCAGGATGAAAAACTCTTTGCCCTCGGCGGCGTGTACCTGCACGGGGAGATATTCGGGCTGGAGGCCGTCGTCGTTGGGGTTGAGCACGTCGGCGAGGCTGGATGCCTTCTGCATGTCTCCTCCGTCGAAGAGCACCTCCAGATCGTCCATGTCGGTGGACGCAAGGGTGTCTCTGCCGAAGTTTATCTTGACTGTTTTCCCGGTTGTATGGCTGTCGCCGCTCACGTTGAACGCGATCCTGCGGGAGGAGATTTTATCTTCGACGGCGGTAACGGTGACGTTGGCATAGTAGGAGATAGCATCGGTCTTGTATCCCTGCCCGTTTTTCACGACGGTGATTTCGCCGCCGAGGGTGCCCGCTTCGAGGGCGCCGGCCACCGTCCTGATTGGCTCTTCGTCCTCGAGGGTGCCGGTTTCGACGCCGCGGAACATCGCCGTCCGATGCGCGATGATGGTGGTGTCGTTGTGGCAGGACAGCTCGTTGGAGCTGATGATTTTGCCGGAGAACACGGTCTCGCCCGCTGCATTGTCCTGTGAAATGTTGATGCTCGTCGAGCGGTGTGGACGCGGGGTGACGGTGTAGTTGCCAAGGTTGGAGAACACGATGTCGCCAGTGGCATGTATCTTGAGGAACCTGACGGAGGTGTTGTGGATCTCCACCATACAGTTTTCACCCTGGTAAATGCAGGTTGAATCGCCCTGAAAGTGTAGCGGCAGATAGGAAAGCTTATCGGCGTATTCCTGCAACCACTCCTCTTCCTCGAGGAGCATTTTCAACACCGCGTCGTTCAACACCTGGAAATAGAGGTCGATGCCCCCGTCGCTGTAACCGATGTCCAAGATGTGCGACCCGTCAGCCGCGTACACCGAAATAATCAATCCTTCAGGTTGCTCCGCATATTCTCCAATGACACCGCCGGTTTCATATGAACGAAAGCTCCCAATGTCAAAATATCCGCCGCCGTTGTTGTCCAATGGTGCCGCGGATGCGCTCCCCGCGACGAACAACAGGATGGCCAGCAGTACGGCGAGCGAGCAACGTGTCCTCATCCTTTCCCTGAAACAGGCTTTACTCATATAAAAAATGTGGAACAGTCATCGAACTTATGACAGCCGCTCAAGCAGCGCCGCCGTCATCAGGGGGAGAAGTGCCGTCGCGTCGCCTTCGACGGTGACATACCGTGCTGTCTCCTGGAGCTTGCCCCACGAGATACCCTCCCGCATCCGTGCCCCGGAAAGGGAGCCGTCCCATTCGGGCGAGGTGGTGATGTAGACGGCACTGTCCAGTCCGCCGCGGTACTGGTTCCACCAGATGAGGTGGTGCTTGGAGATGCCGCCGCCGATGATGAGCGCGCCCATGTTTTGTTCGTGGCTGAAAAACGTGTCGGAGAGCTCCTGCTCATCCTTCAGCAAATCGATGTGGAAGGGATGTGTCTGCGCGTACATCCATATCTGGGAGCCGACGGCGCCGTCGGTGATACCGGGCACGTAGACGGGTATGTCGTTCCGCGTGGCCCAGGAGAGGATACTGCTGTCATCGAGGTGTTCGCCGAGTGCTGTGCAGAGCTCCCGGGTGCCCCAGCGTTGCTGCTGTTCGGCGAGCTCTGGCAGCCATGCCTGCATTTTTTCTTCGATGATGCCACCGTAGCTTTCGTTGGGGACGAGGACGTTGCCCAGCCGGTTGACGCCCTTCCGGTGCAGCTCGACGTCGTCGAGGGCGAAGGAGCCATGATAATAATCGCGGTAGGAACGAGCGATGTCATGGTCCAGGGTGCCGCAGGTGGTGATGATGAGGTCGACGAGGTCGCGGCGCACGAGCTCCCGGATGACACCCCGTGCGCCGGTGGCGATGATGCATGCCGGAAACGTGAGGCTGAGGTGGAACTCGCTCGTTATCATTTCTTCGAGGATGTCGACCGCGTCGCCGATTTTTTTGGCGGTGAACCCGCCGCCTGCCTGCATCTGCTGTACAAGCCTGTTGGCGCTCATACCTGGCCGCGGCGTGATGTCTCTAACGGGGTCCATAGGACTGGCAACGTGAGAGAGATATAAAAAAGATGGGTAGAGAAGGGAAAAAGGAAGGGAGAGGGGCCGGTTGGTGGCCTTACATCATGCCGCCCATTCCACCCATGCCGCCCATGCCGCCGGCGCCCGGTGGCATGCCGCCGCCTTCGTCGCCGCCGCCTCCGCCGCTGCCTTTGGAGGCGATGACGTCGTCGATGCGGAGCACCATGACCGCCGTCTCGGTTGCGGACTTGATGGCCTGGGTGCCCACGCGGAGGGGTTCCATGACGTCCAGCTTTTTCATGTCGCCGGGCTTGCCGTCGATGATGTTGACGCCGTGG
>Ga0207797_1000230_pt1 | contig 41718 bp, 32 predicted proteins | sample PRCRCaboRojoPR_6_FD_187275 | JGI IMG/M metagenome (GOLD analysis project Ga0207797, IMG submission 187275) | Marine sediment microbial community from Cabo Rojo, Puerto Rico - PR CR 10% Liquid 1 (SPAdes) | ecosystem: Environmental > Aquatic > Marine > Coastal > Sediment | place: Cabo Rojo, Puerto... | reverse complement strand
CGCTGGATGTTGACGATGACGCAGGGGGTCTCGGTCATCACAGCGAGGCCGATGTTCTCCAGCATGAGGCTGATGCCGGGGCCGGAGGTGGCGGTCATGGCCCGGGCGCCGCCCCACGCGGCGCCGACGACGGCGTTCATCGAGCCGAGCTCATCCTCCATCTGGACGAAGACACCGCCGATCTCCGGCAGGCGCCGCGACATGCGCTCGGCGATCTCGCTGGCCGGGGTGATGGGATAGCCCCCGAAGAAGCGACAGCCAGCACAGATGGCGCCCTCGGCGATGGCCGTGTCGCCATCGAAGAAGAAGGCGCCCTCCAAGACACCCGCTTTACTCATCGTCCCCCTCCTCTTCCTCGACCTCTAACTCGGCCGTGTAGATGCAGAACTCGGGACACAACAACTCGCACAGCCGACAGACGACGCAACGCTCCGGATGGACCGCAATGGGCGGGTGGTAGCCCTTCTCGTTCATCTCGTCGGAGATGACCAGCACGTCGCGCGGGCAGTATTCGACGCAGAGCCCGCACCCCTTGCAGCGCGCGGGGATGATGTGGACCTCCCCGTGCGGTGTTGTGAACTTCTCAACGTCTAGTGGTGTACGCCACAGTTTCAAGCTCGACTCCTGATGGCTCGATGTCTCGGTCGTCTGGCACATAGGCATAGGCTGGTAGGTTTGTCTACTCCGTTATGTTCTCATACTGCTTCGATTTTGGCAACTGCGGATCACGGCTCGAGCCATCCGCTGGGAGCGGGGGTGAATGGGTTTCGGATTTCTCCATTGTCCCTCGCTTCACGGTGGCGCATTGAGCGATCTAGCCGACGGTTAGCCGGCGTAGGGCGGCCTGCGATGCGGCCTCCACCTCGTCGTGGATGCTCCGCCCATGGGTGTCCATGGTGACCACGACGGGAAAGTCGACGACGCGGATGACCCAGAAGGCCTCCGGGACGCCGAACTCGTCCTTCTTGTGCACGGCGAGGACCTCGTCAACAGCATCGGCGATGAGGGAGGCCGCGCCGCCGACGGCGTGGAAGTAGACGGCGCCGTGCTCCTGGCAGGCGCGCAAGGTGTCGGAGCCCATGCCGCCCTTGCCGATGACGCCGCGCAGCCCGAAGTGTTCGATGACGCGCGGTTCGTAGACCTCCTCGCGAATGGAGGTGGTGGGTCCGGCAGCGACAAAGGCCCAGCCGTCCTTCGTGCGGCGCACGACGGGGCCGCAATGGTAGATGACACCCTCATTCAAGACCTCCTGAAGGGCCTGGTAGACGGGCCGTTCAGCCTGAGGTATGGGAGCGGCGCCTCCCTCCTGAACGTCATCCTCAGCCTGAAGGGACGGCTCGATGAAGGTCTCGATCATATACTTGTGGGCGGCATCGCGGCCGGTGACCATGACGCCGGAGAGGAAGACGGTGTCGCCGACCCGCAGCGAGCGGACGGCCTGCTCAGAGATAGGGATCGTCAGATGATGGCTCTGAGGTCGGTTCTCGTTATCGGGGCTCATTGGAAGCTCACCTCCTGGCCATGGACGGTCATGGTGGCGCGGCGCAGGGCCCAGCAGTTGTAGGCGATGCTGACGAAGTAGCAGGCCGGGAGCCGGTGGTAGGCGCCGATCTTGACGCCGAAGAGGGTGGTCTTCCCACCAAAGCCCATGGGTCCGACGCCGAGAGCGTTGGCATCGCGGAGCAGCTCGTCCTCCAGGTCGGCGAGGCTGGGCTCCGGGTTGACGTCGTTCAAGGAACGGAAGAGCTGCTCCTTGGCGTGGACGTAGCCGCTGCCGCGGTCGCCGCCGATGGCGATGCCGAGCACGCCGGGGGCGCAGCCTTTGCCCTGGGCACGGTAGACGGCGTCGAGCACCACCTTCCGCACGCCGTCCAGGTCGCGGCCGGCGTCGAAGGAGGCCGGGGAGGCACCTCCATCGGCAGCACGGCTGTAGGGCAGCTTGTACTGGGCGCCAACGTTCTCGCTACCCCCGCCCTTGAGGAGGAGATCGACCTTCAGATCAAGGTCGTCCCCCTGATGCCCCACCTCGAAGTGGAAGGTGGGAAAGCCACGCCCAAGGTTGTTGCCGCTGTTGCGACCGGTGATGGGGTCGACGGCATTGGGGCGGAGGTAGGACCGCTCGGTGGCCTCGACCACGGCCGCCAGGATTTGCTGCCGCAACTGGCGGGGATTGAGGGCCGGACGATAGCGGACTTTGAAGATAGGGACGCCGGTGTCCTGGCAGATGGGCGTGGCGTTCTGACGGGCGATGGCCACGTTCTCCAGGACGGTGTCCAGCGCGCCCTCGGCCGCTGAGCCCGTGTCCTCGCGGTCGCGAGCTCGACGGAGAGCGGCCTCGACGTCCGCAGGGAGGTCGGTGGCCGCCCGGCGGATGAGCTCGACAGCTGACTCGGTCAAGTCTCTCAACGTTAGACCTCCGGGATGGCCAGGTCATCGGGCCCCAGGTCGGAGAGCTTGAGCTGGGGGTTGGTGGCCTGGATGAGCTCGTGGATGATCTGGGCGTACTTGACCTTCTCACGGGCCTGCCAGGCAAGCAGGTCGGGGCTGGTCCACGGCTTGTACCAGGCGCCGGGGCCGGCGGCCAGGGCCGGGCCGGGCTCGATCTTGAAGTAGCAGGGCGAACAGACGCGAGCCATCTCGGCCCCCTCGTAGAAGCGGTTGAACCCGCCGAAGGACTCGGAGAGCATGATGTGGAGGTCGAGAGGGATGTCGATGGCCTGGCGGATGGAGGCGAGCTCAGGCAGGGTCAGGTCGCCGAGAGGGTTGAAGGTGGAGGCACCGAGGTCCTCCAGAACCTTGCCGCCAGCGGCGCTGGCATGACCGGCGTAGATGCTGACTTTGAAGACGACGTCCTCCGGGATGTCACCGGTCTTCTTGAGCTGGTTGACGACCCAAAGGAGGCCCTCGTCGATGCAGAGGAAGCCACGGAAGCCAAGGTCGATGCAGCGGAGGTACTCGGCGATGACGTAGGTGAGCTGGTCCGACCCCCGGTAGCGGAGGCCAGAGAGGCCACCCTCGGGGGTGACGAGCTGACGGCCGACGTCCCAACCGGAGCGAGGACCGGGGGTGATGATGACCTCGAGATCGGCATCGGCGGCCATCTGGGCGAAGTCCTTGAGCTCAGCGTCGTCCAGCAGGGTGGAGCCCATCACGGTGGAGATCAGACGATGGATCGCAATGCCGCGCTTGTCCATCTCATCGATCAACGCCTCCAGCACCTGGGGCCGCTCCACGCCCGAGATCTCCATGCGGTAGTGCGCCCCATCCGGGAACTGCTTGGTGCTGTCGGGTAGGTCGTAGGCATCCTGTCCGGGAATGCCGACTTTCTCCAGCATGTCCTGAACGTCGTGTAGGTCGCGCATGTTTCCTCCTTGTATCACGAATCATACGAATTACACGAATGGCACGAATGAACGGCCTGCATCACGAATGGTGACGAATGTTACGCATGGCACGAATTTGGTCTGCTGGGAGTGGGCGGCGAGCTGATGGGTTCACGATCTCACTCCCTGGGCAGCGGTCCTCAACGGGGGCCGACGCTCCATCGGCCGTCGACGAGCAACTGACAGCGACCATCCAGCTCCTTGGCCAGCCACATTCCTCCAGAGGGTTGGATCCCCTGCCCTGCCACGGTGACGGCCATGCGGCCGAGTTGTTCCCAGGCGGGGACGAAGTCCTGATAGGCGAACTGCTGGATCGCACCGTCATAGGCATCTACGAGCCTGAGGCCACGCTCGTCGTAGCCGACGGCGATGAAGGTATGCTGCCAGCGGACGATGGTGGAGGTCTCGCCGTCGGACGAGACCCAGGTCTCGGCGCCCGGCAGTTGCATGTCGTAGGTGGCCCAGACGACAACTGGCCGCTGAGCGGCCAGTTCTTGCTTCAGAGCGTCCAGTGACATCGCGTGGTGGGCCTGGGCGTCGAGACCGAAGCTGCGCAGCGTCGCAGCGACAGGCTGGGCGTAGACGCCGTAGCCCAGAGGGGGCATGCTCCCCGCCGGCATGTCGACGTCGCCGACGAACCCCCGGTGCGGGTTGTCCGACTTAGGCAATCGGCGGAAGAAGGCGTCCTCCGTGAAGTCGGCGCCCCAGTAGGCGGCCAGGTCGGTGGCGGATCGCGACTCGCAGCTCAGGTTGCGCTGTTGGGGGTGGCCTACTACGCCCTCCACCCCGACGGATGGCGGCAGGTCGTCCGCAGGTGGCTGATCGGGAGACGAACTACGACTGAGGGCGGAAGGAGACCAGCCGCAACGAGCGGCGCTATGAGAGTCGCTGGCAGAGCCACAGCGAGGGCCAGGATGAGGGGCGGGCTGGCAGGGCAAGGCGTGAGCTGTGAGGGGGAGCAGGAACCAGAAAGCGATGCTCACAGACAGAAGTCCCAGGGATACCCATCTCTGGGATGTCCATCCGCGTCGTGTCACAGGGCCTCCAACGCCGCTACCAGCTCTCGGGCCTCCTGAGCAGATTGGGGGGCCGCGTCGAAGATGCCCTCGCCACGCATGTCGGCGTCGGTGAGCTCAGGGTTGCTGGAGAGATAGCCGAGCATGGGGACGGGGCTATGCTCCTCCATGAAGGCCTTGTCCCGCTCGCCGCGGATGTTATTGCCCACGGCGTAGACGTGGGAGATACCGATGTCCTTGGCGAGGGTCTCCACGCGCTCCGCAGTGGTCAAGCTGCGACGGCCCGGCTCCAAGACGACGAGGAAGGCGTCCACGGCCTGGGCGGTGGCCCGCCCGAGGTGCTCGACGCCGGCCTCCATGTCGAGGATGAGCAGCTCATCACGGTAGAGGAGGAGATGGGTGACCAGGGCTCGAAGAAGAGCGCTCTCCGGGCATATGCAGCCGCTGCCACCGGTCTCGATGGTGCCCAGACGGAGGAAGCGGATACCGCGATGCGACACGCTGAAGCGGTCCGGGATGTCGTCGACGCGGGGGTTCATGGTGAAGAAGCCGCCGGAGGTGCCAGGTTTGGCGCCGGTGCGCTCGTAGATCAGCTCGTCCATCTCGGAGACGGGTTTGACCTTCGCCACAAGGTCGCTGGGGAGCCCGAGGGCCTGGGCGAGCCCCCCGACCGGGTCGGCGTCGATGACGGTGACGTCCCGGCCCCGCTCCGCGTAGATGTGGGCCAGCAAAGCGGACAGGGTGGTCTTGCCCACCCCACCTTTGCCGCTGATGGCGATTTTGCTTAGTGGGGTCATCATTTCTCCCCTCAGTTAGGTAGGTCGGGTTTGCCACCCGTTCCGTTGGGTATGGACCCAGTCCACGGTCTCTCGGGCATGGAAACCCGACCTACAGTCAGGTATGGGGCGGAGGCCGCCTTACCCGACCTATACTTCCGGGCGCGGGAGGAGGCCGGCCTTCTCCGCGATGACGGAGACGGCGGGCTCCCACTCGATGGCCATGATGTGCACACCAGAGACGCCAGGGATCTCCTGGGCCTCCTGGATGGTCTCGACGGCGATCTTGATGCCCTCCTCGCGCTGGGCCTTGGAGCGAGCCTTCTTGTCCTCTTTGGGGATGTCACTGACGGCGGCGCGCATGCGCTTGACGACATCCTCGGGGACGTCGAGGCCGGGCACGTTGTTGGCCATGTACCAGGCCATGCCCGAGCTCTTGAGCGGTGTCACGCCGATCATAACGTAGACATCGTCGAGGAGCCCCAGGTCACCGGCACGCTGCATATACTCCTTGAAGCGGGGCATATTGTAGGTGCACTGGGTCTGGATGAACTTGGCGCCGGCCTGGACCTTCTTCGCCAGGCGGTAGGGTCGATAGTCGTAGGGCGGAGCGAACGGGTTGGCGGCCGCGCCCAGGAAGAACCTGGGAGCGCCCTCAAGCTCGTCGCCGCACTCGGCGACGCCCTTCTCCGCCATATCGCGCATCATTTGGAGGAACTGAATCGAGTCCATGTCGTAGACACCCTTGGACTCGGGATGATTGCCAAAGGTCATATGGTCGCCCGTGAGGCAGAGGAGGTTGCGCGAGCCCAAGGCCCAGGCGCCGAACAAGTCGGCCTGGATGGCTAGGCGGTTGCGGTCGCGGACCGTCATCTGGACGACGGGCTCCAGCCCCATGTCGACGAGCATAGCGGCCACGGAGATAGACGACATGCGGGCCACGGCCGTCTGGTTGTCGGTGATGTTGACGGCGTCGACGACGCCCTTGAGATGCTCCGCCTTCTCGACGATGACGGATCTATCGGCACCGGTAGGCGGGCCGAGCTCGCCGGTGACGGCGAAGTGACCGGCGCGCAACACTTTCTCCAGGTTACTTCCACAGATCATTTCTTTTCCGTTGTTGCCTGCCATGATGTCTTACTCCCAGAACCTCTTGTCGGCTACCTTAAGCTTCTCCGGCTCCGACTCTTCGTACGTGCCATCCTTCTCGCGCAGCATGTTGATCCATGCGGACTCGTCCTCGCGGCGCCAGTTGTGGATGGGCTCGATGTCGAGGATCTCCTCCCCATAGAGGGGCATCTTTTGCGAGCGCTCGAAAGCGTCGACCCAGACGCACTTCATATCCTCGTGGACCTCGCAGTGACCGTCGGCGCGCGTGCCGCCACAGGGGCCGTTGCGCAACTGCTTGGGGCAGTTCATGGGACAGGTCATGCCGGTGTAGTGGAGGACACATTGCCCACACTCATTGCAGTCGAAGATGATGTTCTTGAAGAGATCCTCACCAGGCTTGAGCAACTTCTCGGACGTGTCATAGCCGATAGCCGACCAGAGTGGATCCAAGCTGAGGAAGACGCCCTCTGCGAATTTGTACAGTCTCTCTAGGAAACTAGGATGGTTCTGAACCCAACTTCCCTTCTTCATACGATTACTCCTTTCTACTGCGACGTAAGCTATAGTGCTGACGATGCGACGTAGGTCGCACGTGGTATACGCCATGACAAAGGACCGTCATGACCACCTCTAACATTCTTGGCCTCCGGGCCAAGCGCATCACGACACGTGACGGGTATAATCCGGCAGGAGAATGGGTGAAACGACGCCCGTGTCCACACCGGTCTTCTTCAGTTCTTGATTCCAAGCCTCTACGTGAGACAAGCTCGGCTGACTCAGCGTCGCGTCCTGGGCGAAGGCGGCCGCAGAACGGCCGGACCGTCGCCCGTAGACCGTGACCTCCAGCAGCGAGTTGCCCATCAGACGGTTGTGTCCGTGGACGCCGCCGCTCACCTCGCCGGCGATGAAGAGGCCGGGGACCGAGGTGGAGCCATCCGGTTCGAGCCGCACGCCGCCATTCTGGTAATGGAGCGTGGGATAGACCAACATAGGTTCCTTGGTCATATCGATGCCAAAGCGCTTGAACTGACGGACCATGGCCGGCAGGTTGTCCTCGACCGTGCCAGGTCCGTGGATGATGTCGATCATAGGCGAATCGAGCCAGACACCGGGCTGACCGGTGGGCGTGACGAGGCCGTTGCCACGCTCCTCACACTCGCGGATGAAGGCCGCAGCCTCCACGTCGCGAGGCTCAAGCGGGAAGACAAACTGCTCGCCATGCCTGTTGACCGGCTGAGCGCCAAGGCCACGGGTCTTCTCGGTGACCAACTGACCGACGATCTGCTCGGGAAAGGCCGCCCCGGTAGGATGATACTGCATAGACTCCAAATAGCCAAGTTCGACGCCGGCGCGGTAGGCCATGACGACGCCGTCGGCCGTGGCGCCGTAGTGGTTGGTGGTGGGGAAGCCCTGGAAGTGGAGGCGGCCGCCGCCTCCGGTGGCCATGACGACGGCCTTGGCCTTGATATAGGCATGGGCCTTGGTCTCCAGGTTCATCACGATGGCGCCAGCGACGTGGCCCTGGTCGTCGAGGACCAACTCGACGGCCGGTGAGAACTCGATGACGCGGATGTCGTCCTCGCGGTTGCGCACCTCGTCACGGATGGTGCGCATAATCTCGGCGCCGGAGTAGTCCCGCGCGGAGTGCATGCGCATGCGGCTGGTGCCGCCACCGTGACGCTCGACCATGGTGCCGTCGGGCTCCTTGTCGAACATCATCCCCAGATCCTCGAGCCATTTGATGACAAAAGGCGCATCCTTGACGAGGGCCTCAACCAGATCGGGGTCGTTGGTGAAGTGGCCGCCGCCGATCACGTCCAAGTAGTGGATGGCAGGGCTGTCGTTGGGACGATCAGCAGCCTGGATACCGCCCTGGGCCATCATGGTGTTGGCATCACCAAAGCGGAGCTTGGTGGTGAGGATCACGTGGGCTCCGTTCTCCTGGGCGAGCAAGGCAGCCGAGGCACCAGCGCCCCCGCCGCCGATGATGAGCACATCGGTCTCGGCAGTTGGCTCACTAAGATCGAAATCGGGGCTGACGCGAGGGCGACCCTCGACAATATCGGCCAACTCGAGAGGCATGCGCTGCCCCTTGCTGACCCCAACGCGCACGGGGCGCATCTTCTCCTCGATGTAGTCAGGATGGAAGGCATCGAGCACGTGCTCGCGCTCCTCCCTGGTCATGCGGGGGTGGGTCTCGTCGAGACGCCGCATGCGCGTGGCCTCGACATTCTTGATCGACTCCCGCATCTCAGCCGGATAACCATTCATCGTTTTTCAAGATCCTCCTGCAACTCGTCTGGTAACCGTTCATCTTAGGGTCGCCGGGAGATCTCTCACCCAGCATCGTGGGTCACGGCTCGTCTCAAGCCATCTGCCAGGGGCTGGACATCGTGGGAACAGACCGGGCAAGATGGTCTAGCCGCTCTCCTCGGGCTCAATGTCACGGGCCTCGTACCGCTCGATCAGCTCTTCACGGTCGAGCTCCTTCAACGCCTCCAGCTCATCGTCGAACGCGCCGGCCTCGATCTCCTCCAGCCGATCCTCCAAGTGGTCAGATCGGGGAGAGAGGTAGCGACCATAGAGCCGTCGGGCCAGGATAGCGATATTGTACTGCGCTTCTTCCGCGGGACAACGGGCGGCACAGAGGCCGCACATGATGCAGTCGAAGGATAGATCGGCCATCTCGGCTATGTCACCCTTCATACCGGCAGCCATATAGGCGCGAACGTCGAGATCCTGGGGGCAGGCCTTGGTGCAGGCCCCGCACCCGAGGCAGCGCAATAGCTCCGGATAGGTGGAGAAGAGCGTGGCCGGGGTGGGATCCATGTCGGCGATATCGTAGCCTGACCGCTGGGCAGGAAAGAAGGGGATCTGCGCCAGGTACATGTCGCGCTGAACCACCGTCTGACAGGCGAGGCCGAAGTAGAGCTTGGGATCGCCCTTGATGCGCCAGGTGGTCGCGCAGGCTCCGCAGAATCCTCCGCGGCATCCGACGCCGCGGATGAGTGTGTAGCCCGCGTACTCCATAGCCTTCATAATGGTGAGCGTGGGCGGCACCATATAGCGCTTGCCCATGATGTAGACGGGGATGAGGTCCTTTTGTTGTTCTTCCATAGCTTTTATCTACTCCTCTCCAACGTCCAGCCACTCGTCCTCTTGGAAGGTGATCAGGGGCAGGGGCTCTTCGAGGTCGCGGCCAGGCTCGTAGTCGAAGGTAGCCTGGGTCTCCTGACCGATGGCGCGGAAGACGGCGCCGACGGGAAGATCGGCAGGGCAGTCGCTAGTGCACATGCCGCAGCCCACACAGGATAAGACCATGTGGTTCAGGCGGGTGAGATGGAAGAGCATGGTGTCGGAGGGCATACGATAGGCGCCCTTGCGCTGGGCCCAGTTGGCGTACTGGATCGGCTCATGATCGAAGACCTGGCTCTTGAAGAGGCAGGTTTTGCAATAGCAGATGGGACAGACCGTCATGCAGTTGTGACAACGGATACAGGAGGCGAAGACCCCCTCGATGCCCTCCTCATCCAGCCGCTCCCGGATTTCGGCGAAGCGCTCATCGCGCACCTCGGTGCGAGCCGCGACGACGGCGTTGATGACGTCTTTCCTTTGATCCTCGACCTCAGCCGGGCTCAAGCCCAGGGTCTCGGCCATCTCATCGGGCAAGGAGACCGGGATGCCGCCGGTCAGGTCGGCGCCGAACAGCTCCAGGGTGACGTCGGCCTGTTCCACGTGGGGTTTCTCGCACATCTGGCACGCGTCGCGGAAGGCGAGGCCCTCCTCCGCTGCCAGCTCGCCGCTGCGCGCAGTGGCCAAGTAGGCCGCCATATCGACGCCGCCATCGTCTCGGGTGGCGGCATAGACGCTGACGTCATAGGTACCGAGGCAGTCCACGCCGATGGTGACCAGGTCGTCGAGGTCGGCCTGCTTGAGCTTGACCAGCTCCGTCAGCGCCCGCAACTCACAGGGGCGCAAGACCACGCCGACCCGCTGACGGGGCTCGCGCACGGAGACCCGCCCGGCCAGACGCGCGGCGTTCACTCCCATCACGGGGGCCAGCGGATTAGCCTTGTCGAGCATCTCGGGATCGGACACTAGGGCGGGCGTGAGCGCGCCATGGGGCGTCTCCATAGGCACGAGAAGCGCGTCCACGATATCGGCCTCCAGGATCTGTCTTAGAAGCCCCTGTACCGCGGCCAGCGTATCGTCGTTCTCAACCGGAATCAATGTTCTCATTACATCTCCCCTGTTCATCGGTAGAGCCAGAGACCAAGGCGGGCTGCGCCCGGCGGCCTCCGTCTGACATACCTACGTTAGACAGCCCACTCCCGACGCATCGGGTTGGGCCCTTTCTCCTTGAGGAACTCGGTCATCTCGGTGACGGTGTCGGCGAAGCGTTGTCCCTCGGAGGCGGAGATCCAACGGAGCCAGACCCGGTCCTCGTCGATGCCGGCGTCCTTAAGGATCTCCTTGAGCGCAACGACGCGACGACGCGCCTTGTAGTTCCCGGACTGATAGTGACAGTCCCCGGGATGGCAACCCCCGATGAGGACGCCATCGGCGCCGTCCAGCAGCGGCTTGAGCACGTAGGTGGGGTCGACGGAGCCGGAGCACATCAAGCGGATGATCCGCACATTGGGCGGATACTGAATGCGGGACGTGCCGGCCAAGTCGGCACCGGTGTACGTGCACCAGTTACAAAGGAAGGCAACGATCTTAGGTTCGAAATCAGTCTGAGCCATACTATCTCCTAAATCACTAGCTGCTTACCAACGCGTCCACCTGGGCCAGCACCTGCTCAGCGGTGAAGTGCTGCATTCGGATGGCGCTAGAGGGACAGGTCGCGGCACAAGCACCGCATCCCTCGCAGAGCACGGGGTTGATGCGCGAGACGCACCACAGCTGATCGAGCGCCGGCGCGTCATAGGGACAGGCCTCGACGCACATACCACAGCCGGCACAGAGCTCCTGGTTGACCACCGCTGTGGCCGATTCGACGGGCACGGAGCCACGTATGGAGGGGATCAACGCCGAGGAGGCCGCCGCCTTGGCCTGGGCTACGGTGTCGGGGATGTCCTTCGGGCCCTGACAACAGCCGGCGAGGAAGACGCCGGCCATAGCCGTGTCCACAGGCCGCAGCTTGGGATGGGCCTCGAGGAAGAAACCGTCGGCAGAGCGCGGCAACTTCAAGAGCTGGGAGATCTTATTGGTGGTATCTCGGGGCTCCATACCGACAGCGAGGACCACGAGATCGGCCTCGTAATCGACGGGCTGCCCGAGCAGGGTATCCTCCGCCACCAAGACCACACGCTCAGGTTCGCCAGGCTTGCGGTAAATCTCGGAGACGTTACCCCGTCGGTAGCGAACGCCCGTGCCGCGTGCGTCGTCGTAGAACTCCTCCGAGCCCTTGCCGAAGGTGCGCACATCGATGTAGAAGACGGTCACCTCGGCATCGGGCAGCATCTCGCGGACCAGCCGGGACTGCTTGGCCGTGTACATGCAGCAGACGCGGGAGCAGTGGGGATTGCCCAACTGGATGTCGCGGGAGCCGACGCATTGGATGAAGGCCACGCGCTCCGGCGTGCGGCCGTTCACGCTCAGGTCCCCCTCCAGGAGGCGCTCCTCCATCTCCAGGGAGGTGATCACGTTGGGGTAATCGCTGTAACCGAACTCGGGCTTGCGGTCGGGGTCGAAGACATCGTAGCCAGTGGCGACGATGATCGAGCCGACGCTAGCCGTGCGGTCCTCTAGCACCTCTTCCTCTTGATCCGCCGTCCCGGTGATGGTCACCTCGAAGTTCCCAACATAGCCGTCGACCTGCTTCACCTCACTGTTGAGGAAGAGGGTGACGTTGGGATGGTTCTGGACGCGCTCGATGAGAGGGGGCAGCAGATCGGAGACGGACTCCAAGGTGGGAAAGGTGCAGTTGAGGTCCGCGACGCGCCCACCGAGATGGTCAGTTTTCTCCACCAGATAGGCCGGGAGCCCGGTATCGGCGACGTCGAGCGCCGCGGTCAGACCGGCGATCCCACCGCCGATGACGAGCACCCCAGGCGTGACGTCGACCTCGCGGTCCCCGAGCGGCTCCAGGTGAACGGCCTTGGCCACGGCGGAGGCCACCAGCAGCTTGGCCTTCTCGGTAGCCTGTTGCTTGTCCTTGTGCACCCACGAACACTGCTCACGGATGTTGGCCATCTCCACCTGGTAGGGGTTGACGCCCGCCTGCTCCGCCGCGGCACGGAAGGTGGGCTCGTGCATGCGGGGAGAACAGGAGGCCACCACGATCCTGTTGAGGTCGTGCTCGCGAATGTCGTCCTTGATCAGCGCCTGCCCCGGATCCGAGCACATATAGGTGTAGTCGCGGGAGACGACGACCCCGGGCAAGTCCGCCGCCGCCTCGGCGACCTCCTCGACCTCTACCGTGGCGGCGATGTTGACGCCGCAGTGGCAAATATAAACGCCGATACGCGGTTGTTGTTCCATAGTCCTAACCACCTCGCCCAAAGGAATCGACCAAGAGGCCTACTCCTCATCCGCCGGATTCGAGACGTCCTCCTCCAGGACCAAGTCGACCAACTCCATGATGTCCATCACCTGGAGTTGCTCATCGAGTCCCTGGACCTTGACCGCATCCTCGAGGGTGAGGAGGCAGAAGGGACAGGCCACGGCGAGCACGTCGGCCCCAGTGTCGGCCGCCTCCTGGACGCGCTGGAAGGCGAGCCGCTCCTCCAGGTTGGTGCCCTCGACCCACATACGGCCGCCGCCCCCCTCGCAACAGAGACTCCGTTCGCGGTTGCGGTCCATCTCCACCAACTCAGCGCCAGGGAGGGCCTCGATGATGGCACGGGGCTCGTCGAAGATCTGATTCTGCTTGCCAAGGAAACAGGGATCGTGATAGGTGATGAGCTTCTTCTCCCCGTCCTCCGCCGCCAAGCTGCCCCCGAAGGTCAGCTCCCCTTCCTCGATCAGGCGGGCGAGGAGCTGGGTGTAGTGGAGAATCTCCATCGGGTCGCCGTCGGCGTCAGCCAGATCGTACTCGTTCCTGAAGGTGTTGAAGCAATGCGGCGACGTCGAGACGATTCGACGGGCTCCGACGCTGCGGAGGATCTCCCCGTTCTCCTCGACCAACATCTCGAACAAGCCGACCTCACCCATGCGGCGGACCTCGTTGCCACAGCAGGTCTCGTCGGTGCCGAGGACGCCTACGTCCAGGTCTGCTTTCTCGAAGGCACGCATCAGAGCGCGAGCAACGGGCTGCACCCGGGTGTCGTACGAGGGGATACAGCCGACAAAGTAGAGGAGATCACACCCTTCCTGGGCCGCCTGCTTGGCCTGCTCCAGACTGTCCTCGATACCCTCGGCCCAGAGGTCCCGGTCCTGACGGGCCATGCTGCTCGGGTTGCCCTGGCGGAAGATGCTCATCAACGCCGTGCCAATGGTCTCGGGGATGCGGCCTCCCTCCACCAACTCACCGCGCAAGGCGATGACCAGCTCTGCGGGCTGGACGTCCTTGGGACAGCGTTCGACGCAGGTGAAGCAAGCCGTACAGTCCCACAGATCCTCGTGCACGTCCAGGTCCATGTCCGAATCGACCAACATATGGTAGATCAGATCACGGATGTTGAGTGTCGTCTTCCGCGCCACCGGACATCCGCCGGTGCACTTCCCACATTGAATGCAGCCGAAGAGCTCCAGCTGTTCGGCCATTTTTGCTGTCTTCAGTGCCATATCGTTCTCCTCCACCACCTCTAAGCGGGCACGGCTTCCCTGGCCCGGACCAAAGCCCTGAGCGCAGAGGAAGCAGCGGCTTTCGCCTGAGCAACCGTGTCTGGAATATCCTTGGGACTCTGGCAACACCCAGCCACGAAGATGTTATCCACGTTCGTATCGACCGGGCGCAGCTTCAGGTCCGCCTCCTGGAAGAACCCATCCGGAGAGCGGTCCAGCCCGAGCGCTTCAGCAACCTGTGGCACGTCCATGCGGGGCACGACGGCCGTGGCCAAGACGACCAGATCGGCCTCAACCTCGACGGGCTCGCCGAGGGTAGTGTCCTCCGCCAGCACCACCAACTTGTCGCCCTGCCGGTAGACCTCGGAGGGCTCGCCTCGGCGGTAGTTGACCCGCTCGTGCCTCACGCGATCGTAGAATTCCTCATATCCCTTGCCGAAGGCCCGTACGTCCATGTAGAAGACGGTGATGTTGGCGTCGGGGACCTTCTCGCGGATGAGATGAGCGTGTTTGGCCGTGTACATACAGCAGACCCGCGAGCAGTACGGGACGCCGGTATGGGGATCGCGAGACCCCACGCATTTGATGAACACAACATCCTCGGGCTTCCTGTCGCTCATGACGACGTTGCCGCGTCGATCCTTCTCCGGAACGAAGACCTCGCCCTTCGATGGACCGGATGCATCAGAGAGCCTCTCGAACTCGATGGCCGTCATCACCTCTGGGTAGACGCCGTATCCGTACTCCGGCTTGGTGTGCGGATCAATCAGGTCGAAGCCGGTGGCGACGATGATGGCCTGTACGTCGAGCTCGACGACCTCATCCTCCTGCTCGAAATCGATAGCGTCGGCCGGGCAGGCATCTTTGCACTTGAACGTCCGGCCGCAAACCCCACGCGTCAGGTAAAGACAGGACTGGGGATCGATCGTGTAGACGAGGGGCACGGCCTGGGGAAAGGGGACGTAGATGGCCGATCGATTGGCGATGCCCTCGTCGAAATCGCTGGAAATGCGGTCCTTCATCCGGCACGCCTCGGCGCAATCGCCACAGCCTTTGCACGTGTCGGCATCCACGTAGCGAGCCTTCTTACGCACGCGAACGTGGAAGCCGCCGCCATCTCGCTCCACAGAATCGACCTCGGAATAGGTCATCAGGTTGATGTTGGGATGCTGATCCGCATCCACCATCTTGGGCGTCAGGATACACGAGGAGCAATCCAAGGTCGGAAAGGTCTTGTCCAGCTGGGCCATCCGGCCACCGATGGATGGCTCCCGCTCGACCAAGTAGACGGGGAAGCCCGCATCCGCGATGTCAAGCGCAGCCTGGATACCGGCGATACCGGCGCCGATGATGAGGGCTGCTGGTTTCTGTCTTTCCATAATCACTACCCTTCTCGCCGTCCAGCCTCAATGCTCGGAGCTGGAGGGCTATCTATCGTACCTATGCCGGGCTCTTCATCGTCACAGCATCGAGCATGCGGTAGATGCTCGGCACGGTCGCACCCCGCCGCCGCGTGGCCTTGTTGGGGCAAGCGACGAGACAGGCCCCACAACCCTGACAGAGCACCTCAATGACCTCCGCCGTGTGGGCCCCGGGCTCCAGGACGCGAGCGCCGTAGGGACAGATCTCGACGCACTGACCGCACGCGGTGCAGAGACGTTCGCTGACCTCCACGGGCGGCAACGGAGCCCTGAGCTCCTGCTGCTGCAGCAAGGCAGCAGCACGCATCGCGGCGCCCTGAGCCTGGAGAATGGTCTCGTCGGAGAAGCGCGGCGAGTGCGCCAATCCGCACATGAAGAGACCCTGCTTGGTGAAGTCGAGGGGCCTCATCTTGGGATACTCCTCCTGGAAGAACCCGTTGTGGTCGAGCGGCACCTCCAGCATGCGAGCGAGATTCTGGGTATCATTGGGGTCGATGCCGGTGCTTAGAACCAGCAATCCGGCGTCAAGCTCCAGGTCCTCACCGCTGACCGGCTCGTGGAGGCGAATGCGCAAACCGCCATCCTTGGGCTCGACCTGAGGCTTGTCCGGCAGCTCGTAGCGGAGGAAGACCACGCCCTTCTGGCGAGCCTCCTGGTAGTAGTCCTCGCGGAAGCCGAAGGTGCGCATCTCCCGATAGAGGACGAAGACACGGGCGTCGGGGTTCTGCTCCTTGATGCGAAGAGCGTTGGTGACGGCTTTGGTACAACAGATGCGGCTGCAATAGGGACGGTCTGGCTCCCGCGACTCGACGCACTGGATCATGACCACGTCTGAGGGGAGATCCTCATGGGCATCAAGCCTCTTCTCCAGCTCCCGCTGGGTGACGACGTGGGGGCTCTCTTCGTAGAGATACTCGTGGGGCAGCACCTCGTGGCCCCCGGTGGCGACGATGACCGCGCCGTGCGTGAGCACCCGCTCACGTCCCTCGGCGGGGGCGATGGTCGTCTGGTACTGGCCGACCCAGCCGGTGACATCCGCTACCTCGGCCTCTCGGTAGACGTGGACGTTATCGTGACCCTCGATCTGATCAATCAGAGAGGTGGTGAAAGCGACCGGATCCTCCCCAGTGATCGTGTAGCGCAGCTCGCGGAGCTGTCCCCCCAGCTGATGGGAACGCTCCACGAGATCGACCTCGTGGCCCAGATCGGCCAGGTGGAGGGCAGCGGTCATACCGGCCAGTCCGCCACCGATGACCAGAGCTCGCTGGGACAGCTCTCGGTCCTCGAACTGGACCGCCTGGCCCATCCGAACGCCGGCGACGGCCATCTCCAGCAGGTCTTTGGCCTGAGCGGTGGCACCGGTGCCATTACCCTGATGGACCCAAGCGACCTCGCCGCGGAGATTGACACGCTCTAGCAGCGCGGGGTTGAGACCGACATCGCGCATCACGCCCTCGAAGGCGGCCTGGTACTCCCGGGCAGGGCAACCAGCGATCACCACTCGATTGAGCTCGGCGTCCTGGATCGTCTGGGCGATCTGTTGGCGGCCACTGAGGAGGCAGGCGTTGTCCATAGTCTGCACGAGCGCCACATCCTGGAGGCCCTCGGTGTACTCGGCGAGCTCCTGCAGGTCGACGACCGAACCGATCTCACCACGACAATCGCATAGGAAGACTCCCACGCGGGGCCATTCCAGGCTCAGGTTCCGTTCCTCGGTCGCCTGGGGCGCCTCGGTCGCAGGCTGTACATGGTCATCGGCGGATTCGGCAGCCGGCCCCACGAGGCGAGCGGCGCTGGCGGCCACGGCCGAGGCCTCGACGACGGTCCCAGGAATGTCCTTAGGTTCGCGGAAGGCGCCGCTCACCAGAATCCCGGGCCGCGAGCTCTCGGTGGGATGGAAGGTGCTGGTGACGCCGAATCCGTAGTCGTTGAGATCGACGTCCAGGGCCTCACCGAGGTGCTGGAAACCCTGAGGGGGCTCGAAACCGACGGCAAGGACCACCATGTCGAAATCCTCTTCGTGGACGGTCCCGTCGGCACCGACGAAGTTCAGGCGCAGATCACCGGTCTGTTTATAGTCGTGGATGGAGGAGACCATGGCACGACGGTAGTTGACACCGGGCGTGGCCTCGACCTGGTCGAAGTACTCGTCGAAATCCTTGCCATGAGCGCGGATGTCCATAAAGAAGACCGTCACGTCCAGGTCAGGGTTGAGCTCCTTGGCCACCTGAACCTGCTTGGCGGTGTACATACAACAGACGGAGGAGCAGTACCCACGGTCGATGGAGGGGTCACGCGACCCCACGCACTGGATGAAGGCGATGCGCTCCGGCTTCTCACCGTCGGAGGGCCGGACGATGTGGGCATCGGTGGAGCCGGAGATGCTGGCCATACGCTCAAACTGGATGCTGGAGAGGACGTTATCGTAGTGACCGAAGCCGTACTCGCCCTTGAGGCCGGCATCGAAGGGCTCGTAGCCGGGGCTCATAATGACGGCGCCAGCGGGGACCTCCTCGGTGACCGCCGCCATGTCGAGATCAATGGCGTCGGTGGGGCAGACGTCAACGCACTTCCCGCACCGGGTGCAGTAATCCATATCGATCACGTAGGCGGACGGTATGGCGCGGATGGGCGGCTGATAGATGGCCTTCTGCGTGTCGATGTCGCCCTCGTACTGGTGGGGGCGCTCAATCGGGCAGACCTCGGCGCAGAGACCGCAGTTGGTACAACGCTCGACGTCCACGTAGCGCGGCTTGCGCCGCACGGTGGCCCGGAAGTCACCCGGCTCGCCCTCGAGACCCTGGACCTCGGCATAGGGGAGTATCTCGATGTTGTCGTGGAGGTCGCACTCGATGGTGGGACAGTAGGCAGCGCGGCCGGGGAGCATCAGACAGATGCCACAAGAATCGCTGGGGAAGGTGCGATCCAACAGGTGCATGGAGCCGCCGATGCCCGGCGCGCTGTCCACCAGGTAGACCTTCCGCCCGGCCTCGGCCAGCAGGAGCGCCGACTGCATACCGCCGATGCCCGCGCCGACCACGAGGACAGCTTGGCCCGTCGCCGAGCGGCCCTTCCTCAGCCCGCCCTGGGGCTGACTGTTCTCAGTCTTGGGAGATCCGTTGTTATCGCTCATAGATCCTCTTACACCTCACGGCCTGTTGAGCAGAGGTGAAAGCCCCTCACTCAACATCCATTCTGTCGGGTAACGAATTCAACTAGAGAAGCCCCCGCTTGCGAAGCAGCGGTCGAGGGTCGACGCTGTGCCTGCGGAGCCACTTTTCCACGTTGGGCAGTCCAAAAGCCAGAGCCATCAGCTCCGTCACGTAGAAGACAGGCATCTTCTCCTCAGGAGGAAGCGCCTGACGGGTATCCAGGTTGATCTCGCACATGCCGCAGGCCGAGACAATACAATCGGCGCCGGCCTCGGCGGCACCCTCGACGATTCTGGTGGACAACTCAGCCACGATGTCACCGCGGGCGAGCGTCATGCTGGCACCACAGCAATCCACCTTATACGACCAATCGACCGCCTCGGCACCGAGCAGAGCCATCAGGCGATCCATGGTGACTGGATGCTCCGGATCGTCCCAACCGGTCAGCTCCGGCGGGCGCACCAGGACGCAGCCGTAGTAGGAGGCTACCTTGAGGCCCTTCAGCGGTCTGGTCACTTGCTGTTCAACCCGAGACTCGTCCAGATCGCTGCTCAACACCTCCAGCAGGTGGCGCGGTCGGGCCTCGCCCTGGTAACGGAAGTGGAGGATGCGCTCCATCTTCTCCCGCCAGGCCTGATCCTCGCGCATCTTGATGTCGGCATCGCGACAATGCTGGTAGCAGGCGGGGCAGGGAATGACCATATCGAGCCCGGCATCCTGCGCGATGGCGACGTTGCGGCCCGGCAGAGAGAGGGCAAGCTCGTGGTCGAGGGTATGGGCCGACGAGGCACCGCAGCAGTTCCAGTCATCGAGCTCGATCAACTCGATATCCAGGGCCTCGCAGACGGCCTCGGTGGAGCGGCCAAACTCGACGGCCGTGGTCTCGGACGTGCATCCGGGATAGTACGTGTACTTGGTCGCCGTGCTCACTCGCTCACCTCCGTCTCCTGGGATGAAACACGAGTAGCCTCCTCGTAGAGGGCCTTGATCTCCTCCATACGCTTGATTCGGTCGGGAATGAACGAGAGCTTCCCGTTGAGCATAAGGTTGGCGCCCAGCTTCATATCACCGAGCAGGCCCTGGAAGAAGACCGGGAACTTGGTCAGCAGCTCGCGGGTCTTGAACTCGGCCAACATAGAGACCTCGTGCATCCGACCCCACATCTTGATGCTATCGAGGAAGGAGCGGTGGAGGGCGAAGATGGCGGTCTCGGGCGGGTAGTCCTCGTCGAGCGCCATCTGACGGAGCACGTCCATGACGGGCGCCAAGCGAATCTGATTGGGGCAGCGGGTGCCGCAGGCCTCACACCCGATGCACATCCAGATGGCCTTGCTGGCGAGCACCCTCTCCCTCTGGCCAAGCTGGATCATCCGCAGGAGCTGAGCCGGTTTGTAGTCCATCAAGTAGGCGGTGGGACAGCCGGCGGTACACTTCTGGCAGTAGAAGCAACTGCGAACATCCTCACCGCTGCGCGCCTGGATGACGTCGCTGAAGGCAAGGTCAGCCGCCACAATGGGCGTCTCCTCACCGCGTGCCATTGCATCCTTCATACATACCTCTCTATCTCTCAAGGACTCCGGGCCACTGCATCGACTCGGGGAGTCTCCACGTCAGAGTGGACAAGAGCCGGTTGGACTATACGAATTATAGCGAGATACGACTTACTTCGCAAATCCAAGATAAGAATCGGCTTAATATGATTATTGCCCCCTAGAAGACGCCGGAGTTATCGACCAGCCAAAAGACCATGACGGCCATGTCGAGCGTCTCTCCGTCATCGGCGATGAAGTAATCCTCCAGCGTCACCTCGTGACGGAAGCCCAGGTTCTCGAAGGCCTTGACGACCTGAGGCTGCGTGAGGACCACCTCGGCGTACAACTGCTGGAGTCCCACACGGCGCGCGATATCGATCAGGCAGCGCAGCATCAACGTGCCGATACCCTGGCGGCGGTAATCGTGGTCGAGGAAGATACGCACCCAGGCCAGATGGCGGTGGAAGTGCTCGCCGAAGTGGAGCGTCGCCTCCCCGACCATGGTGTCATCCACCATGGCGACGAGAGGGAAGACCTCCTTCAGATCGAGATCCTCAACCCAACCCCGCACGACATCCGGGTCGCCGGCGTCGCTACGGAAGTACTGCAGATCCTGATCGGACGCTCGGGCGAAGAGGTCGACCAGGCTCTGCTCGTCGTCCTCCGTCAACGGGCGGAGCAGAAGCCGCTCGCCGGAGGGTAATGCCTTCAACTTCCTATAGTTCTCCAAGTTCTTCCAGACATCTGACATGCTCTTCCTCCCTCAATCCGCCAGGGGCAAAAGGCCCCGAAACCGCGATAGCTTACTTGCGGGCCGCATTCGCCTCTCTTCACCAGGTAGCTGACAGGGGCGTGACGTTCCTACCTCGCACCAGGCCCACCCTACCCCATCACCGCGTCCGCCATAGCCAGGATCTGCTCTGGCGTCCAATTATGGATACGACTTGCCTTGTTGGGGCAAGCGACCAAGCAGGCGCCGCAGTTCTGACAGAGAGCGGCATTGACCGTGGCGATGCGGCCTGACCCGGGACCGGCGACGAACTCGAGCGCCCGAGCCTCGTAGGGACAGACCTCCACGCAGGCACCGCATCCAGAGCAGAGCTCCTCAACGACGTAAGCCACGGTGGGCTCCTGCGTCATCTCGTCGTGCGAGAAGAGCTGCAACACCTTGGCGGCAGCGCCCGAGGCCTGGGAGGCGGTCTCTGGGATGTCCTTCGGCCCCTGAGCGGCGCCGGCCAGGAAGACACCAGCCGTCAGACTCTCGACCGGGCGCAACTTAGGATGCGCCTCGCTGAAGAACCCGTATTCGTCGGTGCTCACACGGAGAATCTGAGCGACGTCGAAGGCCTCCGAGCTGGGCAACATCGGCGTGGCGAGGACGACCAGATCGGCGGCGACCTCGATGGGCTGATTGCTGAGGGTGTCAGCACCCCAGACACGCACGCTGTCGCCATCGCTGAAGATCTTGCTCACCTTCCCACGCAGGTAGAGGATGTCCTGCTCCTCCATCGCCTCCTGCACGTATTCGTCGTAGCCCTTCCCAGCGGAACGAATATCGATGTAGAAGACGTAGGCCTGCCCGTCCGGCACACGCTCCTTGAACATCATCGCCTGCTTGGCCGTGACCATACAACAGACCTTGGAGCAATAAGCGACGCCCCGCTCCGGATCGCGGGATCCCGCGCATTGGACGAAGACGACCTCCTGGGGCACCCGACCATCGGAGGGACGCCGGAGCCCGCCGCCGGGACGCTGATCGTCGCGGAGCATTCTCTCGAAGGTGAGGCCGTCGACGACGTCCTGCAGCTCGCCGCCGCCGTACTCGGGCAAGCGACGGAGAGGATAGGCATCCCAACCGGTGGCGACGACGATGGCCCCTACGTCAACAGGGCTTTCGAGGCCCGCCGGGAGACGGCCGGGGGCCTGCTCCGGGGCCTCGCCTTCCGGCGCCTCAGATCGAGCAAGCTGGACCTCGAAGTTACCGACGTATCCCTCGACAGCAGCGACTTCCGCCCGGGTCAGAACGTTGACGTTGGGATGATCCAGGACGCGCTGTACCTTCTGTCGGATCAGATCGGGGGCAGCCTCGAAATTGAGATAGGTACCGCTGAGCTGGGCCATCTTGCCGCCGAGGTGATCCTCGCGCTCAACCAACAACACGGGAAAGCCGGCGTTGGCAATATCGAGGGCTGCCTGCATACCGGCTACACCTCCGCCGATCACCAGCGCCCGTTTGGTCAACGACAGGCGGAAGGGCTCCAATTCCTCATCCCGCTTGACCTTCTCGACGACGGTGTGCAGAAGCTCAACAGCCTTCTCCGTGGCTGAAGCGGGCTCGTGCTGGTGGACCCAGGAACACTGCTCACGAATGTTGGCAATCTCAAGGCGATAGGGGTTCAAGCCCACCGAGGACGCAGCACGGCGGAAGGTCGCCTCGTGCATGGAGGGTGAGCAGGCGGCCACGACCACGGCATCCAACCGGTGATTCTGGATGGCGTCTCGAACCAATTGCTGACCTGGCTCCGAGCACATGTAGCTGTAGTCGGTCGCAAAGGCGACATCGGGATGGCGGCCAATCCGCTCGGCCACGGCCGTCACGTCAACAGTGCCCGCGATGTTGATCCCGCAGTGACAGACGAATACGCCTATCCGACTCATGCCGCCTCCGTTGTTAGCGGAGCGGCGCCAACGGGCTCCGCCTCCGCCGTCTCACCAGATTCCTCGCCCATTTCCAAGGCCTCACGGGCGCGCTCCTGGGCCTGGGCGGCCTGGAACCGCGAGAGGACCTTGGCGGCCGCACCGGAGGCCTGCGCCACGGTCTCCGGGATATCCTGAGGCCCCAGCCCCGTTCCAGCCAGGAAGACGCCAGGCAGACCGCTCTCGACCGGGGTCATCTCGGCGTTGTCGGCATTGTAGAAGCCGAACTCGTCCACGTCAACATCGAGCATACGGGCGACCTGTCGGCTACCCGCCGAAGGGATGATGGCCGAGGCCACGACGACGAGATCGGCGGTAATCTCGACCTTGCGACCGGTAAGGGTGTCTACGCCCCAGACGATGACGTCGCCGTCAGTGGGGAAGACCTTGGAGACCCGCCCGCGAATGTAGACCGTTTCATCCTCCTCCATCGCCCGGTTGACGAACTCCTCATAGCCCTTACCGCCAGCGCGGATGTCCATGTAGAAGACGTAGACCTGGCCATCGGGGACGCGATGTTTGTAGAGAATGGCGTGTTTGGCGGTGTACATACAACAGATCTTGGAGCAGTAGGGCACGCCGTGCTCCGGGTTACGGGAACCGGCACACTGAATGAAGACGATCTCCTTGGGCACCTTGTGGTCGGAGGGGCGAACGATCTTTCCGCCCGTGGGCCCGGTGGCGGAGAGCATGCGCTCGAACTCCAGGCCATCCATGACGTTGGGGTGGGACATGTACTCGTAGGCCGCCACGGCTTCGTCCTGATAGAGCTCGTAGCCGGTGGCGACGACGACGGCGCCCACCTCCTCCTCAATCACCTGAGGCTGCATATCGTAGTCGATAGCGTTGACATCGCAGGCCTCGGCGCATTTGCCGCAGGCGAGGGGAAAGAGGCCGAGACAGGCATCGGGGTCGAGGCGGTAGACGGCGGGCACCGCCTGCGGTGAGGGGATGTAGATGGCTCGACGAGCCGCAAGGCCCCGGTCGAACTCGTTGGGGACAACGACGGGGCAGACATCGGCGCAGTCGCCACACGCGGTGCATTTGTCCTCGCGCACGTAACGGGGATGGCGCTCGATGCGCACACGGAAGCCGCCCGACGCACCTTCATCGTCGTCGGGATCGGGCGGCAGACGATCGATGTCGACCACCTGGCTGAGCGTCAGGAGCTCGATGTTGGGATGCTGCCCCACCTCGACGGTGCGAGGGGTGAGGATGCATTGGGAGCAGTCCAAGGTGGGGAAGGTCTCCGACAGTTGAGCCATATGCCCGCCGATGGCGGGCTCTCTCTCGACTAGCAGGACTTGATAGCCGCTGTCGGCGATGTCCAAGGCGGCCTGCATGCCACTGATGCCGGCGCCGATGACTAAGGCGCGATAGTTCATGACTTAGAACCCCAAGCTGCGTAGCGTCGTGGAACCATTCTCGATGTCATAGGTGATAGAGCGAAGCGGGTCTGTGACCCGCTTCGCGCAAGGGAATCCTCGTCGCCAATGCCGCGGATCACGGATCCGCTGGGAGCTGGAGAGGGACGAGCCTCTCGCTTCAGCGAACTCGGCGATCCCTGAATCTCGTTTCCCATGCTGCGGATCACGGGTCCGCTGGGAGCCAGAGGAGAGATGCCCTCAATCACTGCTCTTGAACGCGGGCCGAGGGTCCACGTAGTGATCCTCAAGCCCCCAGGTCTCCTCCGGCAGGTCGAGGGCGACCGCCATCAACTGGGTGAAGTAGAGCACGGGCAGGCCCTCACCAGCGCGGCCCATCTCGGTCTCGCGCTGCGGGAAATCAAGGTTGAACTGGCAGAGCGGACAGGCGGTGATGATGAGGTCGGCGCCGCGCTCGCGTGCAGAGGCGACGATGTCCTGAGCCAGCGTCTTGGGCACATCGGGCTCCTTGACGATCAGATACGAGCCACAGCACTCGACGTTGTAGGGAAAATCGACCGGCTCCGCGCCGAGCGCTCGCACGAGATCGTGGAGGATATGAGGGTCCTCCGGATCATCGAGGCCGATCTCGTCATAGGGACGGAGGAGGAGACAACCGTAGTAGGGTGCCACCTTGAGGCCAGTCAGGGGACGCTCCACGTGGCTGGCGACGGGATCGGGTCCTTCTTCCCATCCCAGGTCATCGCGGAGGATCTCCAAGAGATGCGCGACCTGCACATCGCCCTCGTAATCCTGCTCAGTGAACCAGTTGATGCGATCCAACATCTCCTCGTCGCGATCCAGAAGAGCCTGGGAGCGACGAAGCACGTTGAAGCAGATGGAACAGAGCGTGGCGACGCGTTCGCCGGCCTGCTGGGCCTGGTAGAGGATGCGGGTCGGCGCGATGAGGGCCATCGAGTCGTCCAACATCAAGGGGAACGTGGCGCCGCAGCACTGCCACTCAGGAAGCTCGACAAGCGGTATCCCGAGCGCCTCGGTCACCGCTCTACCCGAGCGGTCGTAGTTCTTCGCTTTGGTGGAGAGTGTGCAACCTGGAAAGTAAGGTATGCCCATTAGCTAGCTCCAATATCTGGCGGCTTCATTGATCGGTCACGGCAGCCGGCAAGCCGCGCAGTGACCGATTGACCCACCAGCCTACTTCATATACTTCCTACACCCACCGATGACGGCCAGCTGCGGAAGCTCTTGCAGAAGGTCCTCCGGGAGGTCATTCAGATCCAGCTTAGCCACCCCTTTGCGCAACGCGATCTGGCGCAGCGCCTCCATCAGTCGAGGGAGGTCCACGCCCTTGGGACAACGGGCGACACAGGTGAGACAAGAGGCGCAGATCCAGATGGTGTTGGTCTCCAGCACCTCTTCCATCCCAAGCTGGGCCATACGGATGACCTGGCTGGGCAGGATATCCATCTGAGCCACGATGGGGCAGCCCGCGCTGCACTTGCCGCACTGGTTGCACGCCAGGAGATCCTGACCGCTGATCTCCTCCACCTGTCGCACAAATCGCCCTCGTACCTTTTTGACGGATATCTCAGTTCTCATTGGACCTCCCCTTTCCAATCTGATCCGCAGATCGCCTAGATTACGCAGACTGCTTTCACGCGCCAACGGAACGCTTGGCCGAAAGCAAGGTGTTCTGGAGAAGCATGGCGATGGTCATGGGGCCCGTGCCGCCGGGAACCGGCGTGATGTGACCGGCAACCTCCTTGACCTGATCGAAATCGACGTTGCCCACGACGCGATAGCCTTTCTCCGCTGTCTCGTCCTTCACGCGGCCCCATCCGACGTCGATGACGGCAGCACCCGGCTTGACCCAGTCGCCCTTCACCATGCGCGGTTCGTCGATCGCGGCGACGAGGATATCGGCACGCCGACTGATGCCCGCCAGGTCCTCGGTATGCGGGTGGCAGACGTTGAGCGCGGCACCGCGGTGGAGAAGCAGGAGAGCGGTCGGCAGCCCAACGATGTTGGTGGGGCCGAGCACGACGGCCTCCTTGCCCTTGATGTCGACGTCGTAGCGGTCGAGCAACTCGATGCATCCGAGGGGCATACAGGGCGCGAAGGTCGGTTCGACATCCTGGAGGGTCAACCGAGCAATGTTGAGCGGATGGAAACCATCCACGTCCTTGTCCAGGTCGATGGCGGCCAGCGTCTGATCCTCGTCCAGATGATCGGGAAGAGGAAGCTGTACCAGGATACCGTGCACGCCGGGGTCGGCGTTGAGCGCTTCGATCTCGCCCAGCAGCTCCTCCTGGCTGATATCGGCAGGCAGGTGCCGGCCGAAGGCTCGCATCCCGGCCTGCTCACACTGGCGCTCCTTCATGCTGACGTAGGTCTTTGAGGCTGGGTCCCCACCCACCAGCACGGTGGCCAAGCCAGGCACAACGTCGTGCTGGGCCTTGAGCTGCTCCGCCTCGGCCTTGACCTCCTGACGAATGGTGGAGGACGTAGCCCTTCCGTCCAGTAACTCTGCTGTCATAGCACCTCCCTTGTGTTTTTCAATGGTAGATCTGGGTAGTTTGGCCTACAGACGTAGGTAGGAATCGGTATAGATGATCTCGTTCTGGAGCACCTGCACCGTCTTCCAGATCGCTTCCTGCTCGGGATCGTCGAGATCGAAGTCCTCCGGCCGGGGCTCCTCCATCATAGCAATGCGATCGTGCAGCTTGATGAGGGTTTGACCCAAAGCGGTGGCGTCGTCGCGCTCCTCAATGATGCGGATGAACTCCATCAGGTCCTCATCGAAGGGGTCGGCGATGATCATATCGACACCGGCGCCCATAATCATGACCTGGTAGACCCGATTGAGCAAGGGGCGCATCTCGTGCGGAACAGCGTTGGAGACGTTGGAAAGCCCAGCATTGGTCTTCGGGGCCGGGTCCCAGGCCACCTTGAGCATGCGGACGGCATCGAGGAAGGGAGGACAATACTCCTGGCACCCAGAGACAGTGAGGACCAGGGGGTCGATGATGAAGTCCTCCATGGGGAAGCCGACCTCCAACATACGGGGGATCAGCTTCTCGATGGCGATGGTGACGCGTTCCTCGGCGCTGACGGGGATCATACCGGACTCCATGGTCAGCCCGATGAGACGGGTGTCGTACTCAGCAGCCACGAGGGGGACCGCCTCCAGCGACTCCTCCTTGGCGGAGACAGAGTTGATGATGGGCTGAGCTTTGGAGACAACCTGACAGGCCGCTCGTATGGCGTCCAAGTTGGTGGTGTCGAAGACCAAAGGGACGTCAACGACCTCCTCGACGGACTTGACCAGCCAAGGCAGGATCTCCTCGCCCTCCCTCTTCTGAGGGCCGATGTTCAGGTCGACGGCGTCGGCGCCAGCATCCACCTGGCGCACCGCCATGTCCTGGAAGAACTTCTCATCCCGCTCCTCAATAGCTCGCGCGACTTTGGGCGAGACGACGTGGATATTCTCACCGATGATGTACATGTTTACCCCTCCTGGGTTGACGTCTATCCTCTTAGTGGACGTTTGAACGTTAGATCGTTGGAACGTTACCGCCGCGCTTCCAGTCTCTTGCTTTCTACCTCTTGCTCCCATCGTACAGGATGTCGTCAGCGATCTTCCGCACCGCTTGATAGAGGCCCGCGTCCGCCGGGAGCTCCACGAGCGGTCGCCCCGTGAACTCGAACTCGGGCATAGAGGGTTCCTCGGGCAGGGTGCCAATCAGATGGAGGCCAGCTTGGTCGATGGCGCGGGCCAGAGGTTCGGGCACGGCGCCATCGGCATCAGGCCCGGCGCTCCGGAGGCGATTGAGGACCAGGTAGACGTGACCGACACCGATTTCGAGCTCAGGCACCATCTCTTGCATCCGCTGCGCTGTGATCAGGCCGCGCTGAGTGGGGTCAGTGACGAGGAGCAGCACGTCGACGTCACGGGTCGTGCGACGGCTGAGATGCTCCATTCCCGCCTCGTTATCAATCACGACGTAGTCGTAGTTGCGCTTCAGCCGATCCAAGATTAAGCGAAGCATCTGGTTCGCCGCGCAATAGCATCCTTGCCCCTCAGGACGCCCCATAGCCAAGAGATCGACTTGCTCTCCCTCGACCAGAGACATCTGTACCTGATAGTCCAGGTACTCCTGCTTGCTCATACCCCCCGGCATCGAGCCAGCCAGCGCGCCGCTAGTCTGGACCTGATCCAGCATATCCTCCCGGATCTCACCGATGGTCTGATAGAGCTCCATGCCGAGGACGAAATGGAGGTTGCTGGCCGGATCGGCATCGATGGCCAGGATGGGCCCCGATCGCTCCTCGATTAGGTACCGGACAAGGAGGGCTGCGACTGTCGTCTTCCCAGTGCCACCCTTACCAGCCAGTGCAATTGTTGTGGTCATCGTCTCCTCATGCCTACCATTCTAGTTTCGTTAGACTCAGCTTGTTCGCCCTGAATCGCCCGATCCGACACGGTGTTGGGGATCTGGCGATCCCCTTGGAGCAATCTTGGGCCCACTGTGTCTTACCAAGCCAGATTTGCTCAGCCTGGATCACCAAACCCGGGGCGATGTCGGGGATCGGGTGAGCCCCTCGGAGTCATCGCGGGGCTCTTGAGTCCCACATAGACCTGGTTCCTCAAGCGGGCTCTCCTCCCATAGCGCTGGTCACCGATGGGAACTTATCGGCATCTGTGTGCGGTAAGAAGAGGGCAGCGTTGAACTCGTCGAAGAAGGTATTATCGGCCGAGAGCTCCAGGTAGGTCATCATATCGCCTATCTGGGTGACCCGGTCCCGCATCTCCCGAGAAAGGAGAGCCATATAGGCCCCGCGCACCGACGTGTTCCCCAGGAAATGGAAGCTATCATACGGCATATCGGGCAACATACCGATCTGAATGCCCTTCTCGACATTGATATACTGACCAAAAGCCCCACCGATGAGCACACGCTCGACGACGTCCAGGGTGAGGCCGACGCTGCGGGCCAAGATAGAGAAGCCGGCGTAGATGGCGGCCTTGGCGCGCATCAGGTTGTCAAGGTCGACGTCCGTAATGACGATGTCCTCGCCAGAATGGGTCTTCTCGCCCCAAGCGACGACGTATTCAGCACCGTGCTCGCCCTCGCGCACGCGATCGGAGGGCAACTCCAGGTTGACGTTGGCGCTCTTATCGATGACGCCCGAGACGAACATCTCCGCCATCAGGGAGATGAGCCCTGAGCCACAGAGGCCGCGCGGCTTCTGATCGCCGATGACGCGGTAGGTGGCCTCGTAGGTCTGGCGGTCGATCCAGACCTCCTCCACGGCCCCAGCGGTGGCGCGCATGCCGTCCACGACACCAGCGCCCTCAAAGGCAGGCCCCGCCGAACAGGCGCAAGCGATGAGCCAGGAGCAATCGCCCAGGACCATCTCGCCATTGGTCCCCACGTCGACGAACAAGGTCAGCTTGTCCTCTTCCTCGCACATCCCGGAGCTGATCACGCCGGAGGTGATATCGGCGCCGACGTACGATGCGATACCGGGCAGACAGTCGATGGTCGCGGCCGGGTTGACGTCCAGGCCGATCTCCCGAGCCTCGAAGGGGGGCAACTGATTGACCACAGTGATGAAGGGCATCAGACGAATGGTCTCGGGCGGGATACCGGCGAAGAGATGGAGCATAGTGCTGTTGCCAGCCACCACGGCTTTGTAGATCTGGTCGAGGCTGATGCCCCGCTCCTCTGCCGCTTGCTTGAGCAGGCCATTGAAGGTCTCGACGACCAGGCGCTGAAGCTCCTGCAGGTTGTCCTCGCCCTTCGAAGCATAGATGATGCGCGAGATGACGTCCTCGCCGCGGGCAATCTGACCGTTGTAGTCGGCCTTCTGGGCCATGACCTCGCCGCTGATCAGGTCGACGAGCCAGACGACGTTGCTGGTGGTGCCGATGTCCATCGCGACGGCCCAGAGGCTCTCCAACTGTTCGTCGGGCAGCACGTCAATCAGGCGGGGCGGCCCCTCGGGCCGCGACCAGCTATCGAGCTCAACGACCACGGTGACGGTCCAATCGCCCTCGCGCAGAGCCGGCCCCAGATCACGCAACACCGGCAATGAAGCCTCCACGTCCTCCAGGTCATAGCGTCGCGATAGCTCGTGCTGGAGGCGAGACCAGTCGTCGGTCTGATCCTGCAAGCTAGGCGGATCGAGGGTCACCACGAACTTACGGAGGGACTGGTCGTGAACGGTGTAGGGGAACGGCAGCTCGACCTTGGCCGCTCGCTTGCTGGTGTCCAGGCGCCGCTCGATCTTCTCCTGCGGCGGCACGGTGACGACCACGTCCCCTTCAACGACGGTCTGACAGGCCAGGGCATAACCCTGCGCCACATCATCAGCGGAGAGGCGCTCCGTGGAGTGGCGACGGACCGTCCCCTCCTCGACGATGACGGCGCAGCGGCCGCAGCGGCCCTGACCGCCGCAGGGCATGTTGATCTCGACGCCGACCTCCTGAGCGGCATCGCTGATCAGCGTGCCGCTAGGGACCTCGATCTCGCGATCAGCCGGCAGGAATTGGACCCGGCAGGTTGTCGTTGGCTCGTCCTGGCTCACCATAGTCACAGGCCTTCAAGGACCGCAGTCCCTATATTACCCGGTCTCCTACTCAGCGTTCCAAATCTTGAGATAGCCAGGCAGATCGACGGCCTCACGGGGACCAACGAGGATATCCCAGTCAGGCAGCTCCTCCTCCAGCTCACCGAGGAGCACCGCCACGTGTCCGGGGATGATCAGCTTACGGTGGTCCACCTTATCGTTCATATTGGTCGTTCGAACTGCCTTGGCGATACGCTCGGCGTCGAACTCGCCAGCGGCCCAAGCGGTAAGTACACTCATGCCCTCAGCTTCGGCGACCAGGAGCCAGGAGGGGATGCCACTGCCGTCGACCTCGTTGGCCACCGAGAAGTAGGTGATGGAGAAGTTCGTGGTGACCATGACGGGCGAATCGGCTCCGGGGTCATTGATCTCGTAGGCGCCGGGCTCCACCTGAATGGGCTCCTGCGGGTTGGTGTAGATATTCGTACGCAACACCAAGAGGGGATAGACGGTAGCCGGGCTGAAGCGATCCAGCACGATGAGACCGCTGTACTTGGCGATCGCTTGACCGGCTGCAATGGTAGCCATCGCTTGATTCTCGGCGATCTCGCCGGGGAAGCTGATGGTCGGGAATCCCAGGGGGCGGAACGTCTCCTGGATCGCCTTGCGACGAATCAGGGTGTTCAACACCAACGACGAGTGGATGTCCCGCACAGCAGGATCGAGCACGATCTCCTTGACCCCGGCATCCTGGACTTTCTGGGTGAGGTCTGTCAGCGCGCTCATCGTTGCAGCCTGGACGGCCAGCGCAGCCCCGTGCTCCTGGGCAAGCTCAGCAAACGATTCCCAGTTGCCCGGCGTGGCAGCGTGGATGAGGGGTCGAGCGTCTCCAGCCGCCTCCAGGCCGCTGGCCATCACATCGGGATCATCGGCGATGAGGATCAGGGGAACCTCAGCAGTCTCCAAGACAGCTTCAACAGCTTGCGCGAAGGTATCGCCATCACCGGTAGCGTGGACGGCTATGCCGTCGAGCCCCAATTCCATGCCGACGTACTCAACGGTGTAGGACATCGCCTCGTCCGCCTGTCGCTTGATCTCCTCCAGGGCCTGGTCGTCGTAGACACGGATGAAGATCCCGGTCGGTTTGAAGAACTGCTTCTCGTGCCGGAAGAGGACGAGCTCGTTGCCCGCCTCGACCTTGCGCCCGTCGGAAGAGAGGGTCGCCAGTCGGATCGGCGGGGCTGCCGACTCGGCCAGCTTCTCCCGCGCCTCCTCGGAGACGTGAGGGCAGTCGTCCAAGTCCGCCTGCTTCGAGGCCAGCTTCATAGCGAAGGCCAGACAGGTTGGGTAACCGCAGTCCTGACAGTTGGTCTGAGGTAAGAGCTTATAAATCTGAATACCGGAAAGTGCCATCGTCTTCTATTTCTCCTTTAAGGCCCATCAATGCGCAGCGTGATGCGCGGGGTGATTGCTGCCCCCCTGACGCATCACGCTTGATGTCTTACGCCGCGCCCCACAACCGGTCGATCATCGCGTGAATGCGGTGCATCGACTCCGGATGACGCAACACGAGGATATCGGCAGCGGACTCGACCAGGCTGGCCGCCGTGACGGTCTCCCAGTTGAGCGCCCGTTCCTCCCAGTCTCCCCAGGCCTCGGGCACGTCCTCGCCGACCTTGGCTTCCTTCTGGCGCCAGGCTTCGTAGCCGGGGATGACGATCATGGGGAACTGGGTCATGCTATCGCCCTGCAGAGCTGCAAGGCGGAGCCGCTCCATCACTGAGTAACCGTACTCAATGCCGTACCCAACACCAGCACAGGTGGGATCCATCAAGATCCGGTCCTCCGGCAAGCCCATGTCGCTGATGAGAATGTTGAGCTGTTTGGCCAGGTTGACATCCATCGCAGTACTGGCGATGACGAGCTGGTCGTGGGCCAACGCGCCCGCCACGATGGTGCGGTAGTTCTTCTCCTCGCAGAGACCCAAGGCTATCCGCTCTCCCGCGGCCTCTTCGGCCACAGCGACGAGCAGCTCGTGATCGGCCTCGACCTGTCCCGGACCAAGGACGATCAACGGCAAGCCGGTCGCTTCAAGCACGCTGCGCACCGTATCACGGGCCTTGTCGGCCGTGTTTGGTTCACCGTTGGCGTCCTCAAGGCTGAGCCGGAGTGTGATGAAGTCAGCTCCCTCCTCCTCAGCGGCCTTAGCCCACTCGGCGGGGTCATCGACGACATCGCCCCACGTCTCGAGCAACAAGGGCGACCAGTCGTCAGGCTTCTTGTCCAGAATCTCGATGCCAACGACGGGACGGTGACCAACCTCGCCCTCAAAGCCCATGAAGGGCAACGCCGTCTGGCCTCCGACGGTGATGGTCTTGCTCCGCGTCCCACCATCGGTCTCGGTCGCGCCGACCGTGATCTCGCGGACCTCACCCGACCACTTCTTAGTGGGGACCTCCACCTCGGACTCCTGCTCTACGCTCCAGGGTGGTACCTCAGGTCGGGCTCGCTTCGCCTCTGGTAAGGCCTCCTCTTCCTCCTCGACCTCCGGGGCCTCTGGCTCCGCGACCTCCTCGGCGGGTGGCGCCTTGACGGTCGGAGCTGGCTTGGCTCGCTCTCTCGTCATGGTCGGCACATCGCCGCCAAGCTGTTGAAGCGCTGCGATCAAAGCACCACGGATGTTGTCCATCACGATACCGGCTGTCAACTCGGCAATCTGCTGGATATCCGCGTCCTCAGGGAGCTTCGTCTCCTTAATGGCCGATACCTGGGCAGCGGGTTCGGCCTCTTCCGCTACCGCGGGCTCCGGCTCGGGCTCCTCGACCACGGCCTCCGGCTCGGGCTCCAGTTCGGCCTCCTCGACAGCGGCTTTGGGCTGTGGCGGTACCTCCTCCGGTTGAGCCTCCTCGACCTTCTCGACCTCCTGCTCCACGGTCTCGGGAGCCGAAGCGGCCTCCATCGGTCCCATCTCGAGGACCGGGTGATCCTGCTCCTCGATCCAATCCACCAACTCTTCAGCGGACGTGACGTCCCGTTCATCAGCGATACGATCGATCAGGTCGGGCATGCCCTCACGCTCGGCCACCTGCTGCAACTCCTGGGCCATGCTATCCTTCAGGAAGCTCGACATCCAGACAACGCGCTTGAAGCCTCCGTCAGCCGAGATGAACTTGGGGCTGGTCAAGTAGAACTTCCCCACACCCATCACACCCGGAGTCTGGATGCCACCGCCGCACATACCGGCCAGGGTGGAGAACGTCATCCCGGCGGGGGTCATGCTGGGATCCTCACGGCTGACGACCATCACACCCTCGGCCTCGGGGATGTACATAACGATGCACTCGAAACAGCCACAGGCCGTCATCGGGTTCTCCATAATGGAGTACATCGCTACCTTGTCGACAGTCCCCTGCGAGTTCTGAACCGCGGTCTCGTTGACGCCGGTCCAGTATCCCTTCTTCGCGTCAATGAGCTCGCCTTTGCGCACCGGCTGATTGGGACCCGTGGGGTTGATCTCGTGAGACGCCTTGCAGTCGAGCCAGTTGTAGGCGCCACAGAGCCCCAGCCGCTCGGGACTGACGATGCAGACGTGAGTGGGTGCGAACGACTGGCAGAGTGTGCAGTCGTAGAACGTCTCGACGGCGTCATCTGTCAAGTCAGCCAAACGCTGGTTGCGGAACTCGTAGGCCTCTCGTGCCTTCGCCAGCCAGTCGGCGTGGACTTCAGGGTCGGTGACGATCTTCACCTGGACCTTATCCACCACGGCACCGAAATCAGCGTGGAGCCGGGCGTAGAGGATCTCCCCGAAATGCTTCAGATCAAAGCCCTTCTCGGCGGCCGTCTTCGAGATGCGGATCCAAGCAATGTCGCGCTGCCCGATGTGTTGGACGCCAGAAGCGGCGTTCACGAAGTAGTGGACCTGCCGCTCCAAGACCGGCTCGAAGTCCTCCTGCATCTTCCGACCCGCCACCTCGATGACCAGGCCCATATCCATCGAGCCACCAGTCTCCAAATCTGAGAAGTCCGGACCGATGAGCTCGATCTTGTGATCCTCAACCTCGTCCATCGGGCGCATCGTCAAGTACTCGAAGGCCCGGCTGTACTTACCGCCGAACTCGACACGCATATCGGCGCGTCGGACAACCTCGCCCTCGAAGGCGGAGCCATAGGGAACGGGGACCGGCACCTCGGTGATGCGGATCTTGACGCCGCGCACCTCGATGGCCTTCTGCACGAACTTGGCAGCGCGCTCCTTCTCGCTCTCGGCCTCGATCTCGTTCCACGGCATCGAGATGACGTGCTCGTACTGGGTGACGCCGGTGGGGAGGATCTCGGGTATGACGGTATCGGCGATGGTCGGGAAGCCATAGGAGATGGCCCCGGCCGCTGCCGAGTACTTGAGATCATCAACCTCGCCGAGCGCCAGGACGAAGGCGAAGACGCGGTACTTGTTATAGAGCAGTATCCTACGCCACTCTCCCGGATCTTGACCACCGAACGTGAGGGCGGAGCGGGTGGCGAAACCGAGCGGGTAGATAGCGGAGATGGTGTCTTTGCCGAAGGGAACGATGTAAGTATCGTATCCCATCTCCACGCCCTCCTCCTGCAGCTGGTCGATGATGGAGCGACCGTTTACGTTGCCGCAGAGGAAGGTGAGGATATTGCGCCGCTGAAGCTCGCGGACGATGGCGACAGCCGCCTCGTTACTACGCGCTTTGCCGACGATGGCGGCAAAGCCGGGCATCCGGCCGTCGACCAACTGGATCCCCCAGGAGCGGAGCTGAACGTCGTCGATGGGGCCGTTGAGATGGCCGTCGCCGGAGAAGCCCGGGTACTCCGTGCTGCCCGTCAACTCCAGGCCAGGGTACGGCTCCGGCTGCTCGCCGTAGACGAAGCGTATGCCCTCGATGGTCTCGGCGGCGAGGAGAGTCGACATCCCGCTGTCAAGGGTCTCGCCCAGATAGGGCATCCATAGACCCTCATCGGGAATGGGGTGCAGGAGTTTCTTGGCGTGTTCAACGACCGGCTTCAGGTCTCCTAGCGTCTCGACCTTATGCCCGAGCATACCGTAGATGACGGGCAAGTAGTAGGCTGTGTTGGGGAACGCTACCGGCTCGTCCGCTCCCTTTTCAGCAATGGCCTTCTCCAACAGCGCATCGGCCTCGGCGACGAGGCCGTTGGCGCCACGAATGGCCCGCGTTGCGATGTATCTTGACATTCTCTCTCTGTCCTCCTAACTACCCGATTTGCCGTAGACCGCTTCGATACGTTCCTCCAACGGGAGATCCAGAATCTCCGGCATACGGTTGTCGCCGCTCTTCCCCCACTTGGAAGGATCGTACTCGTCGAGGCCCAGGTCGTCTCGCTTGCGATCAATGTGCGCGATGGTCCGGCGCACGATCTCCTCAGCTTCCTCAATGAACTCCAACTTGCCACCGATCTTCGTCTCCCAGTCCTGGCTCAAGATGCGAAGCACGTCCTCGCTCCCCGAGACAGGGCCCTCGCTGCCGCCGAGAATGACGTAGGCGCCAGAGGCGACGCAATAGGTGGCGATGGAGAGAGCCTTCTCGCTCATCCATTCCGGCGCCATACCGACGGCGGGGATGTCGGAGATGTCCTCTCCCAGCCCCCCCTCGGTGGCCATCTGCGACAGGACGGTGAGGATGCGGGAGTTGTCGACGCAGGAGCCCATGTGAAGCACGGGGGGAATGCCCACCGTCTCGCAGACCTCGCGCAAGCCCGGGCCGGCAACCTCGAGGGCTGCCTCGGGCTGCATGAAGCCCTGCTTGGCACTGGCGATGGCACCGCAGCCAGTCTCCACGACGAGGATATCGTTCTTCAGGAACTCCTCAACGACATGCTGGTGGAGTGCGTCGTGACAGACGCGAGCGTTGTTGCAGCCGATGTTCGCGACTACGCCACGGATGCGCCCAGACTGAATGGCGTCATTCAGAGGACGGAGCGAACCGCGGTAGACGCCGCCGAGGGCGTAGTCGATGTACTCATGGGAGAAGCCAGGGATCAAGGACGTCTTGGCGTCCGGAATGGTGGTCTCTCCTCGTTCGGGGTACTGATCGATGGCGCGGCGGACGATCTGCTTGGCGATCTCGAGGGCACGGCCCTCCTCGAACTCCATGTGGGTGGCGCCCTTGATCTTCGCCTTGGGCGATGTGGTGATCAACTCGGTGTGATAGCGATCGGCAATCGGCCCGAGGCCCTGGAAGATGCACTGGATGTCGACAACCATCGCCTCGACAGCACCGGTGAGAATCGCCAGCTCCTGCTGGAGGAAGTTGCCCGCCAGGGGCACGCCCTCTCGCATCAGGGTCTCGTTGGCTGTGCAGCAGATGCCGGCCAACTGGATACCCTCGGCGCCCTTGCTCTTGGCGTACTTGACGAGCTCGGGATCCAGGGCTGCCGCCACGATCATCTCGGAAAGGGTCGGCTCGTGTCCGTGAATGATGATGTTGACCATATCATCACGGAGCACGCCTAGATTCGACTCAGCGCGCACTGGGGCGGGGGTTCCGAAGAGGATGTCGGTGAGATCGGTAGCGAGCATCGATCCGCCCCAGCCATCAGCGAGGGCACAGCGCATAGTGTGATCGAGAATATGCTCGGCATCCTGGTCGTTGCCGACGTGGGTGCGGTGGAGAAGCTCCACCACCTCGCGGTCGACAGCACGGGGGCGGATTCCCGTCTCGGCCCAAATCTCCTGTCTCTTCTTCGGCGCACGCTTCAGGTAGACGATCTGGCCCTCGGCCTTGCCGAATTCAGCCAGCGCGGCGCGGGCGACGTCGGCAGCAATATCGTTGATGGGGCGGCGCTCGCCGTCCTGGTCCTTGGTATTGACGTCGAGGTACTGCGCCACCTCCAATAGCTTGTCGGGATCACGCACGCCGTAGTCCGGCGCGTGTCCCTCGGCGGCCTCTAGCAGCGTGTAGGCCAGATCTCGCCCATGGTCGGAGTGTGCAGAAGCACCAGCTGCGACCGCTCGAGCGAAGTTGCGCGCGACTATGGTATCGACCGTTGCGCCACAGACACCGGCCACGGTGTTGCCAATGAGGCGGCAAGGCCCCATAGAACAGTTCTTGCAGCAGAGCCCAGCGCCGCCGATATTGCAGGCCCGGGAGGCCTCAGCTCGAGCAAAGGCGGTCTCGGCTTCGATCTGACACGCCGTTTCCAGAAGCTGGATCGCGGATGGGTCCTTACTCGCCTTCTCCGGCACTAACTCTCTTTTCTTTGCCATCTTTCAAACTCCTAGTAGCGGCGGAACTCGCCCGCCATCTCCCGGTCAACGTCACTCGTCGCCGCCAACCGGACGCCTAGCTTCTCCCAATGGGGATCTCGGCGTATGTCGGTGGGTTCAACGAGAATGGGGACCCCACCTTCGCCAACGGGATAGCCTGCTTCCGCCAAAGCCTCCTGGATAGCAGCGTCATCAATGGTCGCGGCATCATACTTGACCATGACTTGCTTCCAGGCTGAACTTGCGTATACGTCCTCCACACCTTTGAGCTTAGCCAGCGCATCGCGTACTTTGAGCACGTGGTGGTCAGCCCAGAGGGAAGGTACGTCGAATACCACCTTCTCCATAGTCCCAGCCTCCTTGATTATCCATATGATCGCCTAACCATTGCGGTACCATTCGCCTCACCGATCATCATAGAGTCGCTTTCCACACCCGCCGTAGGCTCCGCGACGCCCGGCCCACAGAGAGCGCGGGAAGCCACCCTACCCCCGAGACCAGAGGCCGGCGAGCCGGTAGTTGGCCTTGCGTCCTTTTACCGGCTCACCGGCTTCTAGATTCTGCCCCTACTCTCGCAGTCTACGAGAGACCTTTGACCTCGCCGGTCTCCACGTCGATGTCGATTTCGGTGAACGCCGGCCGGGTGGGCAGACCGGGCATCGTGCTAATCGGACCACAGACCGGGAAGATGAAGCCGGCACCGACGCTGGCTCGGACCTCCCGGATGGGCAGCGTGAAGCCCTTGGGCACGCCCTTGAGCTTCGGGTCGTGCGAGAACGAGAGGTGGGTCTTGGCCATACAGAGCGGCAGGTGGCTGAGACCCATCTCCGTGAACTGCTTGATCTTGGCCTCGGCCTGCTCGGAGTAGGCGACATCGTCGGCCCGGTAGATCTCCTTGGCGACGGTCTCAATCTTCTCCTTGATGGACATGTCGTCCTCGTAGAGGAAGTGGAAGTTGTTCTCCTCCTCCTCGATGGCGCTGACGACGGCCCGGGCCAGATCGGCACCGCCCTCTCCGCCCTTGAGCCAGACCTCGCTGACGACGGCGTCGTAGGCACCGGTCTCCTTGGCGCGCTCGCGGATCAACTCTACCTCGGCATCGGTGTCGCTGTTGAAGCGGTTGATAGCGACGACGACGGGAACGCCGAACTTGAGGGCGTTCTCGATGTGCTGCAGCAAGTTAGGCAGGCCCTGCTCCAGCAGCTCCAGGTTCTCCTCGGTGTAGGCCTTGTCCAGCGGCTTGCCGGGGACGACCTTGGGGCCACCGCCGTGCATCTTGAGGGCGCGAACTGTGGCGACCAGGACGACGCAATTGGGCTTGAGGCCGCTGACGCGGCTCTTGAGGTTCATGAACTTCTCCATACCGCAGTCAGCGCCGAAGCCGGACTCCGTGACGACATAGCCCTCGGGTCCAACCAGCTTGAGGGCGATCTTGTCGGCCATGATGGAGCTGTTGCCCTGGGCGATATTGGCGAAGGGGCCGGTGTGGACGAAAGCGGGGCTGCCAGCCAGGGTCTGCATCATATTGGGCATGATGGCGTCCTTGAGGAGGACGGTCATCGCGCCAGCCACGTTCAGATCCTCGGCCGTGATGGGCCGGACAGGCCGGTCGACGTGGGTCTTGCCGCCAGTCTTGTTCGTGCCGATGATGATGCGGCCCATGCGCTCGCGCAAGTCGGCCAGGCCGCTGCACATACCGAGCGCGGCCATGATCTCGGAGGCGACGGTGATATCGTACCCGGTCTCGCGCGGAATGCCGTTGCTCTCGCCACCCAGACCGACGATGATGTTGCGCAACGCCTGGTCAGAGACGTCCACGACGCGGTTGATCTGCACGGAGTTGGGGTCGATGTTGAGGCGGAACATCTTTTCCTTGTCCTCGTCGCTCAAATCAGAAGGCTTTTCTGATTCGATCCCCAACTTCTCCAGGCGCTTCCGCATCGAGTCGGTGTACTCGTCCTCCGGGCAGAGCATCTTGGCCAGGAAGTCGGTGCTCCACTTGGCCTCTTTCATGATGCGGTTCTCAATGGCGGCAGCGAGCAGGTTGTGCGCCGCGCCCACGGCGTGAATGTCGCCCGTCAAGTGGAGGTTGAAGTCCTCCATCGGCACGACCTGGGCGTAGCCACCGCCAGCGGCGCCGCCCTTGATCCCGAACGTGGGACCCTGGGAGGGTTGGCGGATGCAGGTGAAGACCTTCTCGCCGATGTAGTGGAGCCCCTGGCTGAGGCCGATGGTGGTCACTGTCTTGCCCTCGCCCAGAGGGGTGGGGGTGATGGCCGTGACGTCGATGTACTTGCCATTCTCGCGATCCGCGAACTTCTCGAGAACGTCCAGATGGACTTTGGCTTTCCACTTCCCGAAACGGTCGATATCGTCCTCGGACAGGCCGACGCTCTTGGCTACTTCGATGATCGGGTGCAATTCCGCTGCGTGAGCGATCTCGATGTCGCTCGGTACGGGATAGACTTTTTCGACAGGCATGCTTCCTCCTTATGATGTTCCTATGGTGAATGACCTCACGTGCGCAGCTAAGCCGCTTACGAACGTAAGTCCGAAAAGCTTAACCCGGACAAGCCGGGGTACTAACGGGAGTTGATTGTACAGCTGCCCGACACCGCCTGGGCCAGACCTGACCCAGGCTCCGGCGACGGGCCCGAGCTAAGCGCGGCTCTAACCGCTTGACGCATAAGCTCTCCTGCCACTTGAATCAGCGGTTCGCCTAGATTGGGATCCACGCGCATGGCGGCTGAACAAGGCGAGTGATGGTGGAGAAGGCCAGCCCGCTGCGCTGCCCCCTCCACGTGCTCGCCCATCAATTCGCGGGCCACAACCCGAGCGGATCCGCAGGCCGTGTCCCGCTTCACATCAACGTCCATGATTCTACCACCCTGACACGTCATACGGAGCACGGGGCGCCCGAAATAGTGGGCAAACTCCGCTATCCAAGGATCGTCATAGGAGACCCGGTGCTCACGGACGTTGTAAGCATCCTCCGTAAGAGAGCAGAAAGGCTTGGGAAAGACAGCCTTGACGTCCATTTTCGACAGCTCAGAGCGGAGCTGACGCGCCAGGCCATCGGGCAACCAGGCCGCGTTGTCCACAGGGACGATGACCGAACGGGCCCCCGTTCGGTCGGCGACGCCGGGCACGAGCTGAGCCACGCTGGCCATCTGCGCGACAGAAAGGACGAGATGGGCATCGGGAAGATCCAAAGGTAGAAACGTCATTGGGGCATCCACGACCGGGGGGAGGTCCGAGGGAGCCCGCCAGGCATGTACAATCCAAGCCGGGGGTGCAAACCGTCGAATGTGCCGGAGGATACGTTCCCCGTAGCACCCCTGGTGAAGGACAAAGACCCGCAATCCGGAGGGTCGACGGACCTGCCAGCTCAACGGCTCGAGGACCTCCTCGAGCAGGTCGTCGACACGCCGGCTCTCCCGCATCTGCTGATAGTAGATGGAGATGCGATTGTCGTCTGGCGTAAGGCCTATGACCTTGACGTCGGAGGCAGAAGCCAGACTCTTGGTCACCAGCTGGCTCTGTTCTTCACCATCGCACTCAATAATGACAACGTCTGGGCTGGCCGCGGATAGACGCTCAAAAACGTCGGGCCCGATAACGGCGGCACCGACGACCTCAATACCTGATCGACCAGAGAGAAGACTTTCGACCCCTTGCGCGAAGAGGGGTTGG